>ENA-OQNO01000048-OQNO01000048.1-human-gut-metagenome-genome-assembly--contig:-NODE-48-length-151245-cov-37.946618_pt1 | contig 151245 bp, 117 predicted proteins | sample MGYA00242629_ERZ504880 | MGnify/ENA primary metagenome ERZ504880 (study PRJEB26092, sample SAMD00036377) | human gut metagenome | host: Homo sapiens | study: EMG produced TPA metagenomics assembly... | reverse complement strand
GACGAAAAGGTCCGCACTAAAAATGATCCAACGGTTGATATACCGCAAATTCACCAGACGGCCTAAGGCCAATCGCCATCTGCCCTTATGAAAATCCATCATTTGTATTTTGTTTGTTTTATATTCAATGCCCTAACTTTTCCCAACGGCGGTGCCTGTGACTCGTGGCGTCCCGAAGCGGCGGGCGTAATACAGCTTTCCGTCCGCAAGATCGTACCATCACCATGGTGGATGATTTGGATCGCATGGGTTGCATTGGGCACGATCTGCACATTGCAACCGTAGATATGGAAGACGAAACGTGCTTGTTCCGCCCGCTCATAGTTTTCTGTCATATCGTAATTTTTTCAGTAAGGTTATCACTTTTCGTTTCCCTTGGAAAACGAGGTATATATGAATTGCCCTGTGAAGTATATATCAATTGCCTAACACAGTATATATCCTCGGGCATATGCAGTATATCTTCTCAAAAACGGCCAGTTGAGCGGTGTCTGAGACGGCTGCTCCACGCATCGTTAATACGGGCACGGATGTTGCTGACGCTTTTACCCTTCGTGATTCGGGGGGTGATGGGTAGAAAGAGGCGGATGAAACGCTCTTTGACCATCTCCTCGGGGGTTATTTTCGGCTCGTTCTCTTGCATGACCAGAATGACTTGGGCCAACTCGGTAACCGTCCGGCACTCGACGATCTGCGCAAGATAGCGTTCCAGATCCTCTTCTTTATTTATATAGGCACGAAAACGGATCGTTTCAGGCATGAGACCGGATCTACCGTCCCCCTCTTCTTGGGAGGTCTCCCCGCAATATTCCCCCACATAGAAGTTCTGGATGGCTTCCGTAGCGTTGGGGAGTATCTGGTTATTGCCGCCGTGTATGGTAATCGTTATATCAGACATAAGGTATATATGAATCGTTTGTCAATGAAAAGTAAACAGTTTGTCAACGGTTATCAGCGGATTTGATTTCGCTATCCGGGGGTTGTACTTTCGCATTGTCAACAATAAGTTTAATCTTTTTAAAAAAAGAAGTATGATTAATTATTCAACTTACATGTGGAAAAGTCCACTGGATGAGACCGCAAAGGAACAGGCGTACGCCAAGAACCAAGTGACGAAAGTGATGAGTTTCGATGATTTCGTGAAGCACATCTCAGATCACAACGGTGTTTTCACACGCGGCACGGTAAAAGGCGTGGTAAGCGACACCTGCTCATGCCTAGTGGAACAATTGCTGAACGGCTACAAGGTACAATTCGGCGAACTGGGAATCTTTAGCATCTCCATCACCTGCGAGCCGGCCGCTACACTCAAGGACTTCTCCAGCGATAATATCAAGGCAGTGAACATTCTATTCAATCCGGGTATAGACTTCGAGAACCTACGTTCTAAGGCTGAATTCAACCTAGTAACCAGCCGTGCGATCCAAGCCGCCTCGCTGAAGGCGGTAAAGGAGAATAAAGACACGGTAGACTTGGCTGCGTTGAAGAAAGGAGACTCAGAATCTCCCGATGAGATCTAAATCCTGCCATTGAGAAATACGGCTCTTAACCATGAAGCTTATTTTATTCATTTATTTAAAGACTACAAGTATGAAAAAAACAAATTGGAAGAGCGTCTTGCTCTACATCATCCGCATTGTCGAACTGGTCATCACCGGTGCCGCCGGTGGAGCCACTAGCGGTTGGATCGGATGAGAACCATCACGCTGATTATCGTGCATTGCTCTGCCAATAGGCAGGGCAGCACTTTACGGATGATGGACATCGACCGTCTGCATCGCTCTCTCGGCTGGAATGGCTGCGGATATCACTTCGTTATCCCGACCGATGGTACGATCGAGACCGGTAGACCCCTTGAACAAGTGGGCGCTCACTGTAAGAACCACAATCGGTACAGTATCGGGGTTTGCTATATCGGAGGACTCGCCAACGATGGAAAGACTCCCATGGATACCCGAACGGAAGCCCAACGAGAAGCCCTACAGGGTTTGTTTCGTGAATTGCATCAGCGATTCCCCAAAGCCCTAATCGTGGGACATCAAGACTTGGACCCGTCGAAATCCTGTCCCTGTTTTAATGTCGTGAACGAGTTTTCCGATTAGTTTAACGCAGGGAGTCCCTTCACCTCCCTCGTATGCCACGCTTGGTAGGCGGGAGCGGAGAGTTCAGGTACAGTCAATAACTTGTAATCCGCCCCGTTCTGCTTAGCTATATGTTTTCGTTCATACAAACGAAGGGAACGATCCGTTACGGAAACCATGACAACCGGAAAAGGATAAGCGTACAGGCGCATCGGCGTGATCTCACTATCCGGAAAGGCACGACGCAATTGATAAGCGGAACGTTCGAACGCGACCCAATAAGATCCCGTACAATATAAATGGATCGAGGTCTGATTCGCACACTCACGATTCATGATCTCTCTCAAATGCCCTTTCAGCAATAGCATCAAACGGATACCGGAGGGAGTTTCGCTTTCCTTTCTCATGACAGTCTACTATTTAATGTTTTAGCCAAATATCGTAATCGTGTAAACGCTGTATCAACAAGGCCTTGCTTCTCTTAGGCGAAGGGTCATCCCGCCAGGGATCTACCAGCTCATGCGCCATACGGTAATACAGGTTGCTATTCGTGCAGCCGTAAAGCGTGACGAGCAGCAAGGCACGAGAATTCACTGCCTTAACCAATGGAAGCATATTGCGTAGGGTGGAATACAAGCGTTCAAACTCCTCTTCCTGATCCAACAGCTTATAGGCCGGAAGGAGTAATGAGTAAACCTTGCAACGCATCACGTCGGTCTCCACACGAAGGGAAGCATAGCCCTTCAGCACCTCACGAACCAAAAGTTCGTCTTCCTTTCCCAATTTGCCCGAGAGATAATAACGCCCCAACGCCTTGTGCATACCTTCCGATAAACGATCGTTATCCAAATGGGTATAAACATGCTTGCCTTTCGTATTCAACTCGATCAGCTCATACTCGCCTTGCCTTACCTCAAATAGAGGAACCCACATACAGTCAAGGATACGTACCATGACATCCTTATGACCTCCACCCGGTTGCACCACCACCTCAGCCTCCATCCCCATGAAAGAACCCGAGGTGATACGTACACGGTCACCTTTCAGCAAGCGACCGCTATCCGGTACGTACACCGGAAGCTCATTGGAATAAGATTCAGCCATCCAGCGTAAGGTCTCCATCTCATGATCTGACAGGTAAGGAAAATAAGAGTGTTCGCCCACGGATACCCGAGGAAGAAGATTATATAAGGGCATGATACGTTTCAAACGGAAAATCTCATTCTCCGAAGCATGGATAAACACATAGTTGTATAAAAGAGGCTTCCTCGTATTGACCATCTTGCCTCCCACCTTGCGAGCCTCGACATACGAGGGGGCAAAGTACTCGAACAAGGGTTCCCCACAACGTTTACGACGGGAAAGCTCGGCATCTAATCCTTTTGACGAATAGATATTATCACGTCCCCCAACAGCGGTAGGAAGCGTCAGTACGTACCAGCGTACAGCCTCCTGACTACGGCGATTGCGTATATGCACCATAGCTCTATCAGAGCTATTACTTGTCACGATATTCATTGAGGAAGATAATTCAGAGCCTTATCAAGATATTCTTGTAATACCCTGATAAATAAATACTTATGTGAAAACAAAAAAGGAATTACTGAAAATTTGCATCCCTTCAATACTCATGCTACTTGGCGAGTAGCCAAACTGACTGCTACTTGGCGAGTAGCCTTAACAAGAGGAGTGAAAGGATATTCCTTAGTTGTAGAGACGGAGCGTGTCCCGTTTCATCCCCTTACAATGGTATTTTAGTTACTATCAGGCGGTGGGAGACGGAGCACGCTCCATCTCTACATGATGTTATATGGAATTTACTTCGGATAACGTGATGATTTCGGAAATAACGAGGCCATTTCGTTTCTATTGCCATGTCTATACATCAGAAATAAGAACGAAGATTTAAAGAGAATTAAGGTTGAAACACAAACAAAGCCTAATGTTTGCTTGTGTTATGTTATTTTTTACTACATTTGCGGCATGAAATGAACGCTACTCGCCAAGTAGCGTACTTTTCTTCACCCTACTTTCGGCGCATAATTATACACACTCTCGAAACAAAGTTTGTTTACGGTTGAGAGTTTTTCTAAAGAGAAACTCTTCAAGTATATTTGCGTAGTCTTGATAGATTTATGCCCTAACAGTTCACTGATCATCTCAATCGGTACGTTTTGCTCCTTCAAGGTCGTGGCGAAAGAGTGACGAATCGTGTATGAGGTAACCCGAGTATGAATGCCAATGGATTCCGACAGTATTTTCAATCTGCGGTTAAAACCTCCTAATACGGTATTATATTCCTTGTAGGCATCCTCACCGGTCTTCATTCCCTCTAAAAAAGGAAACAGATAGGGCGAATCCTCGGTTGTATCGGCTGCCAACTCATTCAGCAGCCCTTGTGCCTCCGCTGGGATCTCCACCTGTATAAGGGATCCGCTTTTCTGCCGATAATAAGACAAGATCCCTTCCTTGATATCCTCCTTTCGCAAATGCGCCAAATCTACGAAAGCCATCCCGCAAAACAAAAACATCAGGCAAAAGGCTGATTGGGTCCTCTTCTGTTGCGGATCTGTCACCGGGCTTGTCATCAGCAAGCGTAAGCTTTCCGAAGGCAACGCCTTTTTACGTTTACTCTCAACCCCCGTAAACACATGCTTAAACAAATGAGGAATATAGGCAGCCTCACCCACCTCTACCGCTAAATTATAGATGTGACGAATCCGGCGCATATAAGTAGATACCGTGTTACGAGCACATCCCTTGGCCAACAGCCAAGATTGATAACGCAAAAGTGTATCCCGATTAATATACGCATAAGGAATCTCTTCCCGGCCACAAAAACATTTAAACGACCTCAACGCATCTTGATAACTCTTCGCCGTGGAATAACGCTTTTTCTCACGCAGGCAGGTGATATACGTAAGTACACCCACCACAAAATCATTCTCATTCATACTTTATCTCCTTAAGAATTAATACATAAAAAAATCCTCTATCTCTCCGTTTACACAGGAAAGATAGAGGATCTTCATAAAATCCTTAAAGAAATATATTATTTTCCGGCTTTCTCAGCAGCAGCTTTCTTATTGATCTTCTTCTTCTGCAACTCGTAAGCGATCGGAGTAGCGACGAACAAAGTAGAGTATGTACCGATAATGATACCTAATAAGATAGCGAACGTAAAGCTTCGGATCGTGCTACCGCCCAAGATGAAGATACACAATACAACCACCAACGTAGTCAATGATGTATTAAATGTACGACACAAGGTAGAGTTCAACGCATCATTGATCACTTGATAACGATCACGCTTCGGATACAAAGCGATCGTCTCACGGATACGGTCGAATACAACCACGGTATCATTGATAGAGTAACCGATAATCGTCAAGATAGCTGCGATAAACGTCTGGTCTACCTCCATTGAGAACGGAAGAACCTTCCATAACAAGGTATAGAAAGAAATGATACACAATGTAGTCGTAGCAACAGAGGCGAACGCACCCACAGAGAATGACACATCACGGAAACGAAGCAGGATATAAGCGGCCATACAGATCATGGCGAAGATTACCGCTAAGATAGCGCTATTCTTGATATCGTCTGCCATGCTAGGACCCACCTTCTGCGAACTCTGTATGAAAGTAGTCGTGAACTCATCTAATGTAGTTCCTTCCGGAAGTAAGGATTTCACGCCCTCAAACAATTTATTCTCGATCTCTTGATCTACCGTAGGATCGTTATCATTGATCTTATAGTTGGTAGACACACGTACTTGATCAGCTGTACCGATCTGGATAACACTAACAGAACCGTCTAACTGAGCGTCCAGCATATTACGAACATCGTCAGTCTTCACCTCTTGATTGAAACGGATCACGTAATTACGTCCACCCGTGAAATCGATACCATTATTCAAGCCGATCGTCATAAAAGAGATAGCACCTAAAACGATGATTGCCGCCGGAATTAAATAACCGACTTTGCGAGCACCCAAGAAATTGATCTTCGGGTTTGTCAACAAGTCTTTCGTAATAGAAGTCGTGAATGTCACGTTCTTCAATTTATCTTTCGCTAACAATGCCTCATAAACGATACGAGTCAAGAACACGGCTGTAAGGAATGAAGCGAACAAACCGATGATCATCGTCGTAGCGAAACCACGGATAGGACCCGTACCGAAATAGAACAATACGATACCGGTAATGATAGATGTCAAGTTTGAGTCGAAGATAGCGGAGAACGCATTGCTGTAACCGTCGGCGATAGCCTTTCCTAAAGACTTACCGGCACGAAGTTCCTCTTTCGTACGCTCATATATCAATACGTTAGCATCGACTGCCATACCCAGCGTCAACACCATACCGGCAATACCCGGCAAGGTAAGAACGGCTTGGAAAGAAGCAAGGATACCCATCGTGAAGAAGATGTTCAATACCAAAGCACCGTCGGCGATCAATCCCGGAATCAATCCGTAGAATGCGCACATATAAACCATCAACAGCACCAATGCCAAAACGAAAGAAATCACACCGGCATTGATAGCCTCTTGTCCCAAAGACGGACCAACGACATCTTCTTGAACGATATGTACGGAAGCAGCCATCTTACCCGATTTCAATACGTTCGCTAAGTCCTTCGCCTCTTCCGGTGTAAAGTGACCGGTGATTTGTGAACGACCTCCCGTGATCTCATCGTTTACGTTCGGAGCGGAATAAACCATCTCATCCAAAACGATAGCGATCTGGCGACCGATATTCTCTTTCGTCAAACGAGCCCAAGCCTTAGAGCCTTCGGCATTCATAACCATGTTAACCATTTGCTCTGAACGACCGGCTTGTTGCATAAAGTCAGCGTTAGCATCTGTTACTACGTCACCACCTAAAGCGGGACTTCCGTCACGGTTCGTTACCTTCAAGGCATATAACTCAAAGAACTGCTCTTTATCATCGATCGCCTTTACACCCCATTTTAAAGCCAAGTTACGAGGCAATACCTCTTTCACTTGTTTCATGTTCAGGTATTCGCTGATCTTCTCCATATCTTTTGCTTGAGCGATACCTACCGTCGAACCCGGAGACAACTGACCGTTGTACTGGCTAATCTGCAATAATGCAAATAATGGATGTTGCTTAGCGAACTCTTCCATGCTTTGATTAGCTTCCGTATCTTTTTTATCTTGACCGAGCTCAGCCAACAAAGAATCGGCCTCACTTACATTCGCATCAGCGGCATCAGCGATTTTCTCAACATTATCGGTAGCAACAGAATCAGCGGAAGCCTCCTTACTTAGGATAGTAGCCAATACATTATCAGCGGCAACCAATTGTTGATAGATTTCCGGCAACTTATAAGTTTCCCAGAATTCCAAGTTAGCGCTACCTTGAAGCAACTTACGAACACGTTCCGGTTCTTTCACACCCGGCAACTCAACCAAGATACGACCCGCTGTCTCCAAACGTTGGATGTTCGGAGAAACCACACCGAAACGGTCGATACGAGTACGCAATACGTTGAATGAGTTATCAATCGCACTCTGCAACTCTTGTTTCAAAACAGAAACAACCTGAGCGTCTGAGCTCTGGGGCGTGATTTTATCTTTTAACTCGAATGTACTGAAAATAGCGGAAAGACGTGCGCCGCTATCCAACTTCTTATACTCCTCAGCGAAAAGGTCGATGAAATCTTTTTGGCTAGTCGCTTGATGCGCATAAGCTAAATCCAACGCCTTGTTGAAATTCTCGTCTTGGTTGTTGTTAGACAACGAACGGATTACATCCGCCACGTTCAACTCAAGGACAACGTTCATACCGCCCTTTAAGTCAAGACCTAAACTAATTTCCATTTCACGGCATTGCTTAAGCGTATAGCCTAACCATACCTTCTGAGTAGATAGTGAGTCTAAATAAGCACTCTCTTTCGCAGGATCTCCACCCGCATACTCAGCGGCTTTACTGTTGTAATGTTGCGTCACGAACGAGAACGACAAATAGAACAAACAGACAAGCGTAAGTAACACCGCGAAGACCTTTACAAATCCTTTGTTTTGCATCTGAATCTTAGGTTTATGTTATTACATTATTTATATTCGTTTTTTCACAGGGTGCAAATATAGACTTTTTTTCTTTGATAAAGAGCAATTAGTATAATTATTTGTCACGCTCATAGTTTATTTCAAACGCAAATGTATATCTTTGGGGCTAAAATAATAAGGAAAATATACCATGAAACAGTTATTATTCGCTCTGTTATTTATCCCCGCCCTGCTATTCGCACAAGAGGATCAACACTATCTGGCAGGGGCCGTTCCGGTTGCAGACGGTAAAGTCGTTTTTACCCGAGAGATTAATGCCCCCTCTTTAAGCAAGGCACAAATCTACCAACAACTATTAAAATGGGGACAAGAAAATTTTAACACAAAGGAAAGTAGAGTAGCTTATCAAAATGAGGCAAAAGGCGAGATCGCCATTATCGGAGAAGAATATATAGTATTCTCCAGCACAGCCTTATCCCTCGATCGGGCGATGATGAAATACCGTATTATCATTGAATGTAAGGAACATGCTTGTACCCTGCAACTTGCGGGCATCCGATATGAATATAACGTGTCTTACCAGAACGAGCCGGAGAAATACCTAGCCGAGGAATGGATCACGGACGAGTATGCCTTGAATAAGAGCAAGACGAAATTGAACCGTATCAGCGGTAAGTTCCGTAAGGCCACGATTGACTTCGCGGATAAGACGTTCGATAGCGCAGCCAACGTATTAGGCGCACAGTTGCTGACAGCCGCACCGGTAGAACCAGTATCCGCTCCGCAACGGGAAACACGACCTGTGGCACCGATGGAAGGTTTCGTAGCGTTCCAAGCGGACAAAATACCTAGCACGATCCTCCAAATGTTACCGGACAACGCTTTACAGATCAAAGCCGTAAAAGGAAATACGACCGACGCAAACGTTGAATGGAAAGGCATAGGCAATATGTTCGGTAAAACGATCAGTACAATCTCCATATCCAAAGATAGTCCTGCTTATAAAGCGATTGGCAATAACGATGTATATCGATTATCCTTCTCCAAGCCCGGCACATCTGCCGATGCGCCATGGATTATTATCGAGTGCCGTAAACAAGGCGAGACCTCCGAAGGACAGCAAACGATGTTAATCGGCGAGATTACGAATGTATGGATCAAATAACGAAAAAGAGAGTTGCATTTATGAAAAAGATTCTATTATTAATATATATGATGTTCCCTGTGCTAGTCATGGCGCAGGGGCATAAAGGCGAGGTAGACGAATGCGCCCCCATGAAAAACGGGAAGGTATGCTATAGTGATGATGTAGAGATCGAGAATACCTCTAAACTAGAAATATTCAACGCTATTAACGCATGGGCTAAGAAATCTTATGGAAAAGATGTCTTCTTATCCAACGTAAACTCGAACAAGAACAAAGGGACCATCTTCGTAAGCTCTAAGGTTGAATTATTGTTGAATGATACAGACAAGACTATCATTAAATATAAAATGCGTATCACCTGCTTCGACAACCGATACACGATCGAGGCAAGCGATATCGTATATCAATATGATCCGCTAAACGATAAAAAGTACAAGACCTATAAAGCGGAAGATGTGATCGCCAATAATGGGGATAGCAATACGATAGCGCTGATCAAAGATCCTAAGCTATTCTGTAACGCTACCTTCTTCTTTGTCGAGAACTTGTTCGCCGACGTATTTGACGCTGCGCAGAACGCAGAATCCGAGTGATGAAACCCTTTTATTCAAGTTTCAAATAACACCATAACGGGTAGTGGTCTGAATAAGCGACCTTATCCACGGAACAATTCATAGAGGTCATGTTCGGGGAATGCAGGATATTATCGATACGGAACCAGAAGAAATTTTGATTATAGGTAATACCCATTCCCCGGCCAGACTCGGCAAAGGCATCCATCAAATCCCCTTGGATCGTACGGTGCGCATAAGAAATAGGCGTATCATTAAAGTCACCGCATACTAAGACATAATCTCCTTTTGCGTTCTTAATCTCTTTTGATACCGCTTCCGCTTGCTTAGCCCGAATCCGGAAAGCAGGTCCTAGCTTTTGCTCGAACGCTCCTTTCAAATCGTCCAACCCATCCGAGCTAAAGCTCTTTATAAGGGATGAATAACGGGTCCGATCCTCCATCGTCAGTTTAAACGATTCCAAATGGTTATTAATCAAGGTCAACTTCTTTCCCTTGATGTTCACTTCATGTACGGAAGAGCCGTTATAATCCGAATCGTATTTCACCATCCGGGAATTCGACAGCGGATATTTGGAGAACACAGCGATGCCGAAACTCTGGAATTTCGTGGAGCTTTGATAAAATACGGAACGATAAGGATACATGCTCAACGCATCATAGATCTTAGAGGCAGTAAGGCTCTTCTCTGATTTAGCCGTGGCATATTCCTGCAAACAAACAATATCTGCGTCCGAGTTAGCGATATATTGGATAATCTTGTTCGGAGCTATCTTCGTATGATTCTTGTACCCAAAAGCCATCACATTATAAGTCAGCACCTTCAGTACCTCTTCCCGAGGAACATCCTTATGCGAGTGAAACGGAAAATAGCGTTTCACGGGACCCCAACATAACAAGAAGGAGAATATGCCGATCAATAAGAACTTCCATTCCCATAAGAACAGCCAATAGATAATAAAGCAAAGATTGACTACACATAAGACTGGAAAGGCTAATCCCAGATAAGATAACGTCATACTCGTCTCAGGAGACACCCGATCCGAGTAAGCCGAGACTATCAACAACACGACAGCCACCACATTCGCTACGACAAATAAGAATTGAAGAAAAATCCGTAGAGTTTTCATAAGTATCTGTTATTTCTTACTGGCGTCGAAAAGTCGCTTTTTCTCTTCAGCGGAAAGGCTCTCATAACCGGAACGTTTCAATTTATCCAGTATAGTATCTAGATCCACCGACTCCTGATGTTTGCGTGCGTTATACTCATAATCCGTTTCGTTACGTTTATAAGTCACACGCATCTTCGGTTTCCGTTTGCCCAAATTCACGAACCAGTCGATCAACCGATTCATTGGAGCGGTCAAGTCCTTTCCATTACGAATACGGGAAGCGAACCACATACCAAACAAAGCCCCGCCGATATGGGCGATATGTCCTCCCGCATTATCAGAAGTCATCGCCAACAAATCGATCACCAGCGTAAAGATAGCCAAATAAATTAATTTGATCCTTCCGATCAAGAATAAATTAATCTCCAAATCCTTCCGGTAAAACGACACGGCGAAAACGATCGCCATAACAGATGCCGAAGCCCCCATCAAATAGCTAAAAGAAGCCACGTTCTGGAAATAAGGGAAAATATTATAAGCAAGGACAAACAATACCGCACCGGCAAGACCTCCCAATATATACAAGCCTCCCAACTGCCGCTCACTGAAGAAATTCAAGAACAATCCCCCGAACCAATACAACCAAAGCATATTGAACAAGATATGCAAGAAGTCAAAATGAGTGAACATATAAGTAAACAACGTCCACGGACGGAAGAGCAAAAGTTCCGGAGAAGCCGGTAACTGCAAATACTGCAAAAAAGGTACCCCTTGCACATTAAAGAGCATAAACAATACGCTGGCCAAACGTATCAAGATAAACAAGCCTACATTTATATATATCAGTTTCGACAGGATATTACCCGACTGAAACATACGCTTCAAATTAGTAAAAATACCGTCCATTGTCTGCATCTTTCTTTTTCCAATAACGAATTAGGAAATAACCGAATAACATACCCCCCAAATGAGCGAAATGCGCTACCGTATCGCCACCAAAACTAGCCACACCCATAAATAGTTCGGCAAGACCATAAAATATTACGAAATATTTGGCTTTAATCGGGATCGGTATGAACATCAAGTACAAAGGAACATTCGGGAAGATCATCGCGAATGCCAACAAGATTCCGAATACGGCACCCGAAGCGCCAATGGTCACGAAATAATTCAAGAACTCGCTTTTGCTGATAATCTGGGCTCCATTCAAGTTTATCATGTCTTGGCTAGCGAAGATCACATCCCGCAAATTAAAGAACCATACCACCTCTTGTACCAAACCGGCGCCTATACCCGTCACGAAGTAAAAAATCAAGAAACGTTTGGGGCCCCATACGTTCTCCAATACCCGGCCGAACATATAAACGGCGAACATATTAAAAAACACATGCGCAAACGAATGGGTATCGTGCATGAACATATAAGAAACGATCTGATAAGCCTTGAAGTCGGTAGCACCCGGGAAGTGAAGCCCTAATAAATCCACCAAATCGATGCCGACTTTCGGCAGTGCAAGGCTGGCTACCCAAAATAGCAAGTTTATAATGATAAGATTTTTCGTTACCGGCGGGATACTATTCAAGAACCCCGAATTTGTCTGATTCATCATATACTACGTTAATTTAGCGGCAAAGGTAAATATATTTTAGCCGTTTTTGCCCATAATAATACTAAAACATATGTAAATCGGTAAAAAAAGTAGGTTTTTCTTTTGTGATATTTCAAAATAAAACTACATTTGGAGCCGTCTATCGGTTATCATAGTTTTGTTTAATATATTAACAGTCAAACCATCATGAACAAATCAGAATTTATTAGTGCAGTCGCTGAAAAATCAGGTCTCAGCAAAGTGGATGCTAAAAAGGCAGTAGAAGCTTTTGTTGACACAGTTTCTAACGAATTAAAAGAAGGCGGTAAAGTCGCTCTACTTGGCTTCGGTTCATTCTCTGTGTCAGAGAAGGCCGCTCGTAAAGGTGTTAACCCGAAAACTAAAGAAACCATTGAAATCGCAGCTCGCAAGGCCGTGAAGTTCAAGGCTGGTGCTGAATTGAACGAGCTAATCAAATAAGAAACACCATTATTCTCTATAGAAGAAGGATACGATGCAAATTGTATCCTTTTTTTGTGTACCTTCGCGTGCAAATAAAATCCGAATTATAGTTAGACGAATATGGTTATCGAACAACAGATTACCGGAGCTATCATAGCCGGCATCAAAGAGCTGTACGGAGCGGATGTCACCGCTAGCCAAGTGCAGTTACAAAAAACGAAAAAAGAATTCAAGGGGCACTTGACCCTAGTCGTATTCCCATTCCTTCGCATGTCGAAGAAATCTCCGGAGCAGACCGCTCAGGAAATCGGTGAGTACTTGTTGAGAAACGAGCCAGCGGTAGCTGAATTCAATGTAATCAAAGGATTCCTTAACCTGACGGTCGCTTGCTCTTGCTGGATCGATTTACTAAACTCGATCAATGAGCAGCCCGCTTACGGTATCATTCCGGTTACCGAGCAGTCGCCTTTGGTTATGATCGAATATTCTTCTCCCAATACAAATAAACCGCTTCACTTGGGCCATGTCCGCAATAACTTATTAGGATACAGCTTATCGAAGATCATGAAAGCGAACGGTAACCAGATCGTAAAGACGAATATCGTAAACGATCGTGGTATCCATATCTGTAAATCCATGTTGGCTTGGCAGAAATGGGGAAATGGAGCTACCCCAGAGTCTACCGGAAAAAAGGGCGACCATCTGATCGGTGACTTTTACGTATTATTCAGCAACAAATTAAAAGAGGAGACCCATGCGTTAGAAGCGAAAGGCCTTACCAAGGAAGAAGCCGAGGCTCAATCCACCTTGATGGCGGAAGCCCGTGAGATGCTTCGTAAATGGGAAGCCGGAGACAAAGAGGTGCGTGCGCTTTGGGAAATGATGAATAATTGGGTATACGCCGGGTTCAACGAGACTTATAAGATGATGGGCGTAGATTTCGATAAGATTTATTACGAGTCTCAAACGTATCTGGAAGGAAAAGGCAAGGTGATGGAAGGCCTAGAGAAAGGGATTTTCTATCGCCGTGAAGACGGCTCCGTATGGGCTGATTTGACGAAAGACGGGCTGGATGAGAAATTATTGCTTCGTGCGGATGGAACTTCCGTCTATATGACGCAGGATATCGGTACCGCCAAGCTGCGCTTCGATGATTACCCGATCAATAAGATGATCTATGTGGTAGGGAACGAGCAGAATTATCACTTCCAAGTATTATCGATCTTATTGGATAAGTTAGGCTTCGAGTTCGGCAAAGGATTGGTCCACTTCTCCTACGGAATGGTAGAGCTACCGGAAGGTAAGATGAAGAGCCGTGAGGGAACGGTCGTAGACGCCGATGATTTGATGGCCGAGATGATCAGTACCGCACGCGAGATTTCCCAAGAATTAGGGAAATTGGACGAGATGACTCCGGAAGAGGCTGAGAATATCGCCCGTATCGTAGGTCTTGGCTCCTTGAAATATTTCATATTAAAGGTAGACCCTCGCAAGAATATGACGTTCAACCCGAAAGAGTCTATCGACTTCAATGGGAATACGGGACCATTCATCCAATATACCTACGCCCGTATCCGTTCCGTATTGCGCAAAGCGGCGGAACAGGGCATCGTATTACCGGAGCAGTTACCGCTTACTTTCGCCATTTCCGAGAAAGAAGAGAACCTGATCCAAATGATCGCCGATTATGCGGAGATCGTGAAAGAGGCAGGTAAGCTATACAGCCCGGCCTGTGTCGCCAACTATATTTATGATCTGGTAAAGGAATACAATCAATTCTATCACGATTTCTCCATCCTTCGCGAAGAGAATCCGGAATTGAAGAACTTCCGTTTAGTCTTATCCGCCAATGTAGCTAAGATCGTGAAATCCGGTATGGATTTATTAGGCATCGAGGTTCCGGAAAGAATGTAACGATAGAAGATGAACATAAACGAGAAAACAAGAAAGGCTCTCCTTCGATTTCAACAAAATGAAATCACGGAGAGCCTTCTCTATACGCAACTCGCCGCTATCGAGAAAGATCCAAGCAACAAGGAAGTATTACTACAGATAGCGAATGACGAGAAAGGACATTATACGATCCTGAAAAAGTATACGGGGCAAGAGATCTCCCCGAATAAATTACGCGTCACCAAATACTACTGGTTGGCACGTATCTTGGGGATTACTTTCGCCATTAAGCTAATGGAAGATAGCGAGGAAAGCGCCAAGAATGATTACGCCTCTTATGATGAGTATCCGGATTTGCAACAAATCGCACGTGACGAGGATGAGCATGAGCAGAGGTTGATCGCCTTGATCAATGAGGAACGGTTGGAATATATGGGTTCTGTCGTACTGGGGCTAAATGACGCTTTAGTAGAATTTACAGGTGCTTTAGCTGGCTTTACCCTTGCCTTGAGCGACTCTAGATTAATAGCGTTGACCGGAAGCATCACTGGAATAGCCGCCGCATTATCCATGGCTTCCTCCGAATATCTATCTACCAAGTCCGAGAATGGAAATGAAAACGGGAAACATCCTGTTAAGGCATCGATCTATACGGGAATAGCTTATATCTTTACGGTAGTCGCCTTGGTCGCTCCATTTATCTTTATATCGAACGTATTAATGGCTTTAGGGCTTATGCTCATCATAGCGTTAAGCATCATCGCCCTTTTCAACTATTATTATTCCATAGCGAGAAGCGAGAGTTTCCGGAAGCGTTTTACCGAGATGGCAGTACTTAGTTTTAGCGTGGCCGCATTAAGCTTCTTGATCGGATATGCGTTAAAAGAATTTACGGGCATCGATGTCTAAAAAAATCATAGTTATGTTTTGAAAAATTCATAGTTATGAGTTTAGTAAATCATAACTATGAATTTTTAGAGCTATAATCAAGCCTTTTTCCGTGTCGTACGTTTCTTCGTCGCAGCAGGTTTTTCTCCCGCCTCGGCGATTATCTTCTGGCATTCCTCCAAGGTCAAGTTCTCTGGTTTCTCTATCGTCTTAGGAATTCTGTAATTCTTTTTCTTATAAGAGATATAAGGGCCGAAGCGACCATTCAAGATTTCCATTTCCGGATCCTCATCGAACTTCTTGATAAATCGTTGCTCATCTTTTTGTTTTTTTGCCTCGATCAACTCGATAGCTTCCTCGGCTGTTATCGACAAAGGATTCAAGCCCTTCGGTATGGATACGAACTTTCCGTCATGACGGATAAATGGGCCAAAACGTCCGACAGCGGCAACCATGACCTTACCTTCATATTCACCGATCGTACGGGGTAGATCAAACAATTTCAAGGCTTCTTCCAAAGTAATCGTCTCGATAGACTGCCCCTTCATCAAGGTAGCGAATTGAGGTTTAGGAGCCTCTTTATCCTCTGGGTGCGCCTGCCCGATCTGTACGACTGGGCCATAACGACCGATCTTCACGAAAACAGGTTTGCCGCTCTTCGGATCGATACCCAATTCACGCTCACCCACTTTATGCTCCGTACGGACAGAGGCTGCCTCTTCCACGATCGGATGGAATAGTTTATAGAATTTATCGATCGCGTCCGTCCATACCATCTCGCCTTCCGCTACGGCATCGAATTCCTTCTCCACGCTCGCCGTGAAGTTATAATCCATAACACCCGGGAAATACTCCATCAAGAAATCATTCACGACCGTACCGATATCGGTTGGCATCAACTTATTCCGGTCCGCTCCTACGATCTCCGTCTTTTGGACTTCCTTGATCGTATGCTGAGCCAAGGTTATGATATTATAAGTACGCTCCGTTCCTTCCTTATCCCCTTTCACGACATACTCCCGATTCTGGATCGTCTGGATCGTAGGCGCATAGGTAGAAGGACGACCGATTCCCAATTCCTCCAAACGGCGAACCAAACTTGCTTCCGTATAGCGGGGAGGACGTTGCGTGAAACGTTCGGTAGCGACGATGTCCTTCATACTCAATACCTCGTTCAAGGTAACCGGAGGAAGAAGGCCGTTTTCCTGTTCCTTCTCATTCTCGTCATCAAAACTCTCGCGGTACACCTGAAGGAAACCGTCGAAAGTAATGACCTCACCGGTAGCCACGAACTTCTCTTTCTTGCCGCCGATGCCTACGGAGATCGTCGTACGCTCCAACTCGGCGTCCGCCATCTGGCAAGCGATCGTACGTTTGCGGATCAATTCGTATAATCTCTTTTCCTGAGCGGTCCCGCTTATCTCATCATGGCTGATATAGGTCGGACGAATCGCCTCGTGCGCTTCTTGCGCTCCCTTGCTCTTGGTATGATATTGACGGAATTTATAATATTTCTCACCGTAGGTATCCAAGATAGCTTCTTTTGCCGTCCCCAAAGCCAAATCACTTAAGTTCACGGAGTCAGTACGCATATACGTGATCAATCCGGACTCATACAGGCGTTGGGCGATCATCATGGTCTGCGAGACCGAATACCCCAACTTACGGGCGGCCTCCTGCTGCAAGGTAGATGTCGTAAAAGGAGGGGCTGGTGTCTTACGCACCGGCTTTTTCGAGATATCATCGATCGTGAAAGAAGCGTCCTTGCAAGATTCAAGGAATGCCTCCACCTCTTCCTTATCTTTCAAACGACGGTTCAGCTCCGCCTTGAGGATTGTCGTACCATCCGGCAAGATAAAGCTAGCGATCACACGGTAGGCGGCCTCCGAGACAAACTCGTTGATCTCTCGCTCCCGCTCTACGATCAGACGTACGGCAACCGATTGCACGCGCCCCGCGGATAAAGCCGGCTTCACCTTACGCCAAAGAATGGGGGATAGCTCGAAACCCACGATACGGTCTAAGATACGACGGGCTTGCTGCGCGTTCACCAAATCGATATTGATATCTCTCGGCGTCTCGATCGCATGTAATATAGCGTTCTTGGTAATTTCATGAAAAACGATACGTTTCGTATTCTCAGGTTTCAATCCTAATACCTCATATAAATGCCAAGAGATGGCCTCTCCCTCCCGGTCCTCATCGGAAGCCAACCAAACCTGCTCGGCTTTCTTCGCTTCGTTCTTCAATTCGGTCACGAGTTTCTTCTTGTCAGAGGGAATCACGTATTCCGGGGCATAATTGTGTTCGAGGTCTATACTGAAATCTTTCGTTTTCAAGTCGCGGATATGACCATAGCTAGACATAACCTTATAGTCCTTTCCGAGGAACTTCTCGATGGTTTTTGCCTTGGCGGGTGACTCCACTATTACCAAATTCTTTTGCATATCTATTTTTTGCTGGTTAGAAATCGGGTGCAAACTTACACAAATAATTAACGTACGCGGTATATCGGTCACTAAAAAAGCGTTTTTTCCTATACATTATATATATAGTCACTCGTTTCTATTTACCTTCGCGAGACAAAATCAAAAGGTTATTCAAAAATATGGAAGAGATAAAGCGACTTATTTCAGAGAATAAACTAGAAGAAGCGATCCGGCTCTTGGACGCTTACCTCACGGAGCAACCGAGATCCGACGAGGCTTGGTTTCTCCTCGGAAAAGCTCATTATAAACTAGGCAACGTACGCCTAGCCCTCAACAGCTACCTACAAGCGATAGAGATCAATCCGGAAAGCCCGGCACAAGCGGCCTACGATATGGCGATCAAGGTGCTGGATTTTTATAATAAGGATATGTACAACCATTAAGAAGACAGAGCACCCGTACCCAAATAAATTCTAGAAGTACAAGTAACTCGACTTTATGCATTTATGAAGTTAGTTGTTATTGATATAGCGTTTATTTGTATAATGCTCATTTACAACCTATAACGTAAGCTCTTCATAATAGGCATCGTTAAAGGCTTACAATGGGCATTATAAAGTGCTTATAATGGGCAATGTTAGGTGCTAAGAATGCCCATCGTAATTTGTAGAGACGGGGCGTGCCCCGTCTCTACAAGATATACAATGAATTTATGTTTCTTTAGATTTCAATCTTCCATGGGAGTAATCGTATAGTCATGCAGACAGAAGAATTCCTCTGTCAACATAGTAGGTGGAATCTTTCCCTCTTCCAAGGAATAGCCCACTCCACTGAAACGAACATTCAGCCCCTCCTGCTGATAAGCCATCGGCATATCCTCCACATAGTAATTACCCACGAAATCGATTGGTTTGGAACAAACTATGGCCCATAGATTCACCCGATCGTCCCAACGAATACGACCAAACTCATCAACTAGATCCGTCCTTCGCCCATGCTCATGCTTATCCTCATGCTCATCATCACCGCAAGCGGTAAAGCCTAGCATGGTAATAGTACACAGGCAAAATGATAAAAATACAGAAAATGCTTTTTTCATATAAGTAAACTTTAAGAAATTACCTTTATCCAGATGATTATCCTTTATAAGTCAGCGCCAACATCGTAATATCATCGCTCTGCGTAGCGCCGTTCACGAATGAATGGACGGATTCGGATATACCTTCGATCATGGATTTGGGGGATTGGTTCTTTACGGAGCTACAAGCCTCTACCAAACGGATATCTCCATATTGCTCATTCCGCAGGTTCATCGCCTCACTGATTCCATCCGTATAGAGGAACAAGCTGTCTCCCGCCTCCAGTTTCAAGGATTGTTCTTTATAAGCTAATCCCGGCACGACTCCCAAGGCCATCCCACCAGTCATCGGCAAAAGAGATACCTTATCGTTCTTACGAATCCAAACCGGACGATTATGCCCCCCATTGCAATAAACCACGTCGCCCGTATGGATATTCAAGATCGCATAAAAAGTAGTGACAAACATCCCATTGACACTCTCACGGCACAATAGATCATTCGATTCCTTCATGCAGACCGCCGGGGAAAGCTGCCTAAGCGCCGTAGCACGGATCACCGTACGGCTGATCGCCATGAAAATAGCGGCGGGAATCCCCTTATCCGACACGTCAGCGATCGTAAAACCCAGATGATTATCGTCCACCAAGAAGAAATCATAGAAATCACCCCCCACGGCTTTCGCCGCACTCATGGTCGCATAAAGATCGAATTGCTTATATTGCGGGAACGGAGGGAACTGCTTCGGCAAGATCGATTGCTGTATCTCACGTGCCACGTTCAAGTCGTATTGTATCTCCTCTAGCTGATGATGTTCCTTTTGGGCCTCCTTGATAAAAGAAATCTGCTCGACCGCCTTCTCGATCGTACGTTCCAGATCCTCCATATCGATCGGCTTGGTAGCGAAGTCGAAAGCACCATGGTTCATGGCGGTACGAATATTCTCCATATCCCCGTAAGCCGATACGATGATACATTTCAAGGCCGGGTTACGCATCTCGTTAATCTTCGTCAGCAATGTCAAACCATCCATCTCCGGCATATTGATATCGCTCAATATGATATCAAAGTCCGGATGGTCCAACATCATCCTCAACGCCTCCAAGCCATTATGGGCAAAGGAGAACTCATACTCTCCCTTACGGATCTTCCGACGGAAATATTGGGTTAGCAACGCTTCCAGATCCTGTTCGTCGTCTACGCTTAATATCTTGATCGCCATAATTCTTCTGTTTATTTCGTTAATGGAATAAGGAATATGAAACGGGTAAACTCACCCTCTTTCGATTCCACCTCTATCTTCCCGTCATGCTTCTCCTCTATAATGGATCGAGTGATAGATAGCCCCAAGCCAGTTCCCTCTCCCACCGGTTTCGTGGTGAAAAACGCGGAGAATATCTGCTCCCGGATATTCTCCGGCATACCGATACCATTATCCTCGATACTTAATCTTAAAGAATCTCCCTCCTTCCGTAGATCCACGGATATAACCGGCTCATACCCGATCGGCGAGAGCTTGGATTTACTATAGACCGCATAGCAAGCGTTATTCATGACATTCAATACCGCACGGCTCAAATCCTGCGGGATCACTTTCAGCATCGGAAGCCCCTCCTCGTAATGCTCCCGGATCGCAATATTGAAACCTTTATAGTTCGCTCGCATCGAATGATAAGCCAGCCAAACATATTCCTTCACCAGATTCTTGATATCCGTAGGGATGTACTCGTCATCCTTCCCTCTGGAATAAAGCAAGATACCCCGGATGATACTTGTCGCCCGGTTTCCATGTTCCTCGATCTTCTTCAAGTTACCATGCAAATCGTTAACGATCTCGCTAAACTCCTCATGCAAGGCGGTCAGCTTCTCCCAAGATTCCGGAGGTAAGACATCTTTCTCTTCTTCTAATATATCTTCCAAGTCATCCACTAACTTAGAGGACAGCTTACTGAAATTGATGACAAAGTTGAGCGGATTCTGGATCTCATGCGCAATCCCGGCACTCAACATACCTAAAGAAGATAATTTCTCTAAGTTCTTCACTTGCAAACGTAGCCGTTCTATTTCCTTACTCTGGTCTTCCATATCTATTCCTCCTCTTTAGGCGGTGTAATTGTTTTCGGTTGATATACAGGGATCGTAATTAGAAACTGGGTATATTCTCCTTTCTTACTCTCCACCTCGATGGTTCCCCGATGGTTTTGCACGATCTCACGGCATAGGTAAAGCCCTACGCCGGCCGCTTCCCCCGTTGTCTTTGTCGTGAAGAAAGGAGCGAATATCTTATCTTTTATATTCTCGTCGATACCGGACCCGTTATCCCGGATCGTTATTTCCAGCATATCCTTATTGACTTTCAATCCAAGGAATATCTCCGGACTAAAAGTCACGGTCTCCGATTTCTTCAACAGGGCATACATGGAATTTTTCAATATCCCGGCCAGAACCTTACTGAACTGCTCCACGTTTACCTCCATCATCAAAGACAGCGTCAAATTATCGAAAACAATCCGGATATTCTTCTCTTGAATATCCTGCTCATACGTTTTCTTCAATTTATCCAAGGCGATCCGGCATAATCCGTTTATGTTGGTAAGCGTAAGATTACCTCTTCGGTCTTTCAGCAATTCCTCCATCGCCTTAACGATACGGACCGTATTGAAACCATGCTCAGAGATCTTCTCCAAATTACTGGTCATCATATTCAGCAAATCTACCGAGTCATCATACACATCCGGTTTCAGATGCTCTTTCTGACTATCCAGATTTTCCCGGAGATCCTTGGCCAGCCCCGATGTCAGATTCGCGAAGTTATTGATATAATTCAGTGGGTTCAAGATACGGTCCACCAAACCTTGGGTCAATTGCCCTACGGTAGCCATCCGTTCCTTACGGACCAGCTCGTCCTGCGCCTCACCCAAGGCTTTCAAAGCCGCCGCCAATTTCTCGGATTCCTCTTGGATCGCGTCTTTCTCCGAACGGATCTCCTGCGTACGCTCCTCTACCTCTTTTACCAAATACTCTTTTTGTTTGAGTTTCCGCTTGAAAACCAACTTAGAGATCTGGCAAAACAGAATCAAGAAAAGCAATCCGATCCATTCTTGATGACCGAACTTCACAGATACACAAATACCGACCAAGCTACCCAGCGTAACCCGCTCGCAAAGTTTAATCCGCCTTTTTAACCGATCGATCTCGGTATGTAAATCCTGTATCATGATGAACCTCCTTTCCTAACTATAAATAGGCAACGTAATCGTAACTTCCGTATATTTATCTTTCTCCGACTCGATAGCGATCGTACCCTTATGGTTCAACACGACCTCCCGACTCAAGTAAAGACCTGTTCCTGCCGCTTCCGCGGTCGGTTTGGTGGTAAAGAACGGAGAAAAGACTTTCGTCTTTATCGTTTCTTCTATACCGACGCCATTATCACGGATAACCACTTGCAACTTATCCGCTTGAATACGCAATACCAACGAGACAGAAGGCTGATATCCCGGCTCTCCGGCCTTTTTCAAGACCGCATATATACTATTATCCAATATCTGCGACAAGGCTTTTCCCATCTGATCGATATTCACCTCGATTGTCAACGGTACGGAAAGCCCGGAGAATGATAGATCTACTTGATTCTTCTCGATCTCCTTCGCGTAATTCTTTCGCAAGATATCCAGATTGACCCTACATAAATCATTAATATCCACGCAGGTTCGATTCGCCGAATGATCTTTCAGCAATTCTTCCATCGCTTTTACGATTCGCACCGTGTTATCACCATGCTTGGCGATCTTATCCAGATTGCCGGTCAAAAGAACCAGCAGTTCTTGCGTATCATTATAATTATCGTGTTTACCGGTCTCTTCGTCCTCATCGATATTCTGCTTGATATCTTTCGCTAATGCGGCAGACAAATGAGCGAAGTTATTGATATAATTCAAGGGATTCAAGATACGATCCACCAGACCTTTCGTTAATTGGCCGATCGATGCCAGACGTTCCTTACGAACCAACTCGTCCTGAGCGTCCGCCAAAGCAGAAAGGGCACGGGATAGTTTCTCCGACTCCGCTTGCATCGCATCCCGCTGGAAACGCAATTCCATCGTCCGCTGCTCCACGAGATTAGAGACGAACTGTCTTTTTCGCAGACGGAATTGCGTATAATACTTTAACAGGAATAGAAGGACTACGGCTCCCACCAAATAATAAACCAGTTCTTCCTTCTTCTGGTAAACCGCCAAGGCGATCCACGCCGTCCCGATCACGGTCAGCGTCTCGATCACCCGCATCCTCCAGCGAAGGCTTTCCAGTTGTTTGATATTTATGTCGCCCATCCTTCCTGTCCTCCGGATATCAGAAATTGATATTCACGCCCAACATCGCATTAAAACTCTGCATCGGATAACCGTAATACAGTTCGTACTTCTGGCAAAGAATATTGGTCAACTTGGCATAAACACCAAAGGTATCGTTGAAGGTATAGGTACCTGTTAGGTTTAGCTCGTTGATGTTATCCATCTTAAACTCATTCATTTTATCGTACGTCATACCAGTGTTCCCATTGACACCCCAAGTCCGTACATTCGCATAACGTCCGGTAGCCAAATAATAATCCAAAGCGATAGATAATTTCTCAATCGGGCGGACGGTCAGGTTCGCATTCAGTTCCATTTCCGGCTTCCCCCACGCATGAGGCAACTCGCCTTCATCCGTTTCCGCTTTCCAATTATTATATACACCTTTCAAAGCAATATCGAACCATTGTTGATAACTATACTTCAAGTTGGCTCCCACGAAAAGTTGCTTCGTGTCGATACCCGGCTCCGCAACACTGAAACTGCCGAAATAATTCGCTGACCAAACATCAGACTGAGTAAACAGCACATCATCGCTCGTTATCTTATATCCGGCGAACACATCAAACCAAAAGCCCGGTGCCACGCCGCTCCGGATACCCAAGACAGCGTCCAGCCAATTGCGCGAGGGCAATAGTTCTGCCATCGGGTAGAGGTAGCGGTTCACACGCGACATCTCGTACATGCTGTTGGAGTACATCTTGCCGCCAGCGTTCACGTATAGCTCCGTCTTGTCGGCCACCTCCACATCGGCGGCTACATTCGGAGAGGCCATGAATTTTGTCTCGTCGCCCGTAGCCAGCATCACGTTCGCACCCAGCTTTAAATTCCAATTATCACCCTCTACCTTATAATAAGGCGACAACATCGCCTCGACATGGTTCTTGAACTCATATTCATAACCTCCTACCTCCGGCAAACTGTAATTGAAATATTCGACCAAACCGCCCAAGCCTACTCGCATATTCCCATTGAAACCAGCGTTCAGATCAAACTTTGCCTCTAGAGTATGCTCCGTAGGGCCGTCCATCACCCTACTTAATCCATATTTATGCGAGAAATTAGTATAACCTAAGTCCAACAAATAGCCAACCTCAGCCTCCTCCTTCGACTCGAAACCTATCGTAGCAGCGATCGTCTGGTTCACTTGGTTGGTTTCGCGATCTCTCTGTAACAAATCCTCCGAAGGGGCATAACTGGATGTAGGATCAGACAATGCCGCCCCATAATAATTGAATGCGGAGTAGCCGTACTTCGCTCCGATACTGAATATCGTCTTCTCGAAAGCGTGCTTGTAGTTGATGCCTCCCAAGTTGTCATTGATTTTCGCCTTGACATCATAATCCTTTGGCTTTCCGTTCGTGGAGCGATGCGAATACCATAGATTCAGCTGATCCTTCTCGGTACTCAGGATATGATAGCCCAAGTCTCCGTTGATATTCATGCGCGTACCCATACCAAAGTTAAAATATCCCCGACGCTTGTTGTAATCCATCTGCGTCATGATATTTCCGGAAGGCAACAAACTAATCTCTTTCTGCGGATCGGCGGCGATCGTATAATTCGAGTAATCGATCGGGATCTTACGAACCTCCGGCTCTTTCACCACGGGAAGCGTATTTACCTTGCTAGCGTCCTGCACGGAAGGATCATACTCCCGTTCAAGCGTCATCTCTCGGTTCAGGTTCTTTTCTTTCGTAACATCCTCTTGCGCACTCGCAGCAGCAGCCGAACCCAGCAAAGCTACCACACACAACGCCTTTACATTATATATAGTCTTCATCGCTTTCTTTTATTTCTTTAGTTTACCCAATCTGTCTTCGATCATCGCGGCGATCTCATCATCGCCCTTGTAGTTGTTTTGCAAACTGGTCAGATATTGACGAGCTTGGAAATCATCACCTTGGCGGATATAAATATCAGCCAACAAGATAAAGCCCCGTGCCAACCAATATTGGTGAGGCGTACCGTTCTCGATGAAGTTCATCAAGACAGTCTCGGCATTCTTATCATCCTTATTATCATAATACAATTGAGCCAATAGATATTTAGCCTCCGCCCCGTGTATCGTACGGGTATCCTTGCTGATCTCCTTCAAGTCGGCCAACGCCTTGTTCTCCTGCTTCAAGCTGATATAAGCCTTCGCACGGACATAACGGGCCTCGGACATGATCTCCGGAGATAGCTTCGGTTCCTTCAGCAAATCGTTGGCGGCAAGCAAAGCCTCTTGCGGCTGACCGATCAACTCGGCGCAACGCATCAAGCCCAATTTAGCGGCCTCCTTATTCTCCGGATTCTCCGCTACCGCCTGTAGATGCTTGAAACTTTCCATAGCGGCGGCGTAATCCTTATCCAGATACTCGATCTCAGCTTTACGAGCCCAAGACTCTTCCCTGAATTTCGTATCACCGCTCTCCAATACCAATGAGAACAGACGTTTCGCCTCCTCCAGATCTTTCTTGGCAAAAGCGATACTTGCCAAATAGAAATTAGCGTTCGAGCTAAACGCTCCCTGCGGGAAGGTTTGCAAATAATTCGTCAAGCTACGACGAGCGCCCTCATTATCGCCTCGCATAAATAACTTCTCGGCCGCCAGATAGGTCAAGGAGTCTTGCTCACTCACCTCGAAACGAACATTTCCACCTAACGAATTCGCATAGGCGGCAAACGAATTGATATCGTTCAGCTCGATATATACGGACTTCAAATCTTGCAAGGCCACTTTCGCCTCCTCGCTACCCGGATAATTGCTAATCACGCTCTTATAAGCGTCGGCCGCTTTCTCCGGCTGATTGTCGTTGAAGTAAATCAAACCAAGCTGTACGCCGGCCTTACGAGCCAGACTGCTTTGCGGGAAATCACGCATCAATTGCTCAAAGCTTGCCGCAGCCGCTTGATTGTTATCCAATAACACGTAAGAACGTCCTTTCTCGAACAAGGCATCATCCACATATTGTGATTCCGGGAACTCACGGATCAAGCGATCCATCACGCTGATCTTTCCCTTATAATCTTTCTGCAATCCCAGCAAGAAGCCCTTCTGATACACCGAATAATCTCCGGCGGACGGTTGCAATTGCGCCGCACGGGTATAATTCTCTTCCGCCATAGCGAACTGACGGTTGTGGAATAAACAATCGCCGATACGATTATAAGCGTCCGCATAAGCCGGAGTCTGCTGATTGCTTTCCAAATTCACGTATTGACGGAAGCGGTTCAACGCCTCGCCATACTCTTTCAATTTGAAGTAGCTGTAACCTAAGTTATAATGTGCCAAGGCATACATATCCGTATTACGTTGGCGGGTATTATTCAAATAGGTACGATAATCGGAAATCGCCTTGTTATACTCACCTTGGCGATAATAAGATTCCCCACGCCAGAAATAAGCGTCGTTACGAGATTCCAGATTATAAGCGCCCAACGAGATCGCACGGCTGAAAAGATCGACCGCCTTATCCAATTCCATATTCGTGAACGCCTGCGTTCCCAACTGGAATAAGATATCTTGCTTCGCCTCCAAGATCTTCGTGCTCGGATGCTTGATCTTATCGATAGAGTTCAGAGCCGCTTGATAGTTCTTGGTAGTCAAATAAACCTCCACCAGATAATCGTTTACCTTATCGGCATATTTGGAATTCGGAAAATCATTCAAGAAATCCTCGAAGATTGTCACCGACTCGCCAAAGCCCGTGAAAGCGGTCTCGTGGATCAATAAAGCGTAATTATACATAGCCGCCTCTTTCACTTGCTTATCGAAAGAAGAAGTCGCGGCAGCCTCGAAGGCCATACGGGCGTTATTCTTATCTTTTAATTTCAGATAACTTTGCCCCAGATACAGATAAGCGTTCTGCGAAAGGGCATCGTTCTCACGTACGGTCCGCCCCAAAGCGTTCACGGCGCTACTGTAATTACCCTTATTGTAATAACATACGCCCAAGATATATAAATCGCCCCTCAACGGGCTATCCGTCGAGGATACATATTTACTCAGCATATTAATCGCCTGATCCTCATTTCCCAGATGATAGTAGGCGTTACCCATGATACGGTAAACCTCGCTATTGTTCTCGCTATCCGGATAAGAGGCTAGCAATTCCTTACCTTCGCTGATCACTTTCTCGTATTTATTCTGGATAAAATAAATTTGCGTGATATAGTACAAGGATCGCTCTTTATAATCAGGCAAGTCCTTCAAGCGGGTAAATTCCACCAAGGCATTGTTGTATTTACCGGTTGCGTAATCGATATAAGCGACATAATAGGTAGACGCTTCCCGGTACTTCGTTCCAATCTGCTCGATCCGTGCGAAATAACCACGGGCCTTCTCCATATCCCCGATTTGCAACAAGGAATAAGCCAGACGGAAACAATAAGCCTCCTGTTGTTCCGGACTTAGCATATCAATGTTCGATTCGTTAAACCAAAAGATAGCTTTCTGATACTCTCCCTGTCCGAAATGGGCGGAACCGATCAAGAAGTTCACCTCGTCCGCATGACGGGAAGCCGGGTACACATCCAGATAATCTTTCAATAACTCAACGGCATTGGGACGGCCTTGCTCATAAGCGGAGTAGACCAACATATAATCGGCTTCTTGAATCAAGTCGGCATCCGTGGAATGCTGTTTATACGCCTCCAGCTTATCGATGCAACCTGAATAATTCTTCAAACTAAACAACTCCTTGCCTTCGACAAACAAACGGTTCGGCGCATCAAATTGATACGATCTCTGCCCGCTTGCCATGTGGCTGCCTACTACCAGACACAGCGGAATAAGTATTCTTTTCATCACTCATTTGCTTTTTAATACAAGCACTTACTTCAGTGCCTATTCGTTCTAATTCGCAAATATAAGTAATATGCGCCAAACAGAAGGCAAGTTCTATTAATATTTAGGACAACACGTTCTAAAATTATCTCTATGGAAGATGATACACCTTATAGGGAGAAGATGTATTATCTTACAACGACAAGATGTATCATGTTGCAACGATAAGATATATCATCTTTCATTTTCGTACAATTTTCCTAATTGTTATTTTCTAAGATAGGCTGGTACCGCCTTTCGGATAGAGTCTAAACCGAAGTCTTCCGGATTCACATTCTCCGGGCGAAGGATCACGATCTCGGCGGCATCATCTTCCGCATGCACGTTATTGAAATCATCTACCAAGCACTCATAAAACATATCCAGCGTATGCACCTCAAAGCCGGAATACATATATAAATTAGGCAAGGAAAACAAATAACGGCAATTCTGGATATGCAACCCCGTCTCCTCCCTTACTTCCCGGCGAGCGGCCTCCTCCCCCGACTCAAACATATCGACGAAGCCACCGGGCAAATCCAATGTACCTTTAGCCGGCTCTTTTCCTCGGCGAACCAGCAATAACTCCCCCTTAGCGTTCTTTATGAAACAAGCGACAGCCGACGACGGGTTGAAATAATAAACAAAACCGCACGCCATACATTTTTTCGCTTTCTCGTTATGTTCCACGAAAGCTTTTGCCCCGCAAACCGGGCAAAACTGAAATTGATACAACGGATGTCTCATACTTTATGATTTATAATTCAATTAAAAACAACAAGCCGCACCTAAATATAGATGCGGCTTGCCTTATTTCGCAAATGTCTTTTCGTTATACGTAAAACCGGATTTAGACTTCCAAACCAGCGCTTTGGTCTCTTACTTCCCAACCCAAAGCACTTGCTCCTAATACGGCAGCGTCGCTCTCTTTCAATTGAGAGAATAATAATTTAGTCTTACCTGCGTAAACCTTCAACATATTTTTCTCCATTGAACGTTTAATCGGGTTCATGATCAAATCGCCAGCTTTCGTAAGACCGCCAAACAAAATGATAGCCTCCGGGCTAGAGAATGCTACGAAATCAGCGAAAGCCTCTCCCAACATAGAGCCGGTAGCCTCGAAAATCTCAAGAGCGATCTTATCATTCTTCATAGCTGCGTCGTATACGTCTTTTGAAGTGATTTCATCCGGATCCAAGTCGCGAAGAACACTCTCGTCCTTACGGATTTCCAGATATTCACGAGCCGTACGAGCCACACCGGTAGCTGAAGCATAAGCCTCCAGACATCCTTGACGACCGCAACCACACTGACGACCGTTGTTACGACGCATGATAACATGGCCCAACTCACCGGCAAAACCGTCATGTCCGTATACCAAGTTACCACCTACTACGATACCGCTACCCACGCCGGTACCCAAAGTGATCACGATAAAATCTTTCATACCGCGAGCGGCTCCATAAGTCATCTCACCGATAGCGGCAGCGTTGGCGTCGTTTGTTAAAGCAACAGGAATACCATCAATCTGTTCGCTGATCAATTGAGCCAAAGGAATCTTACCTTTCCAAGGCAAGTTCGGAGCGAATTCGATACATCCGTTGAAAAAGTTTCCGTTCGGAGCACCTACACCCACACCTTTAATCTTATCCGGACCACCAGCCTGATCAATAACAGACTTCAGACCTTTAGCAAGTTCCGCTACATAGTCATTAACGTCTGCATATTTACCAGTCTTAATTGATCCACTATACAAGATTGTTCCTCTTGCGTCAACTACACCAAAAACAGTGTTGGTACCACCTATATCGATACCTACTACATAAGGCTTCTCCATGATTTTATATTTAGGATTAATAATGATTTTCCTCTTTCTAGGTAGCAAATATAAGAGGTTTAACACAAGTTGCAATACGATTTGAAGAAAATTTTACAGATTCCTGTCATTTTATCTTCTTTTTTCGAAAACTTATGTTAAGCAACATTGTTATATAATAATGGAGAATTATCGCAACGGTAATATCTCGATCCAATAGTCATCCGGATCATTAATAAAATACAATCCCATCTTGGTATTCTCGAAGCAAACCGCTCCCATTTCCTTGTGGTATTTACGTACTTCCTCATAATCGCCGGCTACCCGGAAACAAAGATGGCTCTCATTGTCGCCTAGCTCATAAGGTTCTTTCCGGTCACGCAGCCAAGTCAGCTCCATCAAGAAACCGGTTTGCTCATCCGTTAGATAAACCAAGATAAACGAACCGTCTTCCGCTACCTTACGATGGTGCTCTTTCAATCCCAACGCTTTATTATAAAAAGCGATACTCTTATCCAAATCCAATACATTAATATTGAAATGGTCAAATCTACCTTTAACTTCCATACCTAATAAATTTATGCGTTTAATAACCTATACATTAATAATATATTATATATCCGTCCCTTCTCCCGGAACAGACAATACGATATAACGACATCCTTTCGATTCGGCGTAAGGGCCGAAAGCCATAACCTCCGCCGGACGTTCCCAAAAGTGCATCGGGACAAATACGCTTGTTTTTATACGATCGATAAATTGCTGGGCGCCCCTCATGAAATCGGTACCCAAACGAGGATCGACCGGGAACATGACGAGATCCATCACAGAGGTTTCTTTCGCTATTATATCCAGTTCCTTCAAGTAATTACCCTCAGCCTCGGCTACCTCTTGTGGGGTGGACTCGTCTTTCCAATGCCAATTATTCAAGTCGCCGGCATGGAAGATCCGTCTGCCTTCTGTCTCTATCAGGAAAGAGATCCCCACATCCGTGGAACCAAATGCCTTGATGGTCAGAAGTTCATCTTGATAGGCATCCCCCTTCTTCAAATAAATAGCATCATCAGCCTTGGCCCTCCGACGCTTCAATATATCCTTGGAAAAGATATATTTGATATCCGGCTTCTGCTCTTTCCATTTCAATACTTCCGGATTAAAATGATCCGGATGGAAATGCGACGCTAATATATATAATGTGCCCGCACGCTTCAAGAGTTCGCTACGCACGTATCCCTTGGCCGGGTCCGGATCGCTATCCTTGAAATAATCGATCAAGATCGAAAAGCCATCCGCTTCCAAAGCGAATCCGCTATGATAAATATACACCAATCTCATAATGATCCTCATTTATTGTTTATCTTAAGAACACCGAACCTCACCGGGTTGTTGAATTCACGGTACAAATATACAAAAGGCCGGACATATCACATGCCCGGCCCACAATGATTATCAACTTACAATTTATTTCCAGTTCTCATTCTGGACTAATACGCCTTCCATGGTGACAATTTCATCGTTAGGGATCGGAAGTGTCACTAATCTATCCGGATACGTAGCCGATTGGTACTTCAGCAAATATCTCTTTTCATAAGCCAAGAAGCCCGAACCTTTATTACCCAGCTCCTCAGAAGCCGCATTCCAGCGCACAAGATCATACCAATGATGCCCCTCCATCGCCAACTCGATCCTACGCTCGAAACGCAAGGCTTTTATCGCCTTATCCACTGTCCAGCCACTCGCAGGATACAAGCCGATGCGATAATTAGCCGCCGTATTAGCAATGGTATTTCCGCTCACCTTATCCTCCAATACATATGGAGAAGAAGTTAAAGCCATATTGTTATTCGCGTCGGCAGCCATGATACAACTTTGTGCGGCACGTGCGCGAACTTTGTTGATATATTCTCTGGCAGTATTGATATCACCCGTTTCTATACAAGCCTCAGCATAAAGCAGGTAAAGCTCAGCTACACGCATCAAGTGGAAGTTCTTGGCAGTTGAGCCACCGGTTGTAGTCAAGCTCAAGCCTCCCTTATCCGCCTTTTTCGGCAGGTTCTTCTTATTCAAGAACGGACCGCCATTCGCCAAATCACGAATCCAGCCATCGATAGTAACTGGTATATCCCAATCCATATAGGGCACATTGAAACGACCCGCAGATACGTCAACCCGAGGATCCGTATAAACCGTCAAATCCGTATGAGGTACATTATCGCCATCAATTGTCGTAACCGAGGTTTTGCTTTGATACGACTTATCGAGATAAGGCAATCCATTCTCATCCACCATATGCGCATTCACCAAGTCATAAGAAGGCTGGTAGAATCCCCAGCCGGAACCAATCTTGCCAGACAATGAGATATGAGAGTTACCATTGATCGCGTTGGTATAATACTGCGTACCGGAGATTGCCATCTGGACGTCAAACACAGACTCGCCCGTCCAGTCGCTCTCGCCCGCCGTGTAAAGCGTCTCATAACTCGGGGTCAAGGTATATTTCGTGCCCTTGCTATCCGTACCATTAGCGATAACCGTTTCTAAAATCGATTTAGCCTCCGTCCATTTGTTGGAGGTTCCATTCGTTCCATTATAGGGAGAAGACTGGAATATTCTCAGTTTCGCCAAAAACGCTCCAGCCGCCCATTTGTTGGCACGACCGGGCTCTTCCGGCCATGCGCCGGGAAGATTATCATAAGCATACTGCAAATCTTCAGCCACCTGTTCCCAAATATAAATATAGTTACCGCTCTCATCCACATTCGATATCAGTGGGTTCACGGACGACTCATAATCCTCCAAAGATACATAAGGAATAGCCGCCCCAAAATTCTTGATACCCTCAAACAAATAAAAACCACGCATGAAACGAGCTTGGGCTATGGCCTCGGTATAAAAATCTTTCTCCTGTCCCGGTATAGCGGAAAGCTCATCTTTAATCAAACCGGCCAAATGCATGACATTATTAGCACGAGCCACCGCATCGTATACTGCCACCCATTTACGCTTGATATAGGAATTATCGGTCGTAAAGCTAAAAGTCTCCAACAACGTGAAGTCCGATTGGTCCGCAGCCGTTGACCCCTTATTAGCGTCACCGCCCATCACATCACCATACGTATAGTTTGTCAAGCTTGCCCCAAAATAAGAGTTCGTCGTAGCCGCCGGAATATTTAACGCTGAATACATGCCGGTAAGAAGATAATTAATACCTTCCTGATCCGTTAAATTGGTTTCATTAACCGCACCTACAGGTTCGATTTCCAAGAAATCGGAACAAGATGTGCTGCCTAACGCGAGAACCACCGCCATCGCAAAATATATAAGAACTTTTTTCATAATGAATTCAAATTAATCGTTTATAAAGCACATACGTTAGAATGTCACATTCACACCCATCAAGAACTGACGAGGCATACCATAAGATCCATAATCGATACCTTTATTCATATCGCTTGATACATATTCGTTCTCGAACGAAGTATGCGAACGAACCTCCGGATCCAATCCATCATAACCGGTTATCGTAAACACGTTACTGATCTGGCCGTATACACGTATCTTCTCGAAACCGATCTTCTTCAGCAACTTCTTAGGCAATGAATACCCCAAAGTCAACGTCTGCATCCGAAGATAAGAACCATCTTGCACATAATTGGAGTTCGATTCGTTACCAGCCTCGGGGCCCTCGGTCGAGGTCGTTGTCCACAAAGGATAAATACCGTTCGGATTATTCACCGGATCCCAAGATTTCGCCAAACGATCTTTCGAATAATTAGACTGCAAGTTTCCAAACATCGTATAGTACTCGTAGTGTTTGTACAAATCATTTCCAATCGAGTAATACATGTAAGTACTTAGATCAAAATCTCTCCAAGTCAAAGAGATATTGAAACCTCCGGTCAAATCAGGATGAGGATTACCGATAATCGTACGGTCATCCGCGTCGATCTTACCATCGTTGTTCACGTCTTTCATCTTATATCGGCCTACCCATGCGGAAGCGACCAAATCGTTTTCCGTAGCCACACCATAAGGCAGAACGCCCGAGGAAATAACATCTTGCTCATTTTGATAAATACCCTCAATCTGATACCCGTAGAACATTCCGACAGGTTGGCCCACCGTAGTAATATTCACCTTGCTCAAACGAGTATCGTTGAACAAATCAGAAGATCCCAACCGGGTAACCTCATTCTTGTATCTTGAGATGTTAGCCGTGATGTTATAACCGAACTCGCCAACTTTGTCCCTCCATCCAATGGACAAATCAATACCTCTGTTCTTCATATCACCGATATTGATACTAGGCTTTGATGCGTTACCAACCAGCGCAGACCAGTTAGCAGGCACAAGCAAGTCTGAGGTATTCTTTACATAAAAGTCAAATCCGGCGGTCAATCGGTTACTCAAAGCCGTAAGGTCGAAACCTATATTAAACATTTTTGTGGTTTCCCATTTAGCGTCCGAGTCACCCAAGTTCGAGAGCACATAACCGGGAGAAGTCTCTGAATCCGATCCCGTGATAGGATACATATAATAATTTCCCGTACCATACTGGAACGCATAGTTGTAAGAACCAATATTCGAATTACCGGTCGTACCATAACCGGCACGCAGCTTAAAGTCATCCAACCATTTCCGGGTAGGCTCCATAAATTTCTCGTCAGACATACGCCATCCCAAGGAGGCGGAAGGGAAGTTACCCCAACGGTTCTTGGAACCAAACTTGGAAGAAGCGTCGCGGCGAATCGTGAATGTCGCCAAATATTTACCCTTATAAGAATAGTCCGCACGTCCGAAAAGGCCGAACATAGTCACTTTTCTTTGATAACGGCTAGAGTTACCTATATTAGAAGAAGAACCATTATCCAGCGTCCAAGTATTCGGATCGCTCTCGAAGATGTAATCGATACGGGTTCCTTGCATATAACGGCCGACACCTTGTTTGATAGCCTCCGTACCCAAAACAACGGTAATATTATGATCTTCATGAATCTTCTTGGTATAAGTAGCCGTATTTGTCCACTGCCAGTTCAAACGCCAGTTGCCCATCTCAGTCAATGTATTGTTGGCAGAAGCCTCTTTGTTCGCCATATTTTGACGTTCGGTCATCTCCAAACTCCACATACCATTCAAGCGAGCGCTAAACTGAGAACGAAGCTTCAGACCTTCGATCCAAGGATTGGAAAGCTCGGCAAAAACCGCAGTCTGTCCATGAAACATGCGTGTCCAATCATTCTCATTCATAGCTACCTGATGCACGGCGGAAATATCACGGCCCGCATTAGGTGCCACGGATCCCGTATAATCACCTCCTACATTATATATAGGTACCCACGAATTCATGGTATAAGTCTTAGCGAACGTGTTCGCGTCTCCTTGACGACCAGACTCTCCTCCCGTTTCCATAGCGGCAAGGTTCGTATTTTGGCCCATCGTGAAATACTTATTAGGATTATAGGTCGTATTCGTACGTAAAGAGTAACGTTTGAAATAAGAATTCTGGATCGTACCCTCTCGATTTGTATAACCCAAAGAGACAGAATAAGTAGCTTTCTCGCCACCACCCACCAAAGAGATCTGGTGATCTTGGATCTTTCCGGTCTGTACAATCTCATCGTACCAATTGGTACCCTTACGAGCCTCCGCATCGGAATAACCGTCGGCCAACATCTGATAATACGCGGATCGGGCCCAAGAGCTGCTTCCATCGTCTACATACGACTTTTCCCAAGCCTCTACGCTCCCATACATATCAATAATCTGCTGTTCGCTATAACCGGCCGGCTTAATCGCATAAGGCATCGAAATACCTTTACCACCCGTAGCGGCGATTTGCCCGAATTGAGGATGAGAGGTTGCCAAACCACGATAGTTATACAGATTCTGCTGTCCTAATTCCTCGAATTCCATCGATTCCCAACCGTTCAACAAATCATAACCGCTGTTAGCCATCTTAGCGACACCAAAATATCCATTATAAGAGACACGAACACGATCAGCACGCGTACCCTGCTTCGTCGTAATGATAATTACGCCATTCGCACCTTGTGCACCATAAATAGCGGTAGCTGAAGCATCCTTCAACACTTGCATAGACTCAATATCATTCGGGTTTACGGAACTGATATCCACCCCGGATACACCATCCACAACAATCAACGGGTCTGAACTATTAAGAGAACCCACACCACGAATACGGATCGTAGTCTCACCGCTGGGACCTCCGGAATTAGAGATATACACACCGGATGCTTTTCCTTGCAAAGCCTCGGCGAAAGTCGCCACCGGAGTCTCGTGGATAGCGTCTGTAGAAACAACAGCAACAGAACCGGTAATGTCCTTCTTCGATTGCGTACCATATCCAACTACTACCACTTCATCCAAAGCTTGAGTATCTTCCACCAATTGAATCCTCACATTCGTCTGACTACTTTTTAAAGGAATTTCTTGACTGACATAGCCAATGTAAGACACAACTAAAATCGCATTACTAGGCACACCTTCTAAAATAACACGTCCGTCCATATCGGAGATATTTCCGATAGTGGTTCCTTTAACAAGGACATTTGCCCCTACAATTGGTCCGGCTTTGTCTGAAATAGCACAAATGACTCTACGTCCATCTTGTTGTAGGCTACGAGTTCCTACGTTTGGTGTTAAATCGCCAACTTCCGCAGCGATGATGGGATATCCGCCGCAAAGGAATAAAGAGGCTCCCAGAAACACCTGTCTCCAAAATACTACATTACTCATAAAATTAGAATTTAAGGTATAAATCAAAAAAACACAATCTACTTAACAATTTGATTTTTTCATATAGACACAACATCACAACTTGTAGCTATTACTCATCTATCTTATGGTCTAAATGTTTTTTCATAAAACGACTAGTTGAAACGATCGTTTAAATCTTGCGTTTTCGAGAAGGGGGAAAGAGGATTTGAAAAAGAAGAGCTTTTTTGTGGGAAGAAAAGGTTATCTTTCCCATTAGCAATAAGATAAAATAAAAAAAAATGAACAAAAAGTTGCATGTGTCAAAAAAAAGACAGATCTTTACAAACGACTAAATGAAACGATCGTTTCAACTAGTCGTTTTTTTTAATATCATGAAAAAAACAAGAAGTGATTTTCATAATTAAAACCATAATAATGAAGAAGCTACACAAAAGAAGTTGAAAAGAAGAGAGTGATGTTTACTTATTTTAAGATGTAAACAGATGTAATATACCTTAGAGGTATGAGAGAGTAGTGAATTCATTTTGTTAAAAGTTTGTGTTTTTTATTTTATTATACCTTAAATTCTAAATTTGTATGAGAAATGTTGTATCATGGAAGCCATTAGTCTTAGGAGCTTCTTTTCTTCTGTACGGAGCCGGAACGGCCTTTGCAACAGAAACAGATCATCTGTATCCTACACCTAGTACGGGATTTATGAGTGTCCAGCAAGATGGACGACAGATTAACTGCCACATCGTGGATAAATCTGGTCCTATCGTTGGAGCCAACGTAGTCGTAAAAGGAACTACTATCGGAAATATTTCTGATATGGATGGACGAGCCATTATAGAGAATGTGCCCGCAAACGCCATCTTAGTAGTCTCTTATATCGGATACGTAACTCAAGAGGTTACTTTGAAGAGTAATCAGACAAACATCAAGATCACGCTGGTCGAGGATTCACAAGCTTTGGATGAAGTCGTCGTTACTGGTTATAGTACACAAGCGAAGAAGGATATTACCGGATCTGTGGCTGTTGTCGCTACGGATGAGTTAAAAGAGACTCCTGTTTCCAATTTCGCTGAGGCTTTGCAAGGAAAAGCTGCTGGTGTATTTGTACAAGCAGGTGGTGGTCCATTAGGGGAGACAACGATTCGTATACGTGGTGTGGGTTCCGTAAACGGCTCAGACCCGTTGATCATTGTCGATGGTGTACAAGGAGTAGATATCGATGCGGTAAATGCGAATGATATTGAATCCATGCAGATCTTGAAAGACGCTGCTGCTTCCGCTATTTATGGAGCGAAAGGTGCAAATGGTGTTATCGTTATCACGACTAAACAAGGAAAGAAGAACGACCGTGTACAAGTATCTTATAACGGTTACTTCGGTGTAGCCAAGATGGCCAATGACGGTTATGGTCTGTTGAACGCTTGGGAAGCTATGGAATTCCAAGAAGAAGGGCAACGTAATTTATTCAACTACCGCGGTGGCCAAACAGTAAACCACGCCCAGTTCGGTTCAATAGGTAAAGACGGTACAGGTCATTTAACAATGCCTTATGCTATCAAACCTGCTGGTTATAGTAAAGAACAGATCATCTCTCAATACGGCAGTATCGCAGCTTGGGAAGCTTCTTACAAAGACAATGGTGAGAACACTTGGTCTCGTTCCGCTTACTACCAAATGCTTGAGGACGGCTACTCTGAGGAAGAAGCTCGTGCCGGCACGAATTGGTACGACGAAGTAGTTCAAACCGGTAAGGTGCAAGATCACCAGATTTCTATCACCGGAGGTGGTGAAAAAGCGACTTATTCAGTAGGCTTAGGCTACATGAATCGTGAAGGTACGATCAAGGAGTCATGGTTCCGTCGTTATTCCTTGCGTGCGAATACAAACTTCTTCGTGAACAAGTGGTTCAATATCGGTCAGAATACCAACATCGCCGTAATCGAGAACTCAGGAGAACGCGGTCGTCAAGGTGATGATAATACCTTCGGTAAGACCTTCTCCATCCAACCTTGGGTACCTATCTACACAGTTGGCGGTGATTATTCCGGTTCACAAAATGCCGAAGGAGGACGTGCTGAGAGCGCACCAATGTCCGTTGATTATGGCAAGGACAATCGTCGTCGTTTCTTACGTGCCCAATCAGCTATCTACGCAGAGATTATGCCTTTAGAAAGCCTTGGAGAGAATTTGAAGATCCGTACTCAGTTCAGCGCACGTTTAGGTGGCGCATGGGACTTCTGGATGAACAAACGTACGATCATGACCAATAAAGAAGGACGTAACAACAACGAGTTCTACGAGCAAGCAAACTATTGGTTAGATTATCAATGGACAAACACCGCTACTTATAGCAAAACAATCAACGACGATCATACGATCAATGCTGTGATTGGTACAGAGGCACTTCGTGAGGGTTTAGGACGTTGGATCCAGGCAGGTCGTATCAACTATCCATTCGAAGATGATCCCAACACTTGGGTAATCAACAACGGTGCTAGCTCTGACTTAAGAAATAGCGGAAACCAGAACGCTGTATCCACCATGTTCGGTATGTTCGCTCGTGCGGACTATGCTTACCAAGGTAAATATTTGGCTACAGTTACGGTACGTCGCGACGCATCCTCTCGTTTTTCTGAAAAGAATCGCTGGGGTACATTCCCTTCTATCTCTTTAGGTTGGCGTATGTCGGACGAGAAATTCATGGAGAAATCACGTACTTGGTTAGACGATTTGAAGATTCGTGCCGGTTACGGTACAACCGGTAACTCCAATATCGATTCATATAACTGGGCATTCCAATATGGTACTGGTAACCGTTATCTCTATAGCATCAATGGTTCTGACACAGAGGTATATCAAGGATTTGGCGTAACCAATCTTGGTGATATCGAGGCAAAATGGGAAACATCTAAGATGTTTAATGCAGGTTTCGATATTACAGCTTTTAATCAACGATTAACCGCCAACTTCGACTACTACATCAAGAAAACTTCTGATATGTTGATCGATGCCAACTGGTCTGCTTTGGCCGGTGCCGCTGACAAGCCGAAAGTAAACATCGGTGATATGACGAACAAAGGTGTTGATTTGAATATTACTTGGAATGATAAAATCGGTGAGGTAGGTTACTCTGTAGGCGTAAACTTGTCGCATTACAAGAATAGACTGGATGAGATTGGTACTGATGCCGGAATCTTTACCGGAACTCGTATTTCCAACATGAACGTATTGATGAAGGGACATGCAATCGGTGAATTCCACGGTTATCAGCTAGATGGTATCTATAAGAGTGAAGAAGAAGTCCGTAACTATAAGAATGATGCCGGTGGAACAGTATTGCCATATGGTACATCTGATGCTTCTACGTTAAACGCTGCCAATTATGTAGGTCAGTTCAAAGTAAAAGATGTGAACAACGATGGTAAGATCGACGCTAGTGACCGTACATTCATTGGAAACCCACATCCGGATTTAACAGGAGGTATCAACTTAGGTGTTAACTGGAAAGGATTCGACTTAAGTACTTATATGTACTTCTCCGTAGGCAATGATCTATTCGCCATGTATAAATATTATACACATTATGGTTCCTTACAGTCCGCTTATTCTAAAGATCGTCGCGACAATTCATGGCATCCTGTAACCAACCCTGATGGTATCTATCCTATGTGGGCAACCGCTAATGGTGAGAGTACAATCGCCGCAAATGAGTCTAATTCCGGCTATATAGAAGATGGTTCATTCTTACGCATGCAAACGTTGACTTTAGGTTATACACTTCCAAAGAGTATTTTAGATAAAATCAAGTTTGAGAAGATCCGCATCTATGGTCAAATAGCAAACGTATTCACATTGACTGGTTACTCCGGACTAGACCCACAGGTTCGTACAGATACAGACGGTCGTTCCAATGACCGTACGATGGGTACCGATTTCGGTTCTTATGGTATGCCACGCCAATTTATCATGGGTGTAAATGTGACATTCTAACAAATATTTGCTAACTAAAAATTGAAACAAGATGAAAAATCTATTTATATATGCGGCAGTCATTGCCGCCACGATGGGAAGCATGACTGCTTGCTCCGATTTCTTGGATGTGAAGCCAGTCACAAATAAACAGGAACCGGATTTTGTATCGCAAGAAGGTATTACTCAGTTGCTAACTGGTATGTACGCTAGATTAAACTCTACAGATGCGAATGATGGATACTTCCGTTCGACATTGACCAACTATGTATATGGTGACGTAATGGGAGGTGACGCAAACAAAGGTTCAACTTTCCAAGACCAACCAGACTTTACCAGCTTGGAAACTTATACATTTACAACTGACAACGCTTATTTTGAAACAAAATGGGCACATAGTTACCATGGGGTATTCACCGCAAACAACGTAATCAAGGTAGCGGATTTAGCAAAAGAAGAGCTTTCGGCTATAGCAGGCCAAAGTAAAGACTTCTATACGGAAACAATCGCCCAAGCCCGCTTCATACGCGGTTTCTTCCATTTCGAGGTCGTAAAATTATTTGGAGCGGCTGTTCCTTATGTAGATGACATAGCCATGAAAGAGAACGTGAACCCACAAGTCTCTAATGTGGATGAGAATGGGAATTATATCTATATCTGGGATAAGATAGTAGAAGACTTGCAGTTTGCTTATGACAATCTGCCCGACACTTGGACCGAGGCAGGACGCGTAAACAAATGGGCAGCTGGCGCTATGTTGGCTAAAGTAAAGATGTACCAATCCTCTCCATATAACGGAAAAAATGGAACGTCTAATCATTGGACTGAAGTTAAAACGATTTTGGAAGATGTAATCGCAAACGGAAAAGATAACAAAGGCACTAAGTTCCGCTTGGCAGATACATACGAGGAACTCTATACAGCAGGGGAAAGTGACTGGACAGGAGAATCTGTATTCGATGTCCAAGCTGCAGTTTCCGGCACCGTAGAACAAACTGCCAATATCAACGGAGCTTGGCACATCGGCTTCAGCGGAGCGTTAGGAACTGGAGGTTGGGGATTCTATCAACCCTCTTATGATATGGTCAACGCTCATATTGTTGACGCAAACGGATTACCTAAAATGGATGATTCTTATCGTAATGATCCTGCGTTATCAACTTTAGACGAGAACAATTTACCTCACACTGATTTGACCGTCTATACAGACCCTCGTTTGGATGTTTCTACCGGTCGTTTCGAGACTCCATTCTTAGATTGGACAGTGCCAAATGCGTTGGATGGTTGGGTACGTGATGTTTCTAACGGAGGTTTATACCTAAACAAGAAGAATATCCCTAGAAAAGCCGATAAAGGAAGCTTATCTAACACGACGCAAACAAACTCCACTGCTAAAAACTTCCACTTGATCCGTTACGCAGACGTATTGCTTTGGTACGCTGAAACCTTGATCGAGTTAGGACAGCCTCAACAAGCAGGTGAATACATTAATCAAGTACGTGCTCGTGCCGCCAATAGCTATGTAAAGGCAGTAGATCCGGCAACAATGACCGAGGCTAGTTCTACTTATGTTTTGGATGACAAGATTAACGGGAAGCAAAGTACAGATGCTGCCGCAAACTATCGTATAGGTTTATATCCACCTTCTCAATTCGCATCAAAAGACAAAGCGCTGGAGGCACTGCGTTGGGAACGTCGTATCGAGTTAGCGATGGAAGGTCATCGCTGGTATGACTTAGCTCGCTGGGGTATCGCATCCGAGGTATTAAATGATTTCGTGAAATACGAAGCTAAGCATTTAGGTAAATATTCCAATAGTACATACAACGCAAAATGGGCAACAATGCCTATCCCTCATAATGAAATCTTAAAGATGGATGGTCTTTTAGTTCAGAATGAAAACTGGAAATAAACAAGTGGGTTAACAGTCAGAAAGGGCAGCCGGGCATGTGATATGTCCGGCCTGCTTTTTAATCCCCAAAAGTAAGTTAACTTACTTTGCTCACGAAGTTAACATACTTTGCCAACGAAGTTAACTCCATGTGCCAATTAAGTTAACTTCGTTTTGTGTAGATTGGTATTTCCGATAAAAATCGTATCTTTGTTTGACTTTAAATCAAAATGAAACGTGTACTCTAGCCATGAGATATAAACAAATACTCCTCGGTTTGATCCTGTTTGTCCTATTAGGGGGTTTCTTGCAAATAACCGGCAAGTTTCATTTCTTCTATATCGAGCAGCTTCAACTATTCCAGTTTTCCGAAGATTATCTTGCGGATAAAATCAGCAGTCCGGGAGGTTTATCTTTGATTATCGGGGAATTCTTGACACAATTCTTTATTACGCCTTATGCAGGGCCTTTCATTATCGCAGCTATACTTACGTCTATCGGCTTAACAATGAGGGAGATCATCCTGCAAATTAATCCAAATAAAGAGCTCTTCCTGCTTTACTTACTCCCGGTTTTATTCTTATTATTGATTCAATACGACTTCAATTATTTAGTACAAGGCACTATCGCATTCCTATTTTGTTTGATTAGCCTGAACGCATGGATGCGCATAAAAGATCCCTGTTACCGGCTATCCGCCGCATTGGTAATCACCCCACTACTTTTTTGGATAGGAGGACCGATTGCCGGGCTATTCTCATTAAGTGTGGTTCTCAAGGAAGCGATAAGCCGTTCCAAACAGGGGTTCTATTTTTTAGCGGTTTTAATTGAATACCTGTTTATCGGGATCGGAAGTGTCTGGTCAACTACCATCACCAGTTATCGCTTCGCATTCTTACCGGACGCTTTTTACCACCCGATTCTGGCGGCTCCCAATCTCATCTATTTCGCATGGGTCTGTTTACCGCTTAGCTTGATCGGGGCATTCGTATATCCTAAAGGCAAAAACCAATCAAAGAAAAAAACAGGGATAGAGCTTACCGTTCAATTCATCCTAATCCTATTCCTTTGCTGGGTAACGATTCCACGGTATAACGACCAGAAAGCCTATCCTCTAAAAGTCTTGGATTATTATGCCCGTACCGAACAATGGGACGAGATCATCCGGCATTGTCACGGGCCGATCAAAAACTATTTATATTTAACTTACTTAAATAGGGCACTTGCGGAAAAAGGGGAGTTGGCAGACCGGATGTTCGCTTTTGATCAACACGGTCCTCAAGGGTTACTCGCCTCTTGGAACAAGACCTTTACGGTCTCCACCCTGTTAAGCGACGCCTATTTTACGCTAGGGGAAATCGCATTATCGCAGGAGATGGCTTTTGAAGGGTATGTCACCGTAATTGGCGCCGGTAATCCCCGGAACCTGCAACGGCTTGTTCAAACAAACTTGATTTACGGAACGTATCCTATCGCCGAGAAATATATCAGTATCTTAGAAAAAACATATGCCTATCATGATTGGGCCAAACGGCATAGAGGCTTCTTATATAACGACAAAGCGATTGAAGCTGATCCGGTATTAGGGCCTAAACGAAAAGCTCTTCCGAAGGAAAGTAACTTATCCGGTATCAACGGACTGGAACATGATTTACTTATCCGTGCGGAACAAGATCCGGAAAATCAGCTCCCGATCCAATTCACCGGGGCTATCTATCTGCTGTCTAAAGACATGAAAGCTTTCCAAAGGCTGATAGAAAAGTATTATGGAACACCGGTACTCCCCTCTCTCCCCGTGAGTTTCCAAGAGGCTGTTATCCTATTAGCAGAGAAGGATGTGGATTACTGGAAGCGTTTTAACGTATCCGGAAATGTGATCCGCAAATTCGCAGGTTATCGGAATTTAGTCGTGCAGAACCGGAACAACCCACAACTTCCGCAACTTATAAAGAAGTCGTTCGGAGACACTTATTGGTCTTATTATACTCTAAAATGATCAACAACCATGAAAAGAAATATTCTATATATCACCTGTTTATTTCTTATTCTACTAGGAATATCCTGCTCGGATACGATCCCGGTAAGCAAAGAAACCTCGGAGAAACCTGTATTATTTCCCGATTATGCGGATGTAACGATCCCTTATAATATCGCTCCCTTAAATTTCAAGATAGAAAATCCACATGCGGAAGCCTTCGCCGTACTCAAATTCGGAGAAGAAAAGATACAAGTCAAGGAAAAAGGGGGACAATTCTATCTTCCCGCATCCGATTGGAGAAAATTGCTGAAAAGGGCGACAGGAAAAGCGATACAAGTAAAGCTCTACGCAAAAGACAAAGAATGGCTCGCCTATCCGGAATTCTCACTATTCGTCGCTCCGGAACCCATGGATTCATATCTGGCTTATCGCTTGATCGAACCCGGATACGAACTTTGGAATCAAATGGGTATTTACCAACGGAATCTGGAAGATTATAAGCAAAGCCCTATCATGGAAAACAAATACAGCGGTCAAAACTGTATGAATTGCCATTCTTTTTGTATGCAAAACCCCGATAAAATGCTGTTCCACATGAGGGATAAGTATTCGGGCACTTATCTGATCGACGGAGATAAGATCGAGAAATTAAATACGAAGACCGATCAGACGATCTCGCCTTTGGTCTATCCCTCTTGGCATCCATCGGGGAAATACGTAGCCTTCTCTGTCAATCAGACCAGCCAAAGCTTTCATGCCAACGACAAAAACCGGGTGGAGGTCTTCGACAGCCAATCCGACGTAGTTGTATACGATACGGAAAAGCATGAGATTATCAGTACGCCTTCCATTCGGACAGCAAAAGCGTTTGAGACTTTCCCGACATTCTCTCCCGATGGCAAGACTCTTTACTTCTGCTCGGCAGAGGCACGTTCCATGCCGCATGAATATTCAGAAGTAAAATATAACCTTTGCTCCATAGCGTTCGATCCCGTAACCCGGAGTTTCGGCTCCCGTATAGATACCTTATACAATGCCGGAAAAGATGGGAAGAGCGCCTCTTTTCCCCGTGTTTCCCCAGACGGGAAATTCTTGTTATATACGCTGTCCGGCTACGGTAACTTCTCGATCTGGCATAAAGACGCAGATCTATATCTACTGGATATAGCGAGCGGAATCTCTCATTCCTTGCAAAACGCCAATAGCACGGATACGGAGAGCTATCACTCATGGAGTAGCAACAGCCGCTGGATCGTCTTCAGCAGTCGAAGGATAGACGGGTTATACACACGTCCTTATTTTGCTTATATAGATGAAGAAGGAAATGCGTCTAAGCCCTTCCTTTTGCCTCAGAAAGACACAGACTACTATCACCGTTTCATGAAATCTTATAATATACCCGAGTTTATTACCGGAAAAGTATCCTCCAAGATCCGGGCGCTTAGCACGCTAGCCAAAGAGGATAAAGGAATTGACGTAACTTATCGTAAATAGAATAAATCACATGAGTACTTTATATAAGAAGATATTACCACCGCTTCCATTCATTCTATTGACCGGCGTCTTATGGTTTCATTTGCAGACCATGCAAGAGCCTCTCTTTTTTTATCGGGAACAGCAGCAGATTTTCCTATTCGATTCCACCTATATATTCAGCATACTTAAGCAGATAGGGGGGCTAGCGACTTTTATCTCTCAATTCTTGATACAGTTTTTCAGAATCCCGCTTATCGGATCGCTGGTGACCGCCTTGATCGGTGGAATCTCCGGTTGGTTATTCTGGCTGACCTTACGAAAGATACATCCGGCATTATATCTTATGCCCTTGGCCTTTCTCCCCATCCTATTCCAATATCTTTACCTAATGAAAGATAGCTATCATTATGAAGGACTGATAGCCATGTTGTTTTGGTCATTGGCGCTTAACGTATATAGTTACAGCGCACGAAGATTTAATTGGACGTACCGTACCTTAATTGGTTGCTTGCTGGCGACCGGATTGTTTTACACGATGGGATCTGTAGCTATATTATTCTCCCTTAGCATCTTACTATTTGATGTATTACAAAAATGCGAACGCTGGTACGCAAGCTTCATCCCGTTGATCCTGCTGCTTATCGTAGGTTCTCTATGCGTTCTAGGGGGCAGTAAACCCGATTATGACTATGTATTTTGGATGAAAGATTATGTAGAGTATTTCATTGAGCTGGAACCATTCTACGGCTTCTCTTGGCAAGTAGCGCTACTCGTTATGCTTCTATTCTTCCTATCACGTTACTTAGATCACATAAAAACCTATTTAAAAGCTTTAGTAGCCGTAGCATTACTTGCCTTATCCGGTATGTATTATACGCAAACGGCTCTTCAACAGAGGAATAAAGATTTCTATACGTTGATGCAAATGTTTCATTACATAGATACCGAGCAATGGGACGCCATAATCTCGTCCGCCGATCTAAACTATAATAACTACTTACACCTGAATTGCTTAAACCTTGCCTTATCCCACAAGGGTGTCATGCAGACTGATTTATTCAAATATCCGCAAAGCGGAATACAATCTTTAGTCTCAAAGTACCAAGCGCATATAGAGGAAAGTTTCCTGTTCAGCCAGATATACTACCATGTAGGAATCACGTCCTTGGCATACAATTTCGCTTTTGGTACCTCGGTAGGAATTACATACGGCAGTCCCGTCATGACTAAATTATTAATAAAATCCCATTTGATATACGGACAGTATCCCGCGGCCGAGAAGTTTATATCATTATTGGAAAAGACATGGGCCTATCACGGATGGGCCTCCTCGCAACGAAAGTTCTTATATAATGACCAAGCGGTGGAGAGCGACCCGGAATTAGGTACAAAAAGAAAAAGCCTATCCAGCGACAAAGACCTTTTCGCCAATATAATCGGATTGTTTGATAACCTGATGATTATATTGGAAGAGAATCCCCTGAATAAAGCCGCATTGGATTATACGATCGGTACGTTATTATTATCGAAAGACCTGCCCGCTATAAAAACGTTTGTTGAAAGATTCAGTGGGACGGAAGTACTCCCCGCATTACCCGAACCCTTGCAACAAGCCGTGATCTCTTATGCGGAGCATGATCCGGAATATTGCCGCAAGTATGGGGTAACCGATAAAATCCTGTCCGAGTTCTCGATATTCAAGCAACGTGTATTGGGACTAAGGCATGCCCGACAAAATGTAGCGACTGGAATAGCCGACTATCAACCTACTTTCTGGTACTATTTGATACTCTCTAAATAAAACACATATGGAAAGACAGACTTACACAAATACAAACCGATATCTTTTCCTTTTTCTCATCGCCTTGATGGTTTCATGCTCCAAAAGCGACGTACAGATCGCCAAGAGTCTAAACAAGGAAATCGCCATTTATCCGGATTACAAGGATGTGACCATCCCTGTGAACATCGCCCCGCTCAATTTCTCTATCGCCGATAGCAGTGAGCACTGCCTTATCATTAAAGGGGAAAAGACTCAACTCCAAGTCTATAGCGATGAGGGGCTCTTTGAGATCCCACAAAAGAGATGGAAAGCCTTATTGAAAGAGAATGCCGGAAACCAAATAGAATTGACCATCGCTAAACGCATACAGGGCGAATGGAATGCCTATACGCCTTTTCATATGGACATCGTAAATGATTCCATTGATAAATATATAGCCTATCGGTTATTAGCCTTGAGCAATGATATGTGGAACAGGATGGGTATCTATCAACGAAACTTGGAAAATTATGACCAAAGCGTGATTTATGAGAATAGCCTAACCGACTATAACTGCGTAAACTGCCACACGTTTTCCTCCGGGAACCCGGATAAAATGATTTTCCATATGCGAGGCAAACACGCCGGTTCCGTACTGATTGATGGAAAGAAAATCACCAAGCTAAATACAAAGACTCCCGAGACCGTCTCAAACTTTGTCTACATGTATTGGCATCCGAATGGTAACTATCTGGCGGCCACCGTATGCGATACCTACCAAAACTTCTTCATCAATAATCCCAATACGCTGGAAGTATTGGATCATAACTCCGATATCGTGATCTATGACGTAAAGAAGAACGAGGTATTCTCTTGCAAAGCGTTAAATTCCAAAGACGCATGGCAAATATTCCCAGCGTTCTCTCCCGACGGGAAGAGCCTCTATTTCAGTTCGACCGCCGCCGTAGATTCTATTTCTAAGAATTTCAGACAAATGACCTACAGCCTATGCCGTGTCGACTTTGACCCGGAAACCCGCACCCTAGGCCAGCAAGTAGATACTTTATACAATGGCCGGGCCAACCACAAAAGCGTATCCTTCCCTAGAATCTCACCGGATGGTAAATATCTGGCTTTTACCCTACAGGAATATGGCGGTTTCGGGGTTTGGCATAAAGACGCCGAATTATATATGATCCGCCTATCCGACGGAAAGACGTACCCGCTAACCGAGGCGAACAGCGCCGAAGGAGAAAGCTACCATTCATGGAGCCACAACAATCGTTGGCTGGTATTTAGCAGTCGCAGGTTGGATGGATTATACACACGCCCGTTCTTTAGCTATATCGATGATAAAGGCACGGCCCATAAACCATTCCTCCTGCCACAAAGAAATCCCGTAAAATATTATAAAGACTTGTTGTGGACTTACAACCTCCCGGAGTTTATACAAGAAAAGGTCCAAGTAGACACTCATGCCGTGATGGAAACAATGAGAAATACAAAAGGAATACATGTAAAATAAGAACAATAGCTAGGGTGGGTGAAAGGAGATAAGGATGTCTGTTTGGTTAAATCTACCCACCCTTAGCTATTGATCTGTTTGCTCACTCTTTTATCTTCACCGAGAATAGAAATAGAGCGTTTCAAATCAACGCCCATATTTCCATTTGTCGTATTCATAAAATAAGTACAAACTTTCGGCAATCAGATTTCACTCTTTAGTGAAACAAACATATGTAATCTGCGTTTATAGATTATCAAATGTCTCTTTAAAAACTTGAGACAAAAATAAACTATTTTGATAGAAAAATAGGTCTGCAAATATTCACATTTTATTCACAACACACACCAAAACGTTCATTTATCCTAGGAAGCATCACAATTTAACATTTAACCGCTCCATCATCACTCCGGTCTTCTCCCTTGCCTCCGTCACATCCAAACCACGAGCCAGCAAGACGGCCATACGGCGATGTCCATGAACTTCCGGTTTTCCAAAGAAACGCATCTGCGTATCGGGTTGCTCCAAGACCTTATCCAGATTGCTCAAAGCCAAGCGGTCACTATCTCCTTCCACTACGACGGCACGGGAAGCTCCCGCTCCATGAAACGCGATATTAGGGATCGGCAAGCCAAGCACCGCACGGGCGTGCAAAGCGAATTGAGACAAATCTTGCGTAATCATCGTTACCATTCCGGTATCGTGCGGACGGGGGGAAACCTCGCTGAATATGACATCGTCTCCTTTAATGAATAATTCCACGCCAAAAATACCACGTCCGCCTAAAGCCTCGGTGATCTTACCGGCGATCTCACGGGCTTTCGCTTTAGCGGCAAGGCTCATGGCTTGCGGTTGCCAAGACTCCCGGTAATCACCATCCACCTGAACATGTCCCACGGGTTCCAAGAAAGACGTTCCTCCGATATGCCGAACCGTCAGCTGGGTAATCTCATAGTCGAAATCCACGAAACCTTCCACGATCACCTTACCCGCTCCAGCACGTCCTCCTTCTTGGGCGTACTGCCAAGCACGATCGATATCCTTTTCCTCACGAACCACGCTCTGTCCGTGTCCGCTCGAGCTCATGATCGGCTTCACCACGCAAGGCATACCGATTACCTTCACCGCTTCTTTAAATTCCTCCTCGGTTTCGGCGAAACGATACGGCGAGGTAGGCAAGCCCAGCTCCTCGGCCGCCAAGCGGCGGATTCCCTCACGGTTCATCGTCAGCCAAGTGGCACGGGCGGTAGGAATCACATGGTATCCCTCTTCCTCCAGTTCCATCAAGGTACGGGTAGCGATCGCCTCCACCTCCGGCACGATATAATCCGGTTTCTCTTTCTCGATGATCTCCCGCAAGGCATCGCCATCCAGCATGGAGACCACATAGGAACGATGCGCCACCTGCATGGCCGGAGCGTCCGGATACTTATCCAAGGCGATTACCTCCACGCCATAACGCTGCAACTCTATTACAAACTCTTTCCCCAATTCGCCCGAGCCACAAAGCACGACTTTAGTTGCCGTAGCCGATTTGGGCGTACCAATTGTTACCATAAATCTTTCTGCTATTTGAATTTCGCCGCAAAGGTAAGGGTTTAGATAAAGATAGCCTAGGGCTTTTTTCTTTATCTATTAAGTGGAAGAAGCAGAGAGATTCATTATCTATCAGTTGTTGGACGATCATGCACCAACTGTTGGATGATCGTCTACCAATTGGTGCATGATCGTCCAACGGATGGTAGAAGATATATACATATAGTACCGGCACGTAAAGTTACCGCACGTACAAGTTAATAGATATAGATGGTAGAGCTAAACCTTTTCGATCAAAACCTTTTGTTAATATTACATAATTATAAGTACCTTGCGATACAAGGTATCTTAGTAAAGCATATATTTGTGACCAAATGATAAAAGTGTTCACCAACAGTGTAACTTATTTAGCAAACTGTACGTCTAATATATTAAAGTAACTACATAATATGATGATTCAACTGAGAGGAATAAACAAAACGTACTTTAATGGAGCCCCACTGCACGTTTTGAAAGGTATCGACCTAGATATAGAGAAGGGAGAGATGGTATCCATCATGGGAGCCTCCGGTTCCGGTAAGTCAACCTTATTGAATATCTTAGGGATATTAGATACGTACGACACGGGCACCTATCAATTAAACGGGCAGTTGATTCAGAATCTCAGCGAAAGTCGTGCCGCCGAGCTCCGGAACCGAATGATCGGCTTCATTTTCCAATCTTTTAACTTAATCTCATTCAAGAACGCCATGGAGAACGTTGCCCTCCCACTCTATTATCAAGGGGTCAGCCGGAAAAAGAGGAATGCCATGGCGCTGGAATACTTGGACATGGTGGGATTGAAAGATTGGGCGGAGCATATGCCGAATGAGATGTCCGGTGGACAGAAGCAACGGGTAGCGATCGCCCGGGCCTTGATCGCAAAACCCCAAGTCATATTGGCCGACGAGCCGACCGGAGCGTTGGATAGCAAGACGACCGTGGAGGTAATGGAACTACTACGCAAGGTAAACCTAGAAGGGATGACCATGGTGATCGTTACCCACGAACCCTCCGTAGCGGAGGCTACAGACCGGATTATCCGGGTAAAGGACGGGTTGATTGAACGTATCGAAAAAGAAGAGAATCATGTTTGACTTTGATAATTTCAGGGAAATATGGAGCACCATCAAAAAGAATAAGCTCCGTACCTTCTTGACCGGCTTCTCGGTCTCATGGGGTATTTTCATGTTGATCGTGTTACTGGGGGCGGGAAACGGGTTGCGCAATGGCATCATGTACAACTTCAGGAATATGTCTACCAACCGGGTCGAGGTATGGACACGCTATACCACCAAGCCTTGGAAAGGTATGCAATCCAACCGCAGCATCAGTTTCAAGGAAGAGGACCTAGGCGCCTTGAAGAGAGACTTCAAGGAGGTGGATCTTTGCTCGGCTACGATCTCCCACAATGACACGATCACTTACAACGAGGAATATGTGACGGGACAAACCAATGGCGTATATCCGGATCATGCCCCGATCAATTACGTGAATGTAGAGACGCATAACGGCCGCTTCATCAATGAGCAGGACATGAGGGACCGAAGAAAAGTAATCGTGATCAGTCCCCGTATGGCGGAGGTCTTGTTTCGTGACGAGAAGCCGCTGGGTAAATACGTGAAATGCGGGAATATGATGTATCAAGTAGTCGGCGTGTACAACGATGATGACAAAAGCAATAACGCTCCCGCTTACATCCCATTCTCCGTAGCCCAATTGCTATATAATAAAGGATACGGCTTCGGATCGCTAACGTTTACCTTGAAAGGGGTGACTACCGAAGAGGAGAATGAGGCTTTCGAGGAAAGTTTCCGGGAATGGATGGCACGCCGCCACCAATTCGACCCGACAGACAAGAACGCTATCGGTATGTGGAACATGGCGAATGAGTTCTTGATGTGGAATAATATAATGAACGGGATTACCTTGTTTATCTGGATTATCGGTATCGGAACGTTGATGGCGGGAATCGTGGGAGTTAGCAACATCATGCTGATCACCGTACGGGAACGGACCCGGGAGTTCGGCATACGCAAGGCATTGGGAGCTAAACCCGGCTCGATCTTGGCATTAGTAATCGCCGAGTCCATCCTCGTAACAGCCGTTTTCGGCTATGTCGGGATGATCATGGGGATCGGGCTTACGGAGCTAATCAATCATGCGATGGAAATGGCCCAAGCCGGAGCCCAATCCGGTGGGAATATCGGAGAAGACACGACGGTCTTCCGTAACCCGACCGTCAATCTGGCGATAGCTAGCTCCGCTACGGTCTTGATCATCGCGGCCGGTGTATTGGCGGGTTATTTCCCGGCACGCAAGGCGGTGAAAGTCACGGCTATCGAAGCCATGAGAACGGAATAATCATAAAAAAGAAAAGAACCATGTTTGACATAGACAGATGGGTAGAGATATGGGTGACGATCACCCGAAACAAGACACGCAGCTTGTTGACCTGCTTCGGCGTATTCTGGGGAATCTTGATGTTGGTGATTCTATTGGGAGCCGGAAACGGGATGAAGAACGCCATGTTCTCGAATATCAACGGATTCGCCACGAACTCCGCCTTCTTTTTCTCCGACCGGACCAGCGAGTCGTACAAAGGCTTTAACAAGGGGCGTCAATGGGACATGCGAAACCGGGACGTGGAGAGCATCCGGAAACAGGTGAAGGACATCGAGGCCGTCTCCCCCATCATCTGGGGAAATCGCTCGGACAAGAATATCGTTTTCGGCCAATTAAGCGGTACTTATAACGTAAAAGGCGTGCAGCCCGATTATTTCAAGATCGAGACCCAGCAGCTTTATTACGGACGGTTACTAAACGAGATCGATGAGATCGAGAAACGTAAGGTTTGCTTGATCGGCGCCAAGGTGAACGAGGTATTGTTCAAGGGAAGTGATCCCTGCGGGAAATATATCCGGGTAAACGGGATTTACTACCAAGTGGTAGGCGTCACGAAGCAACGAGCTTCTAGCGTCAATATCGGCGGACGGGCCGAGGAAAGCGTATTCCTCCCTTTCAGCACCATGCAACAGACGCTGAACCAAGGGGATATCATTCACTTCTTGTGCGTGAGCGCCAAACCCGGCTATAAGATCGATCCGGTGATCACACAGATCAAGGATATCGTAAAGAGCCAGAACCAGATCTCTCCTTCCGACCCGCAGGCCGTGACGGTGATCAACTTGGCGGCTCAGTTCGAGACCTTCAATATGCTATTTATCGGTATCGACATCTTGATCTGGCTCGTGGGTATGGGTACGTTATTGGCGGGTATTATCGGTGTAAGTAATATCATGATGGTAACGGTCAAGGAGCGTACCCGGGAAATCGGCGTACGCAGGGCCTTGGGAGCGAAGCCTTGGAATATTATCTCGCAGATCATGAGCGAGAGTCTGCTACTTACGGCCTTAGCGGGTTTGTTGGGGTTAAGCGCCGGGGTATTCCTGCTCGATCTGGTAGATAAGATCATGAGTGCCCAGCCGGCTTCCAACGGAACCATGATGGAGCATCCAGAGGTAAGCATCCAGATCGCGGTAGCGGCCACGGTGATCTTATTATTCAGCGGTCTGCTGGCCGGGCTGATCCCCGCATGGCGAGCTATGCAGATCAAGGCGATAGATGCCATACGAGAAGAATAAACAACAATTGTCAATTAATAAAACTATATAATCATGAAGAATCGCATTGTAAAAAAGATCCTGCGTATCATCTTATTAGTACTTGTGGGAGCAGCGGTAATCGGTACATTCTATTTCTTATGGAAGAAAGCGCAACCGGTCATCACCGTTTATGAGATCGTAACCCCTGAAAAAGGGGATGTGGAAACCAAGACGGTCGCTACCGGAAACGTAGAGCCTCGTTTCGAGGTGGAGATCAAGCCGCAGATTTCCGGTATCATCTCCGAGCTGAAGAAAGAAGCGGGGCAGATGGTCCAAGCGGGAGAGATTATCGCCATTATCAAGGTAATCCCCGAGATGGTACAGCTCAACAGCGCCGAATCGCGCGTGAACCTCGCCAATATCTCTTTGAAGCAAGTGGAAGAGACTTATAAGCGGGATACGCAATTATTTAAGCAAGGTGTTATCGCCCAAGAAGATTTCGATCTTTCCAAAGCGAACTACCTGAAAGCCGTGGAGGAAAAGGATAACGCGCAAAGTGCCTTGGAGATCATCCGCGACGGTATAGCCAAGAACTCCAGCGTGGCCAGTACGACCCAAATCCGTAGTACCATTACCGGTATGATCTTGGACATTCCCGTTAAAGTAGGTAACTCGGTTATCCAAGCGAATAATTTCAATGATGGCACGACGATCGCTACCGTAGCCAATATGAACGACATGATCTTCAAAGGAAACGTAGACGAGACCGAGATCGGACGCATCCACGAGGGAATGCCGATCAAATTGACCGTCGGCGCCATGGAAAGCCGTTCATTCGACGCTTTGCTGGAATATGTATCGCCCAAGGGAGTAGACAAGAATGGAGCCATTCAATTTGAGATCAAGGCGGCCGTAACGATCCCCGAAGATGCTTTCATCCGTGCGGGATATAGCGCCAACGCCGAGATCGTGCTAAAACGTGCGGAAGACGTACTTACGATCCCGGAAAGTACGGTTGAGTTCCAAGGGGATTCCGCATTCGTTCAGTTAGTTAAACAAGAGCAACCGGAACAAGTCTTCGAGAAGCATCCTGTAAAGGTAGGTCTGTCCGACGGTATCAAGATCGAGATTCAAGAAGGACTGGCCGCGACCGATAAAGTCCGGGGCGCAGCTATTGACCCGAATAAGAAATAAAAGAAAGATTGTATGATGAGAAGAAACTTATATATACTGGCAATCGCTTCCCTCCTGTCCGGAAACTATGTTTTCGCTCAGGATGCGGTGAAGCAATGGAGTCTGGAGGAGTGCATCCAATATGCCATCGAGCATAATATCGACTTAAAGCAAAAGGAGCAGGAACAGGAAAGCCGAAAGGTAGACTTACATACCAGCAAATACAGTTGGCTCCCGGCCCTAAATGGCAGTCTTGGACAGAGCTTCCAGTTCGGACGCTCCACGTCTAAATCCGGGGTGATCGTGGACCAGAACGCCGCCAATTCCACATTGGGGATCAATCTGGACATGCCTTTATTTGACGGGTTAAAAATACCGAACGATATCGCCGCCCGCAAACTTGATCTAAAAGCGTCTATCGAGAACTTGAATAAGGCGAGAGAAGACCTATCCATCAATATAGCTTCCTACTACCTGCAAGTACTTTATAATAAAGAGCTGCTGAAAATAGCGCAACTACAAGTGGAACTAGACAAGGAGCAGGTGAATAAAACGGAGGCCATGGTGAACGCCGGAAAGGTGCCTCTTTCCCAACTGTATGATATCAAGGCCCAATTAGCGAAAGATGAGGTCACGCTTACCGAGTCGCAAAACAATGTGAACCTCGCTTTACTGGATCTGGCGCAAAGTCTGGAACTAGAGCGAAGCGACCGGAATTTCGATATACAGACTCCTGTAATTGAAGATGCGGTGGCTGATAATATGAGCAGTATCCTACCTCCGGAAAACATTTACGACCATGCGGTTACGTTCAAGCCTCAGATCAAGGAACAACAGTATTTGCTAGAGAGCCAAAAGAAAATGTTGCGTGTCGCGCAAGCGGGCTATTACCCCAAGTTAAATTTCGGGGCTAGTTACAGCAATGGATATTATCATTCTACTTCCGGAGGTGAATTTGCCGATACTCGTTCCTTTAGCGAGCAGTTTAAGCAGAATGGGCAAAAGATCGTCGGATTCTCATTGAGCATTCCACTTTTCAACCGCTTCCAAGTACGCAATAGCGTTCGTACCGCAAGGATCAACATTATCAACCGGGAATTGCTGATGGAAAATACAAAGAAAACATTATACAAGGAAATCCAGCAAGCGTACTACAACGCAACGGCTTCCCAAGAGAAATATACGGCTTCCGACAAATCCGTCACGGCGAGCAAGGAAGCGTTCAATTATGCCCAAGAGCGTTACAACGCAGGTAAAAGCACTGTTTTTGAATTTAATGAGGCTAAAACAAAATATGCGCAAAGTCTAGCGGAACAGGCACAGGCCAAATATGATTTTATCTTCCGTACGAAGATTCTAGATTTCTATAATGGCAATCCGATCCGTTTATAAACGTTAATTAACACAGCACTTTTTTTCATTATACACACAAAGTTTAAGGGAAGATGTCCTTTATGGACATCTTCCCTTTCAGCATCCATTAAGGCATTTAGTCTGCACAGAACTACAGTTAAAATACTTATCAAAAAAATGTACACACCAAGACTCCTGAAAATCACAGCCGCAAATATACTAATTTTTATTATAAAAAAGCAAACTGTTATAAAACATTCTAAAACTAATATAATATTGATTGATATTGCCAAATTCAATTTAGTTGTACTGGGGATCTTGTTGCATTATGATAGCTGGCAGGAGGGTTTTTGGTCTTAGCTATCTGTCTGTTAATTATGCTGTTAAACATAGTTCTGTGCAAACTATGGTCTCTTGAAAAAATAATGTGTGTCTAATTAACAAACAAATTCATTCTATGAAGCACAAATTAACGCTTGTACTACTCTCATTCTTTCTGGGAGTGCAGTGTATGGTCGCCCAGCAAATGAAGGTGACCGGTGTAGTGATTAATGAAGATGATGGGGAGCCTGTTATAGGTGCATCCATCGTAGTAAAAGGAACCACTATTGGAACCATTACCGATTTAGATGGTAAATTTGAGTTAGAAACTCAGAAAGATGCAAAGCTAATTATTTCTTATGTAGGTTTACGGACTCAAGAAACTACAGCTCAGCAAAACATGAGAATTGTTCTTTCTTCAGATTCTCAAGCTATAGATGAAGTTGTTGTCGTAGCTTATGGTACCGCAAAGAAAAGTTCTTTTACAGGTTCCGCATCCACGGTGGGTGCCGCTTTGATGGACAAACGTCCATTGAGTAACGCCCTCTCCGCATTAGAAGGAAACACTTCCGGAGTACAAATGACTTCCTCTATCGGACAACCGGGAGAAGCTGCTAAGGTAACGATCCGTGGTTTTGGTTCTGTAAACGCGGATAATGCTCCTTTATATGTAGTGGATGGCGCCATCTTCAGTGGTGATATCTCTTCTATCAGCCCATCTGATATCGAATCAATGACAATTTTAAAAGATGCCGCTTCTACATCTTTGTATGGATCTAGCGCAGGTAACGGTGTGGTTTTGATCACGACCAAGAAAGGTTCTACCAGCAGTGGCGCAGGTGTTACCTTGAGTATCTCACAAGGTTGGTCTAGCAGAGCTTATAACGATTACGCAAAAGTAGGTGTATACGATTATTATCCTTTGCAATGGCAAATGTTGAGAAACGCAAATATGTCACTCGGACAAAGTGCTGCCGACGCTGCCACTAATGCTTCTAAAGATATTATCAACAAATTAAAATATAATCCTTTCGTAGGAATCGCCAATGACGCAATCGTGGGCACAGACGGTTTATTGAATCCATCAGCCTCGGCTTTAAAATGGGGTGAGGACCTTGATTGGGAAGATGCCGCTTACCGTACCGGACATCGCCAAGAATATAATGTAAGCTACAATACAAAAACAGAAAAGAGCGACACATATGCTTCCATAGGCTATCTGAATGATAAGGGATATATGATTAAGACAGACTTTGAGCGTTACAACGCACGCTTGAACTATAATATCTATCCGGTGAAATGGTTCAAGAGTGGATTGAATTTAGGTTTAAGTCGCACAAATTCCAATTATTCTACTTCTACTTCTAGCAACTCCGCTGGTTATGGTAACTTATCTCGTTTCATTCGTTCTATGGCACCGATCTATCCGGTACATAAGCATGATATTGAGACAGGGGCTTATTTGGATAAAGAAGGAAACGTAGTTACTGATCCGGCTTTATATACCTACGATTATGAAGGAGCCCGTATCTCCAGCAATGGACGCGACGGTATCGCTGAGGCCCTGTGGAACGATCGCTTGATGTCTACCACAAACTCTAGTGCCCGTACTTATGTAACGATCACTCCGATCGAAGGATTGAATTTAACAGTGAACTACGCATTTGACAATAAGGATGAACGCCGTAGAGTATATGAGAACCCAGAGGTAGGTGACGGAACCGCAGGACCGGGACGTTTGAACATCCGAAATAGAAACTTCTTAACACAGACATTCAACCAGTTGATTAATTACACAAAGACTTTTGGTAAGCATAACATCGAAGCTTTGTTAGGCCATGAGAACTATAGCTACCGTTTACAATATAACTACGGTATGAAGACTAATGAGATCGTTTCCGGAACGTATGAGTACAGTAACTTCGTAAGCATAAGCTCAATGGATTCTTATACACGCGAATATAAGAAAGAAGGATACTTCGCTCGTTTGAACTATGATTTCGATGATAAATATTATGTAACAGCCTCGTATCGTCGTGACGGTTCCTCTCGCTTTAGCAAGGATAACCGTTGGGGTAACTTCTGGTCATTCGGAGCATCTTGGCGTATCAGCCAAGAAGATTTCATGGAAAACTTGACTTGGGTGGACAATTTGAAACTGAGGGCATCCTACGGTGAAACCGGAAACGATGCCATCTATTATACAGATGATGACACACAACAGGATTACTATCCTTATCAAACCTTGTATAATTTGGGTATCAACAACGGTTTGGAAGCAGGTCTCTACTTCCCGACTATGGCAAACAATAATTTGAAATGGGAGACACAGGTTTCTACCGATGTCGCTTTAGAATTCGGATTGTTCGGTCGCTTGAATGGTACGGTCGAGTTCTTCCGTAAGGCCTCCAGAGACTTGTTATTCAATGTTAGCCAACCGTTATCCAGTGGTGTCGAAAAGATCGTACAAAACATTGGTAAAGTTCGTAACCAAGGGGTGGAAATCGACTTAAACTACCAAGTATTAAAATCAAAAGATTGGAAATTATCAGTCGGCGCAAACGCTACATTCATCAATAATAAGGTGACTCGTCTGCCTGATGCCAACCGGAAAGATGGTATCATCAAAGACTCTAAGAAATTGATGGAGGGACATTCAATCTATGAGTTCTGGTTACGTCAATGGTGGGGTGTTAATCCTGATAACGGAGATGGATTGTATATCTTTGATGCCGAAAACAACACCGATGCGAATGGTAATATTAAAGATGCGGTAAAAAAGACACTTGTAGAGAAAGATGGTCAAGTATTGACAAACTCTTATAGCTATGCGAAATATGATTTCAGTGGTTCTGCCGTTCCGAAAGTATATGGTGGTTTCAATATCAATTTGAGCTATAAGGCATTCGACCTTTCTACCGTATTCTCTTATTCATTAGGAGGCAAGGTGCTTGACTCGAGTTATAGAGGATTGATGGATGTAGGTGAGTTCGGTTATGCGATGTCACCGGATCTACATAACGCATGGACAACTCCGGGCCAGATCACAGATGTACCTCGTTTGGACAATAACTCAGGTCATGCGACTAGCATTGGACAATCCTATTCTACACGTTGGTTGACAAACGCAAATTACTTGAACTTGCGTACTGTCACTTTGGCTTACAACTTGCCTAAGTCTATCCTAAACGTTATCAACATCAAGAGTGCACGCGTCAATGTCAGCGCAGAGAACTTATTCATGTTGAAAGCCCGTCAAGGTCTGAATCCGCAAGCTAACTATGCCGGAGTATCTTACAATGAATATATGCCGGCTAAGAACTTTACGATCGGTTTAAATGTATCGTTCTAAATTCATAATACATCAAACAAAGGAAAAGATATGAAAAATATACAATTATTCAAACACATCGCAGCAGGACTGCTTCTAAGTGGCTCGCTTATCGGCACAAGCTGTTCCAGCGATTATATGGATACAATCCCAACCGAGAACGTTTCATTCACGACAGTATCCACTTCGCTCGACAATCTTTATCTTGCACTGAACGGTATTCATCGTAAGATGGTATCTCAAGACTTAGGCAACCAAGGTTTGGGAGGTGAGCCCGGTTTCATCATCGGTCGAGAAGCGTTGGCTGATGATTTGACATGGGACACGCAGACTTGGCATCAAGGTTTCTTAAACTGGAGTTATCCAACGAACGCAACAAGTTCGTACAACTCCGGTGAGTGGGAAACTTATTATAAGTTCATTTTGAATGCAAACAACATCTTGAAAGCGTTGAATGATAACTTTAGCGATGAGTCAAAACTCACAGATAGCGAAAAAGCGCTTGCGAACCATATCAAGGGCGAGTGTTTGGCAATTCGTGCATGGAGTCATTTCAATCTAGTACAATATTATGCGAAACCATATCGTAACGGACAGGACAACTCTCAACCGGGAGTTCCTTATCGTACGAGTCCGGAAATCGAGCCTATGGCACGTAATACGGTAGAAGAGGTGTACACGAAGATTCACGGGGACTTAGACGAAGCGTTGAACTTATTGGCAGACTATGAGCCAAATGATAAGAATCATTATAGCCTAGCATCGGTTTACGGATTGAAAGCACGTGCTCTTCTGACTCAACAGAAATACGCAGACGCAGCTACGGCCGCAGTGAATTCTATCAATGAAGCAGAGAAAGATGGCTGTAAGATCATGTCTCAGTCTGAATTGATGAATGGTTTCGCTAATATCACTTCCGCTACGAAAGAGGCGATGTATGCCGCAATGACACAGAATGACCAAACGGTTTATTTCTACTCTTTCTATGCGTATATGTCTTGGAACTTCAACTCCAGCTCTATCCGCACAGGTATCAAATGTATCAGCCAAAGTACTTACGACTTAATGTCGCCAACCGATCTTCGCCGTCAATGGTGGGATCCGACAGGAAAGGCAGAAGTACCCGCAACTTCTTACAACCAGCGTGTTTATCAGAACCGCAAGTTCACGGCACGCTCTACAGCTGATGCTGTAGGTGATTTTGCCTTCATGCGTATCAGCGAAATGTACTTGACTGCAGCCGAGGCTTTCGCTCGTTCCAATCAAGACGCAAAAGCAAAGGAATATTTGCAAGCCTTGTTGAAAGAACGTGATCCAGAGTACAAGGATTTGGGTAACACTGGCGCAAAACTAGCGGATGAGATCATGACACATCGCCGTATCGAACTTTGGGGCGAAGGTTTCCGTTGGTTCGACTTGAAACGTCTAGGTTTGCCATTGGATAGAACCGGGTCTAATTTTGACGCTACTTTCTGTGGTTTCTTGCACAAGGATCCGAATGCTGATGGTTGGATCTTCGAGATTCCAAAAAAGGAAACAGATTTCAACGACTTGATCGAAAAGAACTATTAACACTCTTTTTACGTTAACTTACATTAATCACAATCCCCAAAGTATACTTTAACAGGTTATCTTTGGGGATTTCTTATATCACTATTTATGAAAACAAATCATTTATTTTCAGCTCTGCTCTCTTTAGCGCTTATATGTCCTGGAATAGCGCAAGAAACACATTATCAACGTCCTCCTGCAGTTATCGAGGAAGTGGCCTTGGCCAAGCTTTCTCCTATCATCCGAATTAGTGATAACAATCAGTGGGCACTCCAGTTAGAGCGTTCCCCGTACCGGTCTATCGCCAAGCTTGCGCAACCGGAGCTTAAATTAGCGGGAATGCGTATCAGTCCCGAAACATTCAATACGAGCCGGCAAGCCGAATATACGGGTGCCAGTTTAATGAACATCGCTACTCAAGAAGAAATCAAGATAGAAGGAATTCCTGACAACGCAGTAATCACAGAAGCCTCATTCTCTCCTTCATCCAATAAGGTAGCTCTATTCGTGGAAGAAGCGGATGGCGTATACCTTTATATCTGTACCCCGGAACAGCCCATAGCGCAGAAAGTAAGTACCCGTAAAATCAACGCGACAAGTGGAGCGGAGATCTTATGGATTAGCGACAATGAGTTTATTACGCTTATGGTTCCGGGAAACAGGGGTAAGGCACCAAAGAAACCCACAGTTCCATCCGGTCCCATCATTCAAGAAAGTACTGGAAAGGTGATGCCCGCTCGTACCTATCAAGACTTGCTGAAAAATCCATACGACGAGCAATTATTCGACTATTATTTCACCTCCCAATTGGTACGTATAAAAGAGGGCATTGTGTACGAGATCGGAAAACCGGCAATCTACGGCAGTACGCTTTCATTATCCCCGGATAAATCTTTGTTACTTATCGCGACAGTTCATCGTCCGTATTCCTATCAAGTACCGGTATATAACTTCCCACAAAAGTTCGAGGTCATAGACTTACAAGGCAATTCCATTTATACGTTAGCGGATAATCCAACCGTCAATATTCCGATGGGATATGACACGACCTCGCCTTATCCCCGCCAATTCGGATGGAGATCGGATCAACCGGCTACCGTTTACTGGGCGGAAGCGCAAGATAAAGGAGATCCTAAGCAAAACAAGACCGATTTCATGGATATTATCTACCAAATAAGCTATCCGTTCAACAGCGAGAAACAGGAAGTCGCAAAGACAGAGAAACGTTTCCGCAACATCCTGTGGAATGACGATGCTTTCGCTTTATTGATCGAGACTTCCCGGGAGACTCGTAAAAACAGGACATTTACTTTTAAGCCTTGCTCTTCTGAGTCTCCGGTTCTATTATTCGATGTATCCACCGACGATAATTACAACAATCCGGGAAATCCACTTACGGTTAAAAATGCGTATGGTAAATATATCGTTTATATCAATAAAGCCCACAATGAGTTATTGATGCTTGCCCAAGGTGCCTCTCCTAAAGGGGATATGCCTTACCTTAGCCGTTACAATTTAAAAACAAAAAAGAACACAGAACTTTGGCGCTGCGAGGACGGATATTATGAGACCATCCTAAAGGTAGCGAATCCGGAAAAGCTGCAATTGATCACTTCACGGCAATCCATTACAGAACCGGCGAATCTCTGCTCTCGTGACTTGAGAAAGAAAAAATTCGCTCAATTGACTCATTTCGCCAATCCATATCCGGCCATGGCAAACGTTAGTAAACAAAAGATCAAGTATAAACGTGCGGATGGTTTGGATCTAACAGCGACCGTATACCTCCCTGCCGGATATGATAAAGCGAAGGACGGTCCATTACCTGTCTTAATGTGGGCCTATCCGAGAGAATATAAAAGCAAGGCCGAGGCTTCTCAGGTACGAGGTTCTCAATACATGTTTACGAATATCAACTATGGTTCTCCCGTCTATTGGGTTTTACGTGGATTCTGTATAATGGAAAATGTCGAGATGCCGATCGTTAGTACCAGTGAGGGAGCGGAGCCGAACGATGATTTCATTGAGCAATTGACAATGAACGCCGAGGCGGCCGTAAAAGTTATTTCCGAGATGGGTGTAGGTGATCCGAATCGTGTAGCCGTAGGAGGACATTCCTATGGAGCTTTCATGACAGCGAATCTATTAACACATACCAAGCTGTTCAAAGCCGGCATCGCACGTAGCGGGGCTTACAACCGTACGCTTACCCCGTTCGGCTTCCAAACAGAGACCCGTACTTATTGGGAAGTACCGGAAATATATAATGCCATGTCGCCATTCATGTCTGCCGATAAACTACATGGAGCTTTATTAATCATACATGGTGAGATGGATAACAACTCCGGAACCTTTCCGATCCAATCCGAGCGCCTGTTCAGTGCCCTAAAAGGCCACGGGGCGATCGCACGTTATGTGGTATTGCCCTATGAGAGTCATGGCTACGCCGCCAAAGAGAACATATTACATCTATTGTATGAATGTGACCTATGGCTGGATCGTTACGTCAAGAACGCAAAAAAGTAAGTAGTACTGACTTTGTCAATGAAGTATATATCCTCTGACAGGAAAAGTATATTTCCTCTAACCAGTGAAGTATATCTTCTATGAGGAAGCCAGCCGGCAGCCACCAATTGCCCTAAAACAACGATGCCCATCGTAAGGTTATAAGAATGCCCATCGTAAACTCCTTACAATGGGCATTCTTAACTCCTTATGATGGGCATTCAAAGAAAGCCCTATCTGAGATTCGTTTATTTTAGCAATGAACAAGGACAAAGATGATCCTTCTCGATATCCTTGAAATAGTTATAAGTACCTACCTTAAGATCCGCGCAAGCCGCCTCATCGCAAACAATGATTCCCTTCGGATGCAACTGCAAGGCGGTAATTGTCCACATTTGGTTCACGGCGCCCTCAACGGCTTGTTGCAACGCACGAGCCTTGTTATGACCATTTACCATGATCAATACCTCCTTAGCGTCAAGAACCGTACCTACACCAACCGTTACAGAAGTCTTCGGAACTTTATTCACGTCATTATCAAAGAAACGGGAGTTAGCGATAATCGTATCTGTAGTTAACGTCTTGATACGAGTACGAGAACTCAAAGATGAACCCGGCTCATTGAACGCGATATGGCCATCAGGACCGATACCACCCAAGAACAGGTCTACGCCACCGACCGCTTTCATGCGAGCCTCATAAGACGCACACTCAGCCTCCAAATCCTCGGCGTTACCATTCAAGATATTTACGTTCTCCGGTTTGATATCGATATGACTGAAGAAATTATTCCACATGAAAGAATGATAGCTTTCCGGATGATCTTTCGGAAGGCCGACATACTCATCCATATTGAAAGTGATCACGTTCTGGAACGATACGACACCCTGCTTGTTCAATTCAATCAGGTTCTTGTACATACCCAGCGGAGAAGATCCGGTAGGCAAGCCCAGTACGAATGGTTTTTCAGCGGTTGGATTCGCGGCTTTGATCTTCGCTGCTACATAATTGGCAGCCCATTTTGAGAGTTGCTCGTAATTAGGTTCGATAATTAATCTCATAACGTTACGCTTTTTTTAATTGAAAATTGAAAATTGGAAATTGAAAATTAAAGGATTCCCAATCTACGCATCTCGCCTTTCTTTTGTTTATAAATTAGATCTATTGTTAATAGCTTTCGTTTTATCTGTTGTCGGAGCCTTTAGACTTTTCAATTCTCAATTCTCCATTTTCAATTTCCCAGCCATTTCCTTGCCCAAGGCTAAACACTCCTCGTATTTAGTAGCGCTTAAACCTTGCTTCTGCTCAACCGGCGTACCGACAGTCTCCCACTTCATCTTCTCGCCAAAAGCCGCCAAACGTTTCACGGCGGCTCCAGCCCATGTGAAAGACCCGAAATAACCGAAAATACGATTTTTCACCTCACGCAACTCGATCTTACTCAACACAGCTTCCACCTCTGGGAACAATTGATTGCTATAAGTCGGGCTACCTACGATAACTCCCTTATATTTGAACACATCTTTCAAGATATAAGAAGAAGGGCTTTTGCTAACATTATGCATCACAATATTCTTGATGCCATTATCAGCCAAAGAAGCGGCGATCGCCTCAGCCATCTGCTCCGTGTTACCATACATGCTGCCATAAATAATAACCACGCCTTCCTCACCTTCGTAGCGGCTCATACGGTCATAGATATCGATCGCTTTCGACGCATATTCACGCCAAACAGGTCCATGGGTAGAGCAAATCGTCTGGATATCCAAGCCCGAAAGCTTCTGTAATGCCCTTTGTACTGGACTTCCATATTTTCCGACAATGTTGGAGTAATAGCGAATCATCTCTTCCCAATAATGCTCCACGTTCATCTCCGTATCGATCACACCACCATCCAATGTGCCATACGTACCGAACGCATCCGCGGAGAATACGATTTTATCCGTAACGTCATAAGTAACCATCACTTCCGGCCAATGCACCATCGGAGCCATATAAAATACAAGCTCATGACGACCCGTATTCAAGGTATCACCCTCTTTCACCTCAAACAAGCCTTCCTTGATGCCATGATATCCTTCCAGCATTCCGAAAGTCTTATTGTTTCCGACAATCTGTACGTCCGGATATTGCTGACGCAACAAACGGATACTTCCCGCATGATCCGGCTCCATATGATTTACCACGAGATAATCCAAAGAACGTCCGTCCAAGGCATCCGCTACTTTTTTCAAGAAAATATCAGAGTAACAAACATCGACCGTATCGATCAATACGGTTTTCTCGTCTACGATCAAGTACGAGTTATAGGAAACGCCGTATGGCAACGGCCACATATTCTCGAAGAGGGCCTTTTGACGGTCATTAACTCCTACATAATAAACTTTATCCGCAATTTCTTTTAACTTGTACATCTTTTTTAATTGATAATTGATAATTAAAAATTGAAAATAACAAAGCGTGTGCTCTCTAATTTTCAATTCTCAATTTTTAATTTTCCATTTCTTAGCGCTCTCCAGACAAACCAGCACCCTGCCAAAACAAACGGGATACTTAGCCATTGCCCCATATTCAACATCATTCCAGCCTCGAAAGGCTCTTGGTCATTTTTCACGAATTCGATGAAGAAACGAGACCCGAATACGCATATCATAAATACGCCGAAGATAAGTCCTTGCTTTTTCCATGCCTCTTTCTTGAAATATAGCCACATACAGATAGCGAACGTCACCAGATAACAAGCGGCCTCATACAATTGCGTCGGATGGCTCGGAGCTGTAAAAATAGGCTCCGCCCCCATTCTCCATGCGTGTAAATTATCGATAAAACGAAATCCCCAAGGCAAATCAGTGGAATGACCGTAAATCTCATGATTCATCAGGTTTCCCAGACGAATCATAGCAGCTACCAATCCTGTCGGAACCACCAACTTATCGAAAGCCCATAACATACTTTTATGGCTTACTCGCTTCGAGTAGAAATAAATGGCGATAATTATACCTAACGTACCACCATGGCTAGCCAATCCTCCCTCCCAAATCTTGAAAATCTCAATCGGGTTGGCTAAATAATATTCCGGAGCATAAAACAAACAATGCCCCAAACGGGCACCAATCACCGTACCGAGCATCGTATAAATCAAAAGGGAATCGATCCATGCGGGCGGCAGTCCCTCTTTTTTCCACATCCGCTCTACAATCATATAGCCAATAGCGAAACCAATCGCAAAAGCCAATCCATACCAACGAATCTCCCGGGAACCGATGGTAAAGATAGCGGGATCGGCAGTCCATGTAATAAAATCAAGCATAATTATTTCAGTTGGCAATTGACAATTGACAGTCGACAATCGCAAGTCAGGATTTCCCGAACTGTCAATTGCCAGCTGTCAACCATCAACTTATATTAAACGAGTCTTCTAATTAAGTTCTCTCTCTCGCCGTACAGCATATCGATTATCGGCAATTCGATCATCGTATATGCGCCCGGTTGTTGCTTCAAGCTCGCACGAGCGACAGAAACCAAGATTTGAGCGGTCAAGGCAGGGTTATTGATCTTCATATCGAATTCGATCAACTGGTTCTGAGTCTTGCCCGATACACCTTTACGAACCAAGTTCACACCATGTCCCATGTCCAACAAATTATCGACACATTCAACCTGCATTACATGAGTCTCATCATGAGCGAAATAATCATCCGCCTTGATAGCGGCAGACACTTGCTTGAAATCGTATCCGTCTTCTACCTCGATATAAACCATACGACGGTGTACACCTGTTCCCAAAGGAATCGTCATACTTAAAGCCGCCTTCACGCCTTCGATAGCCTTCACGGCAACCGTATGCCCCATACTCATTCCCGGACCGAAGTTCGTATAAGTAATACCTTTCGGCACCATCGCTTCTAACAAAGCACGTACCACAGAGTCGCTTCCCGGATCCCAACCGGCAGAAATTACAGCTACCGTATTATGAGCCTTCGCTACAGCGTCCAAAGAACGACGTAAATCCACGATACCTCCGTGTATATCGAAACTATCGACAGTATTGATGCCTAAAGCCAGAATCTCTTTCGCATGCTCTTCCACGCTACGTGTAGGAGTAGCCAAAACCGCTACGTCAACCTTATCTAACTTGGTGATGCTATCAGTAACCGTGTATGCCTTCAACTCGTCCGGAATATCATTCGGATTACGACGAATAATACCTGCTACCTCAAAATCCGGGGCAGCTTCAAGGGCCTCTAACACATATTTCCCGATGTTGCCATAACCTACGATGGCGGCTCTAATTTTCTTCATACTCTAGTTTTTACTTTTCAACCAACCGCAAAGTTAGATATAATTTAGAGCTTTAACAATAAGGAATACAGTTTTTATATCATTTTCAGAATGATATAGATCCTCACTCTTTCACGAATGAATCCGGATAGGTAGTAAGCTGCTCTACACCGGCTTTCGTACGAATCCAAGTCTTGAAGGTACGGGCTCCCTCGTTCAATTCGATCACACGTGCTCCATTTGGTATATGGATGTATTCCGTCGGACCACCCGTAAAACGACCGTAAGCCAATAATACGTCATACCAGCAAACCGCATAATCATCGTCATGATCATGACCGACAAATATACCCATCACGTCCCCGTTCTCCTTAATCGCCGTAAATAAGCCGGAATTCAAGGCCGGAGCGCATGCCTTTTCCCTACGTATGCCATAGAGTTGGGCATTCTCATCGGAAGCCGCTTGATTAAACTCCGGCAACGCAATATGGAAGAAAGCCAAAGAAGGAACCGGCTCTCCCCCGTTATTCCGGGTAAACTCTGCGCTTTTCTTACAATACCAATCGATCTGGTCACGCTTAATATAATCGTATCCTTTTACCCCCTTGATAGTTGAATAGGTATTCGAATCGATGCAATACAAGACGAAAGCATCCTTCTTCCCGTCGGAGGAACGTACGGTCAAGGCGTAATTACCCACGCCTGAGATTTCGGGAACCTCATCCGCCGTTAAACTATACGGTAGGCTTTCGGCTACTTTCAGCAACTCCTCTTTTGTCGCCCCCTGCTCATTATCATGATTTCCGAAAACAATGGAGAATGGTATTTTACGGTCGGAGACTGTCTTCAATACATTCCGCATATTTTCCAACGCAGGCTTGCTATAGATAATATCTCCCGTAAAAATCACCAAGTCCGGTTTCTCGTCATCCAACACTTGGTTCATACGCTCAAAAGCGATGTCCGAACGAGGGTCTTGCCATTTCACATGCAAGTCCGTAAACTGTACAATCTTAAACTTCTTATCCGGATTAAACTTCAACCCCGGTTTTTGGGCAAATCCCAAAGAACTCAAGCCGGCGGCCAATAACAAGGCCCCGGCAAACATCCACTTTCTCACACTCATCAAATCTCGTGTTTTTTGTAATTAATAATTATTTATTCCTTTCCGAAACAAGCGTCGAACGCATGTGCGGAAGGTTGGAAATCCACTCTCTTCACCAATTCGCAAGATTCCCGTGCCCCATGTTCCCGATCCATAGCGCTATCTTCCCATTCCACGGAAAGCGGACCTTGATAGCCAATTGAATTCAAAGCACGGATAATCTCCTCAAAATTAATCTTTCCTCGTCCTAAGCTACGGAAATTCCAATATCGACGGGGATCGCCGAAAGTAACATGACCGCCGAATATACCCACCTGCTTAGGGGTATCACTCCAATATACGTCCTTCATATGCACATGGAAGATACGCTCCGGAAACTGATAGATGAAATCCACATAGTCCACCCCTTGATATCCTAGATGACTCGGATCATAGTTAAAACCGAAAGCAGGATGGTTATTTACCGCCTCCAATGCTCTGCGTGCGGAAAAAGTATCGAACGCGATCTCTGTAGGATGTACCTCCAACGCAAAACGTACACCCAGTTTCTGAAACTCATCCAAGATGGGCGTAAAGCGACGGGCGAAATCATCATACCCCTTTTGTATCATCGCGTCCGTTACCGGAGGGAAAGAATACAAATAATGCCAAATAGAACTACCCGTAAAACCTACAACCGTATCGACTCCCAGCATCTTTGCCGCATGAGCGGTCCGGATCATCTCCTCGGTAGCCCGTTGGTGAACCCCTTCCGGATCGCCATCTCCCCAAATATAATCCGGCAAGATCGCCTTATGGCGCTCATCGATATTATCGCAAACAGCCTGTCCTACCAAATGGGTAGAGATCGCATAAAGCCGTAAGTCATATTTCTTTAACAGATCCTTGATTCCTTGATAATAAGCCGTATCCGTACGTCGGACATCCACATGATCGGGAAGTCCCAATTCCACACCGTCGTATCCGAATTCTTTCGCTTTTTGACAAACTGTTTCCAGTGATAAATCTCCCCACTGGAGGGTATACAATGTTACAGGACGTGCCATAATAGTATTATTTTTAGTCGATTATTTTTATCCATTTATTCTCTGTCGATCCGGTAGCTACAATCGTCTCGATAAACCGCATGCCACGGACACCGTCTTCGGCGGAAGGGAAATCCAAGGTCTCAGGAGCCGGTTCCTCACCAGCCAGAATCGATTGCAAAGCCAAGGCGAAATTCCAATACAAATTAGCGAATGCCTCTATATAGCCTTCCGGATGCCCGCCCGGTGTACGGGAATTATGAGCGGCGATACCCGACATATATCCATTGGAAGTACGGACGATCTCCGCTGGACGATCCGGCCAACGCATAACCATCGTATTCGGTTCTTCTTGACGCCATTCCAACCCACCTTTCTCTCCATACACACGAATATTCAAGCCATTCTCTACACCTACGGCGATCTGGCTAGCGGTCAGCACCCCTTTCGCACCTCCCTCATAACGGATCAATGCCGCCCCATCGTCATCCAAAAGACGATCCGGCACGAAGGTATTCAATTCACCGCATAATTCCACGGCCTTCAGCCCTGTTATATATTCCGCCAGATTAAACGCATGCGTCCCGATATCCCCCATGCAACCGGCCTTGCCCGACCGACCGGGATCCACCCGCCAAGCCGCCTGCTTATTAACATCAGCGCAGTCATTATATAGCCAGCCTTGAGGATATTCCACATAAATACGGCGTATCTTACCTAAATCCCCCCTGCGTACCCTTTCCCGAGCCTCCTTCACCATCGGGTAAGCGGTATAGGTATGAGTCAGCATAAACAATTTTCCGGTTTCCTTCACTTTGTCTCGTAATTGCTTCGCCTCATCCAAGGTATATGTCATCGGTTTATCCAGTACGACATGGAAACCATGTTCCAACGCCATCATGGCCGGACCGAAATGCACATGATTCGGGGTAACGATAGACACAAAATCCATCCGTTCGCCTTCAGGCAGGGCGGCCTCTTTCTCTATCATTTCCTGATAAGATGCGTAAATACGATTATCCGGTAAAAATAAAGATTGTCCGGTAGCCAATGAATTCTCCGGGCGAGAACTGAAGCATCCACAGACCAACTCGATCTGTCCGTCTAAATTAGCGGCGATACGATGAACGGCCCCGATAAACGAGCCTTGTCCTCCACCGACCATTCCCATTCTGATTTTTCGTTTCATGGTATTATTCCGTTTTATTAAACTAAGGTAATTACATTGTTGATTCACAAAGCTATGAAAAATAACCCTGCGTACGCCAATTTAACAGCTTAATATTTTTTAATTCACAAAATATATCGTTCCTTTGCGTCAAACATTTACCAAAAATATCAACTATGAAGAAAAATGAATTAGTGGCTATCGCCTGTCTGCTTTGTTTTTGTTGTTGTAATGGAACGGAAAAGGAAGTACCTAACCCCGACCTACAAGAGGAATTATCCCCCATACAGTTTACGATCGATTTACAAAAGGAAGTATTACCCTTCCCCGTAACCAAGAGTATTCCCGAGCTGAATATCCCTGAGCCTATTCCCCAAAATCCCGATGCCGAGGAAGATCCTTCTACACCGGATATCGATCCGGATAATTTATACAACCGGATCGATTATATCGTATACCAAAGCGGAAAACCGGACATTCTGGTAAAACATAAGCAATTCACGCCTCAAGATCCGGATTTCACGATCATTTATGATTCACTGCCCTCCGGCGACTATCATATTTGTTTCCTAGCCCACTCAGACAAGAATATCTCCGTGTCCGGACAAACCGCACTATTCAGTAAAGTATCAGATACGTTTCATCTTTTTCTCACCCAAGAAGTACAAGCGGGAGAAAGAATCATTAAAGATATCACCTTACAAAGAATCGTCGGCAAAATAGAGTTCATATCCGCCGATGCCGTATCTAAAGCCCTAAAAAGCTTCACGATAAATGTCTCCAATTATCAAAACAAGATTGACTTAACCACCGGGAATGGCATTTCTCAAAACACGCCTTATACACAAACCGACACTTTTAACGACTCTGATATCGGGAAAACAAATTTCTCCCATTCCTTCTTCACGTTTATCCCGGCTCCGGAATTCATGCTCAAAGCACACCTCTCGGCCAAAAATCAGATAAATGAAGTAACCCGGGAAAGAGAGGTTAATGACATCCTGCCTCTCATAAATCACATTATTCGTTATACTGGGATTCTCTACACCCCGAAGGAATCAGACGATACCTTCACCCTTGATATATTAAACGGTGGCAAATGGGATAGCCCCATCGACAAAGATCTAAAAGATTAATACAAAACCGGTGTGCCAAATTTGACACACCGGCTACCTTTTTCCTAACCTTCACACTTATTTTGCGTCTTCTATCTTGAAGAGAGCGTTAAATCCCGTCAAACTAAAGGTCTCACGAACCACATTCCGCATACCGATCAAACGTAAAGACCCTTTCTTGGCAGTCGTCATTTTTTGTAATATTAAAAACAATCGGAGGCCCGCACTACTCACATATTCCAAATCAGAACAATCGACACATACTTTTACTCCCGGATTCTCCCATACCGGCAAAACCTTTTCCTCGCATTCGCGAGCCGTATTCGTATCCAATCTTCCTTTGATCTTAATTACAGTCTCTTCACCTTTTTGGTCAATAACTACTTCCATATCTTTATATTTTATTCGGTTATTTTTTTCTTCATGATAAAGACATTCCGCTCATCTACTCTCTGATAAGAGACCTCATCCATAATCTTCTTGATCAAGAAAATACCCAACCCTCCGATTGGACGGTCTTCGGCAGATAAAGTAATATCAGGGTCTTTTCTTAAAGTCGGATCGAAAGCAATCCCATGATCTATCAAAGTCACGATCAATTCCCCACCTTCCCTGACCAACGAAATGTCTACGGCATCCTCAACATCTCCCTTATACGCATAAAAAATTATATTTGAGACAGCTTCTTCCATCACCAGATTCAGGCTCATCATGAAAGCGGTGCTTAATCCCAATTCTTCTCCAGCTTCCTCCAAGAACTGATTCATCATGGAAAGCTCATGAATATCGTTCTTAATGCGTAATGTTTTTTGCATATATCTGAAAATTTTGCGCTAAAGATATAAAAAAAAGAAATATCCTTTCCTTAAATTTGTATCTTTACCTTCGAATAGTATTTAAAGGTATAGAGTTATGGCTAAAAGATATTTAATAAACATATTCTTATTGATCGCCGTCTTATGCGGGTTCAGTAGTTGCGAGGAGGATCCGTATTATGATCCGTATGAGGAAATCACCTATGATTTATGTAATTATGTATGGACTGATTGGTTTGTCGTAGACGGTTTAGATTGTGAGCAGCAACTTACATTTAATCCGGATGGGAAAGGATGGGATACAAGAATTTATCATTACCCAAGCGGACGCATAGATCGAGAGGAAATTCCATTCTACTGGGACTGGAACAATTACTATACCGATATACTTTATATGGACTATGAAGACGGCCAAACAACACTAGAGAACGTATGGATTAGTGGTCGGACTTTTAAATGTCTATATAATGGCGAATGGGTAACGTTTAAGGCCTATCAAATAGGTCTCTAAAGGATATCTTTACGTACTTCCCCGGCAAAATCATACAATCCATCAAAAAGACAGGGATCTTTCCTCAATTGTTCGAACAGTCATACAAGTAGTCTCGCCGGGAATCGAACCCGGATCTAAAGTTTAGGAAACTTCTATTCTATCCGTTGAACTACAAGACCAACTCTTTTGAGATTGCAAAAGTATAATCTTTTCCTCAAATAGGCAACCGTTATCGGATGTTTTTCCCGCCTATCCGGAAGCTTCTCATTATTTCCGAAAAAACATGTACGTGTTTCCGGAAAAACATGTACGTCTTTTTCAAAAAACACGTACGTGTTTTCAAGAGCTAATATAACATCAAATAGATCAATCAAATAAGCTTTGCATCACCGATAACGATTTGATTTCCGGAAAATCCGGGAGATGTAGACGGTAATACTCAAGAATACGATGAATAATACGGGCCCGCTCTTGCCGGGAAAAACCATAAAGCGACATATTCTCAAAACTGATACGCAGCAAACGGGAAAAGAAAGCGCTCTCCACCTTATTTAAATAATGCCGATGCATCGGGATATGATCCGTAAACACCCCATTCAACATATCGAAATAATATCCCACCCTATGCGATTCCATATTCGGGAAAATACCGAGATGGTGGAGAAGACCTAACAAGAAAACCATATGAAAATTAGCGATACCTTTATCCGCATACTCCAATAGATGTATGGACTCGTATAAATAATCAAATAAACGGGGATCCGGCTCCGTATCTTTCACGACCCTAAAAAGAACCTCCGAGAGGAAAAGCGCCAATACATTCTTAACCGGATCACAACAAACATCATTCAGCGGAAAACAAATGCGGGTCTCCTTAATCCGGTGCAAGTCCCGCTTATTCAAGTGCTCCACCTCCATTTCCAGAACGGACAAAGGTATAAACAAAGCCTTCGATACCGTGCTTTTCTTCCCTCGGCTACGACTAACCAGATACGAGGCCCGGCCAAACGCCTCCGTATACATATATATAATAGAATATTTATCATTGTAAGGGATCGTATGCAAGACAATCCCCCTCGTTTTACACAACATAATTCGTATCTTTGCGACGATGATTAAGAACAAAGATACTCAAATTAACGTTATACATATAATTAAAGTATAGAATTATGTTGGACTTAACGACCCCTTCTTTATTATTTTCCGCCATATCATTGATATTGTTGGCCTATACGAATCGCTTCCTTTCATACGCCAGCGTAGTGCGTGCCTTGAAAGAAAAGCATCAGCAAACCCATGACCCCAAGGATATCGCCCAGATAGCGAACCTGCGGAAAAGGCTCTATCTGACCCGTTCCATGCAAATATTAGGAATACTCAGTTTGCTGCTCTGCGTGATCGCTATGTTCTTCATTTATGTATCGTGGCAGGTTTTCGCCGCATGGATATTTGGCATAGCCTTATTGCTATTAGCGGCGTCGTTATGTGTATGTATCTGGGAAATAAATATTTCCGTTAAAGCCTTGGAAATTCATCTGGAAGATATAAGTTCTAAAGAGAAGTTAAAACAGTGAGTAGTATTAAATTTTCCTTCGAAATGTTTTGCCAGTTCAGAGAGATCGTCTATCTTTGCACTCGCAATCGGGAAATCACTTTCTTAGAACGCTATAAGTGAGAGCTTTGACATTTTGGCCCATTCGTCTATCGGCTAGGACGCAAGATTTTCATTCTTGAAAGAGGGGTTCGATTCCCCTATGGGCTACAATAAACAGGATTAAAAAACAATAAAGAGAAGATCTAGAAATGGCAAATCATAAGTCATCAATCAAGAGAATCAGACAGACAAACGCAAGACGTTTGCGTAACAGATATTACGCAAAGACAGCTAGAAACGCTATGAAAGTTTTGCGCGCTACTGAAGACAAGAATGAGGCACAAGCTTTATTCCCTAAGGTATGCTCTATGTTGGATAAGCTTGCAAAAAAGAACGTTATCCACAAGAACAAGGCCGGTAATCTGAAATCTAAGTTGGCTAAGCACGTTAATGCGCTAGCATAAGCAGAAGGTAATTACTTTTACAAGTATAAAGCCGGACTCTCAATAAGCCCGGCTTTTTTAAACCTGATGGCCCATTCGTCTATCGGCTAGGACGCAAGATTTTCATTCTTGAAAGAGGGGTTCGATTCCCCTATGGGCTACCAATCAAAAGGAGAGAGATAAGTTTATGGCTTATCTCTCTCCTTTTTTACTACACCCGTCCTTTTTTCGCTATTTTCACATCCCCCACTTCGCTATCTCGATAAAAATCACTACATTTGTTAGATTTTTTTTGAGGACATAGATAATTACAGATTTTAAAGAAAGATAAACTCATGAGTGAAGAAATTAAGAATACTTCTACAGAGTACTCCGCAGATAGTATTCAAGTACTTGAAGGGTTAGAGGCAGTACGAAAAAGGCCATCCATGTATATTGGCGATACCAGCGAGAAAGGTCTCCATCACTTAGTGTATGAGGTCGTAGATAACTCCATAGACGAAGCGCTAGCCGGATATTGTACATACATCGACGTGGTAATCAATGAGGACAACTCGATCACGGTTACCGACGACGGCCGTGGTATCCCCGTGGATATTCATGAGAAAGAAGGTAAATCAGCCTTGGAGGTAGTACTGACAGTGCTGCACGCCGGCGGTAAGTTCGACAAGGGAACCTATAAAGTATCCGGTGGTTTGCACGGTGTGGGTGTATCTTGCGTAAACGCCCTCTCTACTTATCTGAAAGCGGAAGTTCGCAGGAACGGCAAAGTACATATGCAGGAGTTCTCTTGCGGAAAGCCGTTGCACGACGTACAGGTTATCGATAATACGGATAAAACAGGTACTACGATCTCTTTCAAGCCGGACGGTTCTATCTTTACGGTCACGGAATACAAGTATGATATCTTGGCTACCCGTTTGCGTGAATTAGCATTCTTGAACGCAGGTATTACGCTACGTCTGACAGATAAGCGAGTTCTGAAAGAAGACGGTTCATTCAAGTCCGAGGTATTCCATTCGGATGAGGGATTGAAAGAGTTTGTCCGCTATATCGACCGTTCTAAAGAGAAACTGATTCCAGACGTAATCCATATCGTTACCGAGAAGCAGGGTATCCCTGTCGAGGTGGCGTTAACTTATAATACTTCTTACAACGAGAGCGTATTCTCTTACGTAAATGATATTAACACGATAGAAGGTGGTACACACTTAGCCGGTTTCCGCCGGGGTCTGACCCGTACGTTGAAAAAGTACGCCGAGGATTCTAAATTATTGGAGAAAGCCAAGGTGGAGATTCAAGGGGATGACTTCCGTGAAGGTTTGACCGCCGTTATCTCTATCAAGGTAGCCGAGCCTCAGTTTGAGGGACAGACAAAGACGAAGCTGGGTAATAGCGAGGTTACCGGTGCCGTGGATATGGCGATCGGCGAGGCGTTAGGCTATTATTTGGAAGAACATCCGAAAGAGGCGAAAATAATCGTCGACAAGGTGATCTTGGCCGCTCAAGCCCGCCATGCCGCTCGTAAGGCTCGCGAATTGGTACAACGCAAATCTCCGCTGACAGGAGGTGGGCTCCCCGGTAAATTGGCGGACTGTTCCTCTAAAGACGCAGCGATCTGCGAATTGTTCCTTGTCGAGGGAGACTCCGCAGGGGGTACGGCTAAGCAAGGACGCGACCGTAACTTCCAAGCGATCCTACCATTGCGCGGTAAGATATTGAACGTGGAGAAAGCGATGGATCATAAGATCTTCGAAAGCGAGGAAATCCAGAACATCTATCGCGCGATGGGCGTAACCGTCGGTACGGAGGATGACCCGAAAGCGTTGAACATGGAGAAGCTGCGTTACCACAAGGTGATTATCATGACCGATGCCGATGTGGACGGTAGCCACATCGCCACATTGATCTTGACCTTCTTCTTCCGCCGTATGCGTTCCTTGATCGAGAACGGATATGTGTATCTGGCGACTCCTCCCCTCTATTTGTGTAAGAAAGGTAAGGTTGAGGAATATTGCTGGACCGAGCAACAACGTCAGCAGTTCATCTTAAAATATGGAGGAGGCAACGAGAACTCGATCCATACACAACGATACAAAGGTTTGGGAGAAATGAACGACCATCAATTGTGGGATACGACCATGAACCCGGAAAACCGTACGTTAAAGCAGATCACGATCGACAACGCAGCCGAGGCTGACCAAATCTTCGCCATGTTGATGGGTGAAGACGTAGGCCCTCGCCGCGAGTTTATCGAGGAAAACGCTACATATGCTAACATAGATGCTTAAAATCATGAAAGTCCGTCGTCCGAATCTAGAGGCCCTATACAAAGAAGTTGATAATTATATACCGGCTAAAGAAAGCCTTCAACCTCCCCGAATAGGAATATCCGCTAACCGGAGAGACGGACTTTCCTGTATAGCGGAGACCTACGTGCAAGCCGTGCTGGATGCGGGGGGAGCCCCGGTACTTATCCCGGTGATCACGGATCTGAAAGCATTGACCGTACTGGTTTCCGAACTAGACGGATTGGTTATGAGCGGGGGTGGAGACATCAATCCGCTCTATTTGCATGAGGAGCCTATCCCGCAATTGCAAGACGTAGATACGCTACGTGACGAATACGATTTGATCTTGCTTCGCTTGGCCGCTAACCGACAAATTCCGATCATGGGTATTTGCCGAGGGCATCAGATCATGAATGTAGCGTTCGGAGGAAGTGTCTATCAAGACATCCATTCACAAGCCGATCACCCGCTATTGAAACACAGCCAGACATTGGCGCGGGAATATCCGTCGCATACGGTAACTCTCGAACCGGGAACGAACCGGCTACGCACTATTTTCAATGGAGAAGAACAAATCCTTGTCAACTCTTTCCACCATCAAGCGGTAAAAGAGGTCGCCCCCGGATTTAGGGCGACAGCGACCGCCCCGGATGGAATCAATGAGGCTATGGAACATACGGAGAAAACGATATTCGGTGTACAATGGCATCCGGAGGCCATGGCTCCGCAAGGGGATGAGGCCATGAAAGCCCTATTCGCTTACCATATCGAGAATGCCCGCCGTTTCGCGAAAGCCAAAGCGATCCATCAACGGATCGTGACGATCGATTCCCATACAGATACCCCGATGATCTTTCCCGGTGAATTTAATATCGGGGAGAAAGAAGGAGGGAAAGTAAATCTTCCTTTTATGGAAGAAGGGCGTATCGACGCAACCTTTATGGTCGCCTATATCCCGCAAGGTAAACGAGATGAGGCATCCTTACAGGCAGCGACAGCGTATGCGATAGAACGGCTGAATCAAGTAAAACGCCAGCAAACCTTACATCCGGACCGGATGGCTATAGCGACTACCCCCCAAGAGATCCAGACGATTAAGGCGCAAGGGAAAAAAGCGATCTGCCTCGGCATCGAGAACGGGTACGCTTTAGGGAAGCAGGTCGAAAACCTACGGATGTTCAAGGAGATGGGAGTTTCTTATATCACCTTATGCCATAATGGGGATAACGATATTTGTGATTCCGCTAGAGGAAAACAGGAATGGAAAGGACTAAGTCCTTTCGGTAAGGAAGTGGTAAAAGAGATGAACCGATTAGGAATCATGGTTGATATCTCGCATGCGGCGGAAAGTACCTTTTATCAGGTACTGGAAGTGAGCGAGACGCCAATCATAGCCTCCCACTCTTCCGCACGTGCGCTTTGCGATCATCCCCGCAATTTAACGGATGATCAACTGAAAGCACTGGCCGCTCAAGGGGGTGTCGCCCAAATCTGCCTATACAAAGGATTCATCAATAAGGAAGAGAACAAAGCTTCTTTAAGTGACGCTATCCGCCATATCAATCATATCGTGAATTTAATCGGTATCGATCATGTAGGAATCGGCTCGGATTTTGACGGAGACGGGGAACTGATCGGTTGCTCGGCTACCAATGAGTTGATTAACATTACCGTCCGACTTTTAGAAGAAGGATATACAGAAGAAGATATACGGAAAATATGGGGTGGGAACTTGCTAAGGGTTATGACCGCTATACAAGATTTCCCAAACAAATAGCAAACGAAAACAACTACATATTATGAAAAAGATCTTATACACAGCAATATGCGCCTGTAGTATCTTATGTGGAGCACAGGCACAGACACCCGGATCGGAGGTACCCAACTTAAAAAAGCTATATGAGTTGACAGACTCTTGCGATGTAAACGTGCGGGCACGATTCTCCCCATTGATCGGGATTTCCGCCAGTATCTCAAGTGGTGCTTCCCGGGTAGGGGCCACCTATATCCAATCCATCGTAAAGGCAGGGGGAACTCCGGTTATCATCCCGGCTGTTACTGACGGTAAGGTACTCAGGAATATCGTATCGAATTTAGACGGGCTAGTTCTTATAGGAGGAGCGGATGTAAACCCTCTATGGTATGAGGAGGAGCCTCGGGAAAAGCTGGAGGAAGTCGATCCGGTACGCGATTTGTATGAGTTGAAACTAATCAAGATGGCTACCGACCAAAATATTCCCGTCTTAGGCATATGCCGGGGATTGCAACTGTTGAATGTAGCGTTTGGCGGTACGCTTTACCAAGACATCCCCTCACAACGTGGCGATCATTCTGTCAAGCATAGGCAAGATTTACCCAGTTCGTATGGCTCACACCGTGTCTTTGTTGACGCGAACTCACAGCTAGCCTCTATTCTAGGGAAAGATACCTTAGCCGTAAACTCTCTTCATCATCAAGCGATCAAGGAGTTGGCGCCTATCTTCAAGGCTACCGCTTATGCGCCCGACAGTATTATCGAGGCTATCGACGCTTATCCGAATCGATCCATCATGGGAGTTCAATGGCATCCGGAAGCATTGACTTACGGAGGCGACACTACGATGTTAAGGATATTCCGCCATCTGATAGGAAAGGCCGAGACTTTCCACCAAGCCAAAGAGATGCACAAGCATTTCCTTTCCGTAGATACACATACCGATACTCCTTTCTGGTTCAAACGTGCCGGATTCAGCATCGCGGACCGGGAACGTAACCGGGTAAACATCCCTAAGATGCAAGAAGGGAAACTAGACGGGGTGTTCCTTGCGGCCTTCATCGGACAAGGTAAACGTGATGAGGCCTCTTTACAAGAAGCCGTACAAAAAGTAACAGGCTTGATCGAAGGTATTCGTAAGCAAGCTGAATTGAATAAGGATTTATGTGGCATCGCCGTTACGAACCAAGACTTCATCCGCTTGAAGAATGAAGGGAAAAAAGCGTTCTTTATCGGTATAGAGAATGGATACGGTATTGGTAAGGACTTGGCGAATATCGCTAAGTTTAAGGCGATGGGTGTCAATTATATTACACTCTGCCACTCCTACGATAACGACATTTGCGACTCATCCACCCATACCAAGAAAGAGTGGGACGGTTTAAGTCCGTTTGGTGAAGAGGTTGTAAAAGAGATGAATCGCCAAGGTATCATGGTGGATATGTCTCATGCCTCTGAGAAGTCATTTTGGGATGTTATCAAATTGTCCAAGGCCCCGATCATCTGCTCGCATTCCTCATCCATGGCGATGTGCAAGCACGACCGTAACCTGACCGACGAACAACTAAAGGCCCTTGCCCAAAATGGAGGCGTAGCGCAAGTTTGCTTGCTCGACCGTTATATCAATGAGGATTATAAAAACGCGAGCCTTACTGACGCCATCGAACATATCGATCATATGGTGAAAGTCGCCGGTATCGATCATGTAGGTATCGGCTCTGATTTTGATGGCGGTGGCGGAATTATCGGTTGCGAAAGTGACAACGATTTCATACAGATCACTGTTAAATTAATAGAGAAAGGATATACAGAGGAAGATATCGCCAAGATATGGGGTGGAAACTTGATGCGTGTATTAGACGAGGTTCAAGCGGCTGCCTCCGTAAAAACATTATAAACAAAACAGATTTATGATCAGATTATTTTTTGCGTTATTGAGTTTTGCTCTTTTATCATGTGGAGCCAAAGGAACCAAAGAGACAAGTAATATGCCGGAGATCAAAAAACAACCGATCGCCTCAGCTGTTCCCGATTTCAACGCAGACAGTGCTTACGCCTATGTAGCGAACCAAGTCGCTTTCGGTCCCCGTGTGCCTAACTCGGCGGCTCATAAAGCATGCGGGGATTACTTAGCGTCTGAATTGAAGCGCTTTGGCGCCAAAGTCTACCAACAGGAAGCGATACTAACCGCCTACGACGGAACGAAGCTGGAAGCGAGAAACATCATAGGCTCGTTTGATCCGGAGAATAGTAAACGTGTTTTACTATTCGCGCATTGGGACAGCCGTCCCTATTCGGACCACGATCCCGATCCTTCCAAGCACCGGACTCCATTGGACGGGGCGGACGATGGCGGTAGCGGCGTAGGTGCCTTATTGGAGATCGCCCGTCAAATCGGGCAAAAAGCCCCGGGTATCGGTATCGATATTATTTTCTTCGATGCGGAGGATTATGGTACGCCGGAATTCGTAACCGATTATACACCGGATAGCTGGTGCCTAGGTACCCAGTTCTGGGCAAAAAATCCGCATGTCCCTAATTATACGGCGGGATACGGAATCTTATTGGATATGGTGGGCGGCAAGAACGCCACGTTTTTCAAGGAGCAACAATCCTTACGTGCGGCAGCCCCGATCGTCGAGATGGTATGGAGTGCGGCCCGCGATCTGGGATATGGCAAATATTTCATTAACGCCGCAGGTGGAGCCATCACAGACGATCACCAATATGTGATTAGCGGACGTAATATCCCGAGTATCGACATCATTAACTACGACCCTGAGTCTAAAACAGGTTTCGCCAGTTATTGGCATACTCAAAAAGATAATATGGAAAATATAGACCGTGAGACTCTAAAAGCTGCCGGTCAAACCGTACTGGAAGTAATATACAATCGATAAAATACTGATAAAATGACAATCAATGAACTTCAAGACAATGTAATCGAAGAATTCTCAGTCTTCGATGATTGGATGGACAAATATGCGTTATTAATAGATCTGGGAAACTCCCTTCCCCCGCTAGATGAGAAATATAAAACGGAAAGTAACTTGATCGAGGGTTGCCAAAGCCGGGTTTGGTTCCAAGCGGATTATGTGGATGGAAAGATTATTTTCCAAGGAGAAAGCGACGCCGTGATCGTAAAAGGTATCGTATCTTTGCTGATACAGATCTTATCGGGCCATACCCCTCAAGAAATCTTGGATGCGGATCTATACTTTATAGACAAGGTAGGATTAAAAGAGCATTTATCCCCTACCCGTTCCAACGGGTTGGTAGCGATGGTGAAGCAAATGCGTCTGTACGCAATGGCTTACCGGGCAAAGGAACAACAATAAAAACAGGTGTTTTCACACGTATATAGGCACGAGCCGATACGTATATACGTGTAAGCCTACACCGATATAGGCATAGCCTCATACGTATATACGCATAAGGTTATGCCTATATACGTATTAAAAACCGAGTGTAAGCTGCTCCGGTAAGAGCGTAAAAGTCTTGCGATGATAAGGCGTGATTCCGTGGGTACGAATCGCTTCCCTGTGGACCTTGGTAGGATAACCTTTATTGTCCAGCCAATGATAAGCGGGGTATTCCAAGGCCAATTCATTCATATAATCATCACGATAGGTTTTAGCCAATATAGAGGCGGCGGCGATACTCAGGTATTTGCCATCGCCTTTTACTACGGTCGTATGCGGAATATCGGGATAAGGGGTAAAACGGTTTCCATCGATCAATAAATGTTCCGGCCGTACTTTCAGTTGCTCGATCGCACGATGCATAGCCAAGAAAGAAGCCTTTAAGATATTAATCTTATCGATCTCTTCCGGACTGACGATGCCTACCGCCCAAGCGATCGCCTCACGTTCGATGACAGGACGAAGCTTATACCGTTTCTTCTCGCTTAATTGCTTGCTATCGTTTAAATCCTCATTCTTAAAATCTTCCGGAAGAATCACGGCGGCGGCGAATACCGCACCCGCCAAGCAGCCTCTTCCCGCCTCATCACAACCGGCCTCTATACGCCCGGTTTCCATATAGGGTAATAACATATCCCAGTTTATTATTTATCGTATATATAGCTTACATTATTTTTGCTCCTTCACAATCCAAGGGCGAAGCACGAACCAAGCGAATGCCGTAGCGGCGATCACCCCGCAAGTATTCGCCAAGAAATCAAACCAATCCCCACCCCGGTACGTCGTACAATATTCTTGCAATATCTCAATAATCCCACTCATAACGATCGGGCATAAAACCGCCCCGATCCAAGCATGCCATAATACCGTCTCATACTTCCGGTGATTCCGCAAGAACTCCAGCCATAACATCCCCGACATCCCCCCATACATACAGAAATGAACCACTTTGTCCACACCTGGGAATAAAGGGATATCATCCATCCTCGGCGGCTTAAAGAACGACAAGTAAATAACGATCAATATAATCGCCAGTGAAAACGGATATTTCTTAATATAATACATCATACTCAAAACATCTTCCGAACTCGTTCCACACCTGCGATGAACGTATCGATCTCCTCTTTCGTATTATAAAAAGAGAAAGACGCCCGCACCGTCCCCTCGATCCCTAAGGCATGCATCAAAGGCTGGGCACAATGATGCCCTGTACGAACCGCTATTCCCAAACGATCCAGCAACATCCCCATATCGTAATGATGGATATTACCCACCAAAAAAGAAAGCACCGCTCCTTTATGATCCGCTTGTCCGAAAATACGCATCCCTTCGATCGTATTTAATCCAGCGGTCGCATACCGCAAAAGCTCATCCTCATAAGCAGCTATATTCTCTATACCGATCCGGTCTACATACCGCAAGGCTTCCGCCAACGCCGTGCTACCAATATAATCCGGAGTTCCCGCCTCAAACTTAAAGGGAAGCTCATTAAAAGTTGTCTTCTCGAACGAGACCGTAGCGATCATCTCGCCTCCTCCCTGATACGGAGGAAGTTTATCCAACCACTCCTCTTTGCCATACAAGACCCCGATACCCGTCGGTCCGTAAATCTTATGCCCGGAGAAAACATAGAACTCCGCATCCAAGTCCTGCACATCCACCTTCATATGCGGAACGGCTTGAGCCCCGTCTACCAACACCGGCACGCCTTGTTCATGAGCGATCTCGATCATCGCCTTTACCGGATTTACCGTACCCAAGACGTTAGACACATGAGTCACGGAAACCAGACGAGTCTTATCCGAGAATAATTTACGATACTCATCCAGATTCAACTCCCCTTTCTCATTCATCGGGATCACCTTCAACGTAATACCTTTCCGGGCCGCTTGTATCTGCCAAGGAACGATATTGGAATGATGCTCCATAACGGACACGATCACCTCATCCCCTGCCGACATACATTCATCCGTAAAGCTGGAAGCGATCAAATTAATGGATTCCGTAGTTCCCCGGGTAAAAATAATCTCATTCGAGGAACGGGCATTCAAGAAATGCTGTACCGTTTTGCGAGCCTCCTCATGCGCCTCTGTCGCCGCTTGGCTCAAGAAATGTACGCCTCGGTGGATATTGGCGTTTACGTTATAATATCCATTCTCTATCTTTTCTACCACTTGACAAGGTTTCTGGGTAGTAGCGCCATTATCAAAATATATAAGCGGTTTATCGTATATCTTATGATCCAAGATCGGAAAGTCTTTTCGGATCGCTTGAACGTCTAACATAGTCTTACTTCTTTTTGTCTTAAAATTACGAGAGCCAAAGATACAAAAAAAAGGCTTTCTCGCTGAAAGAAAGCCTTTTTTATCATTACCTAACAGATATTACGCCTACACTTTATTCTCTTCTCGCACGTTTACTTTTCTCTTCCAAAGTTAAAGTACGGAGACTCTATGCGGGCGTTGTCCATCAAGACTGCCAGTTCTTTTACCTTATCGGGATATTTCTCCGCCAAATTTGTATCCTCATGTATATCATTACTTAAATCATACAGTTCCAATATAGTCTCACCCACGATCGGTTGTCGGATTAGTTTCCATTTACCGGAGCGTAATGCTTCCCGGCCATTCAACTCGTGAAATTCCCAATATAAATAATCATGGGCCTGTTGATCTTTCTTTGATAACAAGGTTGGTAAGAAAGAGATTCCATCCGTCTGCTCGGGCAAAACCGTACCTGTAAGCTCTGCCAACGTAGGCATGACATCCCAGAATGCGCTGATATGATCCGATTGAGCTCCGGCCTTGATCGTACCCGGGCACCATGCCACCATAGGTATACGGATGCCTCCTTCATATACATCCCGTTTGATCCCCCTGAAAGGTCCGTAGCTCTTGAAAAAGTCCGGATCAGCTCCACCCTCATGATGCGGGCCGTTATCGCTGGTAAAAATCACGATCGTATTCTTATCCAAACCCAACTCTTTCAATTCAGCCATTACATCCCCCACGTATTTATCCAACCGGGAGACCATGGCGGCAAAGGAGGCCAAGGGTTTCTCCGAGGTGTTATAACCGCCATACACTTTATCAAACTTACCAATATAAGGGGTCTCCTCGAATGAGTTCTCGTACATCTTATAAATAGAATCATGCGGAAGATTCAATTCCGCATGAGGCAGCGTATAGGTAAGCATCGCGAAGAACGGTTGCTCCTTATGATCCCGAATGAACTTCAATGCTTGCTCATGAATCAAATCTTGTGAATATGTTTTGCAAGCATTGTTCTCGTTTTCAGGAAAAAGAACCTTCTCCTCATTATGCCATAAATGATCCGGATAGAAGGAATGCGACTGGCGTTGACAATTATACCCATAAAACTCATCGAAACCCATCTTATTGGGAATGGAGACAGAGCCCGGATTTCCCAATCCCCATTTACCAAAGATACCGGTCGTATAACCGGCCGATTTCATTAATTTACCCAACGTATAGGTATCCTCCCGCATCGGCTGTTGGCCTTCGGGCGTGATCTCCCGGTTTCCCCGGACTTGCGTATGTCCCGTATGCAATCCGGTCATCAAGGAGCAACGGGAAGGGGCACTCACCGTACATCCGGCATAATGCTGCGTAAACAACATTCCCTCCTTCGCCATCCGGTCTATATTGGGAGTCTTGATAATCTGTTGGCCATAACAGCCAACATCTCCATATCCTAAATCATCCGCTAAGATATACACAACATTCATAGGACGCTCCAGAGTTTTTTCGCAACCGGACATTCCGATAAGCGTCAATGTCCCGGATATACATAAAGTCAATTGTGTTTTCATATACCTTTAAAATAAATAGAAGTGTTAGAAACCAATTACAATCTTCTGATCCTGATTCGTAGACAAGCGGTTCGTCCGTACCTTAACCCTTCCCATACGGTCCGAGGCATCGAAGTACCAGCCTTCTTGTCCGGCATTGAACGCTTCGGGGGAGATGGCAGATAGCGGCTTCCCGGCTACGGTTACGTTTGACGGGCTGGATTCTGAGCGGACATCCAATAGGTAAGTACGCTCTTGGTAACGTCCTTTATAATCTCCTTTCGCTTTCGCTATATCCACGGTGATCGTTCCTTTCTCACCTTTTGGGGAGGAAACAGAGATCAAGGTACAGGCAAACTCGCCTTTCTTATAATCACGGGTGAGACCGTCGTCTTCATATAAATTGAAAGAGGTGTTTCCATAGGGATATAAGTCCAAGGTCAAGACATCCGCAGGTTTCTCACCGACATAATTCATATCCGGGTACATCGGGATAATGGCGCCTTGACGGATAAATACCGGGCAAATATCCAGTTTAGCCTCATATTTATCCAACCACTTGCCACCCTCGTATTTCTTTCCGGTCCAATAGTCGTACCATTCTCCGGCAGGGAAGTAAATACTATCACGTACGTTCTTACGGGTATATACAGGAGCAACCATCATCCACTCGCCACTCATAAATTGATATTGGGTGGTCGTATCACGGGTAACCACGTCATCCGGGAATTCCAGTACCATCGCACGAGCCATGGGTACACCGGTCATATGCGCCTCATGGCAATAGGTATAGGCGTACGGGTTCAGACGCATCTTCAGCTTTAAGAATTTACGGTTGATATCCGTGTACGGATGCCCATATACCCAAGGCTGACGGTCGGCATCTGCCCAGCCACTCATGGTCATAAAGATCGGGGTGAAGACCTTCCATTGCAAGTCGCGGGTATAGGTTTTCGGGGAACCGCCGAAGATACCGTCCACATCGCTAGTAGCGGCGTTCATAGCGGAAAGGCCGGCACCCGTGATCGTCGGGATATGGTAACGGATATAATCCCAGTTGCTCACTTGGTCACCGCTCCATACCGTAGAATACCGCTGAGTTCCGGCCCAACCGCAAACAGCCCATACGAAGCCTCGTTCGTTCGTATTGCTCTCGATCCCCTCGAATGCGGATTTACAGCCGTTCAAGGCAAACTCATAGCCTTCTCCAACCCAAGCCACATCCAATTTACACAGGCGGGTACCACATTTACCAACCTCGTAGGCGATCTTATCCACACCATTCTCTGTCCACAAGCCCGTATGGAAGCCTCGTTTACCTAATTCCGTCACAACAGAATCCAATTTCACATAGCCGCAACCATAGCCATCGTTCGGCAAGATCCAGCCACGGGGCATATCATATTCCACATATTTATCAGCAACTTGGCTGATTACGTCCGGGGTGGATTGAGGCCATCCGGTGCGCTGTTCCCCTTTGTTATAGCAGTCGGCATCTCCCATCGTAAGCATCCACATCGCCGGCATAAAAGGTTTTCCGGTGATATCCGTATAGTCGTTCAATAGGTCTTTCAAGGAAGGGCCGTAGAAGTAGAATGCGTCAAAGCGATTCTCGTTATGCGTCAACTGACTGGTGAAGCCCATCAGCTTAAAGCCATCATCATAGTTCTTGTCCAACATCTCCGTGCCGTTGAAGGCATAATGTCCCGGGGCAAACGTATTGCGGAATACGCCATATCCTTTCGTGGACATATAGAAGGGAGCCGGGTTAGAGGATTGATCCTCATCCCAACCGGTCACCTCGATATCCGCTTCCTTCCCAGCGTATGAGAAATTACCTTGTTGCATACCGCAACCGTAGAAATCCTCATCACCGCTACGGCGCATCGTTTGGGTCGTTTTTAGTCCGAAGGCAAGTGGTTCGGCCTCCTCGTAGATCACGGCACGGTTATTCTTGTCATACATGGCGAAACGAATAGGGTTCTTATAGACACGTACGACACATTGGGAAGTCGTGAACTTATAATAGCTGCCGTTGTCGGCCATGGAGACTCTCGGGTTCTTTACCCCATAATCTACAACGATCGAGTTTGCCGCCGGATTGGTATACTCCCCATCCGGTGCCAACCAGATACGGAAGATATCATCCCGGTAAAACATCAACTTAACCTTAGCGTACCCGGAGACGAACTCATATTCCGTGTTGCTGATCTTATTGAACTTCGTCAACTTACCCAAGTTCATACGGGCGGCGAACAGGTTCGCTTTTAATACGTTGTTTGACGAACGCTCATCCTTCGGGTATTGGATAGCGAACTCTATTTTATAGGAGCCCATCTGGGTTAGGTCGGTAGCAGGGAAAGCTACCTCATATTCCTCTTGTTTAGCGATCGGATGCCCGGAGGCGGTTACCGTGGCGGTTAGTTTCTGACCGTTGTTTAAAGAGGCGGTTACCGTGAAATCCTCGTCTACGGGCTGGGAGCCAACGTTCTTCAGCTTCACTTTCAACACGTCTTCCTTCGTGAACGTATTCCCGGTTTCTTGGTGTGAGGTCACTTTCTCCAAGGCCAAGTCATGCGCGAAAGGCTCTGTCAGCTCAATATCATCGACCATCCAATACCAAGAGAAGATATCCCGCCAGAAGAAACGCAAGTAGACGGTTTTCTGATTCGCGGCTACCTCGCTGATGTTGATCTCCTCGTTCACCGGGGCATGAAGCTGGGTAGCGGCAAGGATCTTATCCATCACGTTATACTCTTTCCAATTCACCCCGTCGTTGCTGACGCCTACCCAAAGGCCGGCACGTTTTCCGGTGAACCAATTATTCCAACGAAACAGGTGCTGGAATTTCAATACCACATCGTTCTTTCCCGCGCAATCGATAGCGCTGGTCTGGAAATAGCCGTTCGGGTATTCCTCCCGTTGATTCCACTTCGTGATCTCCTCCCCGGTGACTACGCCCGGCCGGAATTGCATATGATAGCCACGGCTCGTAGATGCGATGGGAGGTGCTTGTTGCTCGAACTGGAAAGAGCCGGGATAAGGCTGATCGGTTACAATCCATTCACACTTTGCCGATTTCGTTGAATCGACAATCATCCAGCCGTCGGGTAATTTCCCGGCGGAGAAATCTTCTTTCCAAAAACTTTGTTGTGCGGACAGGGAGGAAACGCAACCTGTCAGAAACATGGATACAATTAGACTTTTTATCATTTGAATTAGTTGATTAGATTTAGGCAGTAAAGATAGTCTTAATTTACGAGGGTTCGCAAACGTTCGCGTGATTTTTATTCCCTTTTCGCCGGGCGAAAGCGTGTTATTATCAATGGAATCCTTCTATCTTCGCGTATGTACAACCTTGTCATATAAATCAATAAACATATATCATGAACAGACATTTATTCTTGAGCCTTTTACTGGCCCTTTTCGCTTCCAGTACGCTTTCAGCCGATAACCTTAGAATCGAGCCGACCTTCTGGTGGAGTGGTATGAAGAACCCGGAACTCCAGCTGATGGTATACGGTAAGGATATCGCCGGATATCTCCCTAGCGTGAAATATCCCGGCGTACAGTTGAAAAGCTCGGTAGCGTTGGAAAGCCCGAATTACCTATTGATCTATCTGGACGTGGAAAACGCCAAGCCCGGCAGGTTTGATATCACGTTCACGAAGGACAAAAAGAGTTTCAATTACTCGTATGAGTTGAAGGCCCGTAAACCGAACGCCGATCGGATCAAGGGGTTTGACTCTTCCGACGTGCTTTATCTCATCATGCCGGATCGTTTCGCAAACGGAGATCCCTCGAACGATCAAATCCCGATGCGTACCTCTTATAAGGTAGACCGTAACAGCCCGAACGCCCGTCATGGGGGTGACTTGGCCGGTATCGAGCAGCATTTGGATTATATCGAGGATCTGGGCGTTACCGCTATCTGGCTGAACCCGGTATTGGAGAATGACATGGAGGGAGGCTCTTATCACGGATATGCCACGACGGATTATTATCGGGTAGACCCACGCTTCGGCACGAACGAGGATTACGTCCGCTTGATCGAGAAGACGCACGAGCGGGGCATGCGTGTCGTAATGGATATGATCTTCAACCATTGTGGAAGCGATCATCCTTGGATGAAAGATATCCCTAGCCACGACTGGTTTAATAATCTCGATAACTACGTGCAGACCAACCACGATAAAGAGGCTTATTTCGATCCTTACGTGTCGGATTATGATAAGGAGACGATGCTGAACGGTTGGTTTGTCCCGAGCATGCCGGACTTGAACCAAAAGAACCCACATGTAGCCAAATACCTTATCCAGAACTCTATCTGGTGGATCGAGTATTGCGGCGTGGATGGTATCCGTCAAGATACGTATCCGTATGCCGACGTGGACATGATGCGGAATTGGTGCACGGAGGTCATGAACGAGTATCCGGAGTATAACATCGTAGGCGAGGCGTGGATGAACTACACGATCGGTTCCGCTTATTGGCAGAAAGGCAGCCGGTTGAACTTCGGGCAGGATACCGAGCTGAAATCGGTAATGGATTTCCGCTTGATGGGTATCGCGAGCAAGGCGTTCCATGAGGAGACCGGGTATTCCGGAGGCTTGCACACGATCTTCGAGCATATGTGCTATGATTATGTATATCCCGATATCTATAACGTATTGCGTTTCTTGGAGAACCATGATACGGATCGTTTTCTTCCCTCCATGCCTAAGTCTGTCGATGATTTGTACGCGTTCAAGCAAGGGGTGACATTCTTGTTGACGATCCCCGGTATTCCCCAGCTCTATTACGGGCAGGAGTTGCTGATGAACGGCACCAAGGAGAAGGGAGACGGATATATCCGTCTGGATGTTCCCGGTGGCTGGCCCGGCGACAAGGTGAATCAATTCGAGGCATCCGGTCGCAGCGAGGTACAAAATGACGCATGGAATTTCCTCCGGACTTTATTGAAATGGCGCAAGGGCAACGATATCATCGCTAAGGGCAAGATGAAACATTTCATGGTGAACCAAGGTGTCTATGTTTACGAGCGCAGTCTGGATGGCCGGAGCGTATTGATCTTGATGAATGGCAGCGACAAGGAGGTGAACCTCCCGTTGGCCCGCTATGCGGAAGTATTGCGAGGTAAAACCTCCGGAAAAGAGATATTAACCGGAAAGGAGATTCCATTGGGAGACGAATTATCCTTGGCACCGAAAGGGATCTTCGTACTGGAAATGTGATGCCATTAGCCCCGATGATTTTTCATTCGAGGACCTATTCATAGATTACTAATAATTAAATCGGGAGGCCTTAAACCTCCCGATTTTCTTTTCATATATACTATTTTAATCGCTTTTCAAGAATCAATTGATGCCTGCATTGAAAGCCGTTCTCCCAGATAGGCTCGGCATAGTTCCGCACGAAATAATCGCAATCTATAGCTACCAAGTCAAAGCCTTCCTGTTGATAAAGCATCATCGGGCCGGCGGCTGAGGTTCCGGTGCAAATACGCAAAAGCTCGACATCTTGAGCCGGAGCCCATTTATTAGATACATGCCGTAATAGTTTCCGGGCGATTCCTCGCCGACGGAAGATATCCGCCACGGCAAGATTCATGATCTCCGCCTTGCCACCCTCCTCCTTGCGAACCACGATCACGCCGGCAACGGAATTTCGTACCGTAGCGATAAAGCAATCCGAATCCTTTAGGTAAGCCTCTACTTTCTCCCGATCCGGATCGGCTTCCAGCAGTAACTCATAAGGAGGAAATAAAGCTACTTGTATCTCCGGCTCCCCGCCCACGACGATCTCTACTATATTTCCGTCAGGATCTCGGATTACACCCTCATAGTAACCATCCCCGGAAGTGCGGGTCTCACCGGCGATCGTGTATCCATCCATCCGGAAACGTTCGATCATTTGATCCACTTGCTCCTTCGTATCCGCATGAAAAGCCAGATGAGCCAAGCCGATATGATCCTTGTCGTAAGCCTCATTAATATCTTGCCGTTGCATGATCTCCAAAGCGGGGCCACTCTCAAAAGAGACGAAATAAGAGGCGAATCCTTTCTTTGGATTCACATATTTCTCGTTACTCTTACCGTTGAAATACTTTACATAGAAATCCCGTAAACGTTCCAGATGATTCGTCCATAGGGCGATGTGTGTTAACTGCATAAGTTGGAGGTTTTAATTTGTCACTGCCAAAGATATAAAAAAATCAGACATGGTTCCCTACATGATCGTCGGGATAATCCATGTCTGATTACAGTTTTCTTCTTATTCGCGATTATTTACAAATCCGGCAACCGGCACATTTAGCCAGCTCACCGCGGAAACGTTTCTCTACCAGTTTATGCAAACGGTCTTTCAACGCCTCCAAGCGTACATGGTCGATCACGTCGGAAGTGAAAGCCACGCTCAATAACATACGGGCCTCGTCACGAGGGATACCGCGGCTTTGCATATAGAACAAAGCGTTCTCATCTAACTGACCGGTCGTCATACCGTGCGAGCATTTTACGTCATCCGCGTAAATCTCCAATTGCGGCTTGCTGTACATACGGGCCTCACGGGTAGCGCACAGATTACGGTTCGTCTGGTAAGCGGCGGTCTTCTGGGCATCCTCTTTCACCAAGATACGTCCGCTGAAGACACCTACGGCATGATCATTCAGTACGTTCTTGAACAACTCGTTGCTGGTACAATTCGGGACCGCATGGGTGATATGGCTATAGGTATCCATCTGTTGCTCCTTGTCCAGAACGGACATACCGCATAAGGTAGACTCGGCATACTCGCCATTCAGTTCCACATAATAATTGTTGCGAGTCAAGCCATTCGTCAACGTAATACCGTTTACCAAGACATTGGTCGAAGCCGCCTGCTTTACGTGTACGGAAGAGAAACGGGTCGTAGACTCGCTGCTTTCTTCCAAATCATAATAATCAAAGCGAGCACCTTCCTCCGCAAAAATCTCAACCACTTGAGTCGCCAAGAATTTCACGTCATCGATACTATGATCGCAAACCAATAGCTTCGCTTCCGAATGAGGTTCCATAATCACCAGAACACGACGGTTCGCCATCGTATCCACATCGCTACGGAAAATATTCACCAATTGGATAGGACGCTCAACCACGACATTTTTCGGTACATACACCACGAAACCATCTTGGGCTAACATCGTATTCAACGCAATAATACCATCCTTGCTACTCGGCGCCGCCTTTCCGTAATACTTGGAAGCGATCTCCGGATATTGCTCCGTAAAAGCCTTCAACCCTCCAGCATACACACCTTCCGGCAAATGCGCTTTCGGTAAGTCCTTATCGTAAAACGTATCGTTCACGACAAAGTATAACGATGTGCTCAGGTTCGGCACGTCACAACGGAACACGTCATAAGGATTCACCGGGATAGCGACCCGGTTGATATTCAAACCGTAATCCGGAGCGAACGCTTGGGCTACATCCGTATATTTATAATCCTCGCTTCTCGTGGAGGGGAATCCGAGTCGCTCAAAGTTCGCCAAGGCATCAGCCCTAAGGGCATTCATCACCGGCGTACTATGACGACATACCAGATCCTCACATTGGGCGAAAAGATCGATATATTGTTGCTCGGCCTTCATATTACTCATCTCCCATCTCTTTCTTGATCCAGTCGTAACCTTTCTCTTCCAGTTCCAAGGCCAATTCCGGACCGGCGGTCTTCACGATACGGCCTTTGTAAAGCACATGAACCACATCCGGCTTGATGTAATCCAGCAGACGCTGATAGTGCGTGATTACGATAGCAGCATTCTCCGGAGTCCTCAACTGGTTCACGCCATGCGCTACGATACGCAAGGCATCGATATCCAAACCACTATCCGTCTCATCCAAGATCGCCAATTTCGGCTCCAGCATCGCCATCTGGAAGATCTCGTTCCGCTTTTTCTCTCCACCGGAGAAACCTTCGTTCACGCTACGGCTGGCCAGTTTATTATCCAGCTCGACGATCGCACGTTTCTCACGCATCAATTTCAAGAAGTCCGTAGCCGAAACCGGTTCCAGACCGTTATATTTACGGTGCTCGTTCAACGCCGCACGCATAAAGTTCACCATACTAACTCCCGGGATCTCGACCGGATATTGGAAGCTCAAGAAAATACCCTCACGGCTACGATCCTCGGGAGAAAGATCCAGCAGATTCTTACCGTTGAAGATAACCTCTCCTTCCGTTACCTCAAAAGCGGGATTACCTACCAATACACTACTTAACGTACTTTTTCCGGAACCGTTCGGTCCCATGATAGCATGTACCTCACCCGCTTTCACCGACAGGTTGATACCTTTCAATATCTCTTTGCCATTTACGTTGGCATATAAATTCTTAACCTCTAACATCTTTTCTAATTGAAAATTGAAAGTTGAAAATTGAAAATTATTCTATCCTACGCTGCCTTCCAGCGAGATCGTTAGTAATTTCTGAGCCTCGACGGCGAACTCCATCGGTAACTTATTCATTACCTCACGGGCATATCCATTCACGATCAAACCGACAGCCTCTTCTACCGAGATACCCCGTTGCTGGCAGTAGAACAATTGCTCCTCGCTGATCTTACTCGTCGTAGCCTCATGCTCCACGATCGCCGTCTCATTCTGAATATCAGCGTAAGGGAACGTATGAGCTCCACAAGTAGAGCTTAATAGCAAACTATCGCATTGGCTATGATTACGGGCTCCTTCCGCACGGGCGGACACCTTCACCAACCCCCGATAGCTATTCTGGCTATGACCGGCAGAGATGCCCTTGGATACGATCGTACTTTTCGTATTCTTACCCAGATGGATCATCTTCGTACCCGTATCGGCCTGTTGGTAATTATTGGTCACGGCAACCGAGTAAAACTCACCTACCGAGTTATCACCCGCCAAGATACAGCTCGGATATTTCCAAGTGATCGCCGAACCGGTCTCTACTTGCGTCCAAGAGATCTTGCTACCCTCACCTTTGCACAAACCTCGTTTCGTCACGAAGTTATAGATACCGCCTTTACCTTCCTTATCACCCGGATACCAGTTCTGTACGGTAGAATACTTCACCTCGGCACGCTCGTTCGCCACGATCTCCACGATAGCGGCATGCAATTGGTTCTCGTCACGCATCGGTGCCGTACATCCTTCCAGATAACTTACATACGCCTCATCGTCTGCGACAATCAAGGTACGCTCGAACTGTCCGGTATTAGCGGCATTGATACGGAAATACGTACTCAACTCCATCGGGCAACGTACGCCCTTCGGTATATAAACAAACGAACCATCCGAGAACACGGCCGAATTCAAGGCGGCAAAGAAATTATCACGATAACCAACCACGCTGCCCAAATACTTCTGCACCAAGTCCGGATGATGTTGTACAGCCTCGCTGAACGAACAGAAAATAATCCCCTTCTCCGCGAGATTCTCCTTGAAAGTAGTCTTCACGGAAACACTATCCATCACGGCGTCTACCGCCATTCCGCTTAAATGCTTCTGTTCTTCCAAAGGAATACCCAGTTTATCGAATGTTTTCAACAACTCAGGATCTACCTCATCCAAGCTCTTTGGTCCCTCTTTTTTCTTAGGGGCGGCATAATAGATAATGTCCTGATAATCGATCGGCGGGATATTCAAGTGAGGCCATGTAGGCATCTCCAACGTCTGCCAATGGCGAAAAGCCTTCAAACGGAACTCGAGTAACCATTCCGGCTCGTTCTTCTTGGCAGAGATAATACGGACTGTCTCCTCGTCTAATCCACGATGGATCACCTCCGTATCAATATCGGTAACGAAGCCATATTTATAATCTCCGCTCGTTACCTCATTAATGATATGATTTGAATCCTGCATAATTATAAATTAACCATTGATAAAAGCCCTTCATTCTCCTAATGAAAACAAATTATGTGGGAAAATTGTTGGTACTATTTGCTTCACGCTATAATAAAAACGAGATTCTATCTTCGATTGGCGATGAATCAAGACCGATCCGCGATCCACGAACTCCAGCGCATTCAACAGCAAACTGGTAAAGACCAAAACGACCAGCAACCCGAAAAAACCCCCAAACAAATGGTTGATAACGCTCAACGGTGTCGCCCCTACCACCTTGGTAACCAGTTCACCCGCTAGGATAAATACCCCCATAATCAAGATAAAACCCGCTATATAACTCAAGATCGTAACCCCTTCTTCCGGAAACCAACCCAACGCCAAGATATATCCTTTCAGCCAAGCCGCCGCTTTCCCGCAGAAAAAGATCGCGATCACTAGGGCTATAAGCGAAACAACCTGTTTGATGATTCCATCAAACAGGCCTTTCACAAATCCTATCCCTGCCAGACATAGCAATGTAATGTCCAACCAGTTCATCGTTATAACGTCTTCTTTATTTCTGTCTCTTCGTAAGCCTCGATCATATCGCCCACTTGGATATCGTTGAAGTTCGTAATATTCAAACCGCAATCCAAGCCAGCCACGACCTCTTTCGCATCGTCCTTGAAACGTTTCAAAGAACCTAGCTCACCGGCATAGATAACGATACCGTCACGTATCAAACGGATCTTGTTCGTACGTTTGATCTTGCCTTCCTTAACCATACATCCGGCAACCGTACCGACCTTGGTGATCTTGAATACCTGCTGAACTTCCACATAAGCGGTAATCTCCTCCTTGATCTCCGGAGAAAGCATGCCTTCCATAGCGCTCTTCACCTCCTCGATCGCATCGTAGATGATAGAATACAAACGGATCTCCACACCTTCCTTCTCGGCGTTTCTACGTGCTTGCAAAGACGGACGAACTTGGAATCCGATAATGATAGCGTTCGAAGCCGCTGCCAAAACCACATCCGACTCGGAAATCTGGCCAACCGCCTTGTGAATTACGTTTACCTGAATCTCCTCGGTAGACAAACGGATCAAGGAGTCGGACAAAGCCTCTACGGAACCATCCACATCACCCTTCACGATCACGTTCAACTCTTGGAAGTTACCCACGGCGATACGACGTCCGATATCATCCAAAGTAAGCATCTTCTGCGTACGAAGACCTAACTCACGCTGCAATTGCTCACGACGGTTAGCTATCTCACGCGCCTCTTGCTCAGTCTCCAATACATTAAATGTATCACCGGCCTGAGGAGCACCATTCAAACCGAGGATCAATACCGGCTCGGAAGGACCGGCCTTCTCCACCCGTTGATTACGCTCGTTGAACATCGCCTTGATACGTCCTTGATGAGTTCCCGCCAAAACGATATCTCCCATCTTCAACGTACCGTTCTCCACCAATATGGTAGATACATAGCCACGTCCCTTGTCCAAAGAAGACTCGATGATAGAACCAACCGCACGTTTTTTCGGATTCGCTTTCAAATCCAACAGGTCGGCCTCCAACAAGACCTTCTCCAACAACTCCTCGACACCGATACCTTTCTTAGCGGAGATCTCCTGACTCTGGTACTTACCCCCCCAGTCTTCCACCAAGTAATTCATATTCGCCAACTCCTCCTTGATCTTCTCAGGATTAGCATGTGGCTTATCGATTTTATTAATAGCGAAAACAATAGGAACACCGGCAGCCGAAGCGTGATTAATCGCCTCGATCGTCTGAGGCATCACGTTATCATCAGCGGCCACGATAATAATCGCGATATCCGTCACCTTTGCGCCACGGGCACGCATAGCGGTAAACGCCTCATGACCCGGAGTATCCAAGAACGTGATACGGCGGCCATTCTGCAACTTCACGTTGTAGGCTCCGATATGCTGCGTGATACCACCGGCCTCACCGGCGATTACGTTCGCGCTACGGATATTATCCAATAAAGAAGTCTTACCATGGTCAACGTGTCCCATCACCGTTACGATAGGCGGACGGGCTACCCAATCCTCCTCGTTATCATCTTCCTCATCAGCGTTGATCGCCTCGACAACATCCGCGCTTACATATTCAGTCTTATAACCGAACTCCTCAGCCACAATATTGATCGTCTCCGCATCCAGGCGCTGATTGATCGAAACCATAAGGCCGATGCTCATGCAAGTACCAATAACCTCCGTTACAGATACGTCCATCATGTTCGCCAAGTCGTTGGCCGTAACGAACTCGGTCAGCTTCAATACCTTGCTTTCCAGTTCTTCCTGTTCCATCAACTCGTGCTCACGTTTCACAGCGGCGTCACGTTTATCACGACGGTATTTAGCCCCCTTATTATTCTTATTATTCTTGTTGGTCAAGCGAGCCAAAGTCTCCTTGATCTGCTTTTGAACATCCTCTTCACTAACTTCCGCTTTCACCGGCTTCTTCAAGCGAGGCTTACGGTCGTTATTCGGACGATCGTCACGATTCGGGCGCGGATAATTCGTACCCGGCGTATTATTCACGTCTACCCGATCTTTCTTGATACGTTTACGCTTCTTCTTAGCGTCACCTTCCTCACCCGGTTTAGCAGGAGCGTTCGGTTTAATCAAAGTCGGCGAATTCGGACTCTTATGAGGAGCGCCCGGACCGTTGCTATTATTACCCGGCCGATTGTTATTAAACTTTTGCTTCTCATCACGCTCTTTCCGCTTCTCCTCCTTCGTTTTCTTTTTCGGACGAGTCGATTGGTTAAGCGCATCCAAGTCAATCTTACCGGTTACCTTGATCTTTGACTCCAATTTAACCGAGTTCAAACGGAAAAGATTATCATCCTTTTCCTCGGTCTTCTCTACTTCCTGTTCCGGTTTCACACTTTCCACCTTAGGTTCCGCAACAACCGGTTGCTTCTCTACGGTTTTTTCTTTTTCCACTTCCACTACTATAACTTTTTCTTCTTTTTTCTCCGTGGGAGCCTGCGCAGGCTGCGCGGGTTTAACAGGAGCTTGAGCAGCGGGAGCGGCAGGCGCTTCCTTCACTTTCGGCTCTTCCTTTACCTTAGGCTCTTCTTTCACCTTAGGCTCCTCTTTAGCCTTCGGCTCTTCCTGCTGTTTTTTATGTTGTCCACCATCCAAATCAATATGACCCTTCATTACGATCTTAGGTCTGAATTCTTCCGGTATCACTGTCTTTATTTCCGCGGTCTTCTCTTCTTTCACAGAAGGAACCTCTTTCCGCATACGATCCGCCGCAAAATTACGATCTTTCTCTGGCAGATCCTTTCCAAACTCTTTTACGAGCAAAGCATACTGTTCATCACTGATCCTCGTGTTGGGATTATCCTCAACCGAGAACCCATTCCGGTGCAGGAACTCAACCACCGTGTTGATTCCCACGTTCAATTTTCTCTGTACTTGAATTAATTTTATAGGCATATCTAACTTTGTCGTAATACTTATTCGTTACCTTCATCTTCAAATTCCGCAGATAAGATAGCTAAAAGATCGTCCACGGTCTGTTCTTCCAGATCGGCACGTTCAATAATCTCATTGCGGTCCATAGCAAGGACACTCTTCGCCGTATAGCATCCTATATTCTTCAGTGCGTCGATCACCCAGCTGTCGATCTCGTCGGAGAACTCATCCAAGTAGATATCCTCCTCGTCCGCTCCTTCGATATCACGGAATACGTCAATCGTATACTCAGTCAACATACAAGCCAACTTAATATTCAGACCGCCCTTACCGATCGCTAAAGAAACCTCCTCCGGACGTAGATAAACCTCAGCTTTCTTTTCCTCCTCATTCACACGGATAGAAGAGATCTTAGCCGGGCTTAAGGCACGCTGGATAAACAAAGAGAGATTTGAGGTGTAATTAATCACATCAATGTTCTCGTTTCTCAACTCGCGAACGATTCCGTGGATACGAGAGCCTTTCATACCTACGCAAGCGCCTACCGGATCAATACGGTCATCGTATGACTCGACAGCCACCTTGGCACGCTCTCCCGGGATGCGGGCGATCGCCTTGATCGTAATCAAGCCGTCATTAATCTCCGGAACCTCCAACTCAAACAACCGTTGCAAGAAGACCTTATCCGTACGGGAAAGAAGGATCTTCGGGTTGTTATTATAGTTATCCACACGTTGAACGATCGCACGTACGGTCTCTCCCTTACGATAGAAATCGGTCGGGATTTGCTCGGATTTCGGCAGTAGCAACTCATTACCATCGTCATCCAGCAACAGGATTTCTTTCTTCCACACCTGATAAACCTCAGCGGCGATGATGTGGCCGATTTTATCCTTATACTTAGCGTACAAGCTGTCTTTCTGCAATTCAAGTATCTTTGAAGCCAAAGTTTGGCGCAAGTTTAAGATCGCACGGCGTCCGAAGTCTGCGAAATGCACCTCGTCGGTCACTTCCTCGCCCACCTCACAGTCGGCATCGATTTTACGGGCCTCCGTCAACGTAAGCTGCAAGTTCTCATCCTCCAATTCATCATCAGCCACAACCGTACGGTTTCTCCATATCTCGAAATCACCTTTCTCAGGGTTGATAATCACGTCATAGTTCTCATCCGTGCCAAACATCTTGGCGATCACGTTACGGAACGAATCTTCCAAAACGCTAATCATCGTATCTTTATCGATATTCTTCAACTCCTTGAACTCCGCAAGGGTGTCAATCATACTGATTGTTTCCTCTTTCTTGGCCATAATCTTACTTGAATCTTATTAAGTATTTTGTATATTTTATTTCATCAAATGTATACGACTCATCCTCCACCACAGTCACCTTCCGCTTAGCGCCTTCCGGTTTCACCTTCTTCTCGACAGAGACAACCACACCGTTCTCGTCGGCAGATTTCAACACACCGGTCAGCTTCGAGCCGTTTTTCAACAGCATCTCCACCTCGTTTCCGATGTTCTTGACGTATTGGCGAAGTACCTTGAAAGGAGAAGTAATGCCGGCGGAGCCAACCTCCAGCTCATAATCCTCGACGTCACGATCCAGATGCTCCTCCAAATACCGGCTCAACTCGGCGCAATCATCAATGCTTACCGCTTCATCGTTATCAATTTCAACGACTATCAGGTTTCCCGGTTTAATCACCACGTCTACTAAATAATTGCTTGAAGAGGCTAGTTTTTCCTCTATTAATTGGCTTACCACTTTCTTTTCTATCATACACATATCTGTTAAGAACAAAAGAAGGGGACTACCCGCCCCCTCCTCAACTTCACTTAATCGCCCGCAAATATACAAAAAATCAATGAGTTCTCAAAATATCCTCATCTTTTTACAGAAAAAATTAATACGACACAAACCGGATTACTATCCATAGTAATCAGAATTAATATCTATAGAAATCCGATTTACTATTGACAGTAATATTTATTAACACTTTTATGCCTATCTTTGCTGCCGAATACGAAGGGGTGCTCGCAAAATCCTTCACGAAAGGAGCGGGCTGAGATCATACCCATAGAACCTGTACAGGTAATGCTGTCGTAGGGATTCATGCTTCTCCGATCCTTTCTATTCATCTATTTAGTTTTAAAGCAAAAAGATGAAAAGATGAAAAATGTATTGGTTATCTTGGCCGGCTCCTTACTGGCTACAACCGTCAAGGCACAAATGCCCAGTCCGGTCGACTCCTTGAAAATCTCAAAAGACGTATCTTTGGATGAAGTAGTTATTACCGCTACCAAAGTCGGGAAAGAAACCCCGGTAGCTTATAGCGACATCTCCAAACAAGAGCTAAGCAGCCGGAACAACGGGCAAGGTATCCCATTCCTTATCTCCCAATCCCCGTCTGTTATCATGACCTCGGATGCCGGAACAGGTATAGGTTACTCCGGTTTTCGTATCCGGGGTACAGACGCGAACCGTATCAATATCACGATCAATGGCGTACCGGTTAATGACTCCGAGTCTCATACCGTATTCTGGGCTAATATGGCCGATATAGCCTCCTCGGTAGAATCGATCCAGATCCAACGAGGTGCCGGAACCTCTACGAACGGAGCCGCGGCTTTTGGCGCTACGGTCGCCATGCAGACCGAGAAACCGTCCTTAAAGCCTTACGGCGAATATTCCGTATCAGCAGGTTCTTTCGGTACGCTGAAGCATACGGTAAAAGGCGGTACCGGATTACTTTACGATCATTTCGCTTTCGACGTCCGCTACTCCAATATCCGTAGCGACGGCTTTATCGATCGTGCCTCCGCCCGTATGAGCTCTTACTATGCCTCCGCCGCTTTCTATGCCGATAATACATTGATTAAATTCCAAGCCTTCGGGAACAGCGAGAAGACCTATCAAGCATGGAACGGTGTTCCGTCTTATTTACTTGACACAGATCGTAGCTATAATCCATGCGGAGAATATGAGGAAGATGGAGTGAAGAAGTTTTATAACAATCAGACGGATAATTATTGGCAACACAACTACCATTTAATGGCCAGCCAGCGTATCGGAGATTTCTGGAATATGAACCTGACCCTTCATTACACCGATGGTAACGGATATTACGAGGATTATAAATCGAAAGCCAAATTCAGCAGTTATAAACTACCGGAATATATCGATCCGGAGGGTAATACCGTAAAAAAGACGGACCTTGTGCGCCGTAAATGGCTCGACAATTATTTCTATGGAGCCGTTTATAGCGCGAACTATCAACATGACAACACCCGCCTTACGCTGGGAACCGCCGTCAACAACTACGTAGGCGACCATTTTGGCCGGGTAATGTGGACCAAAAGCGCAAACGTCTTGCCACAACCGGATTACGAATATTACCGCAATACCGGTAAGAAATTAGACTACAACGCATACGCAAAATTGACCCAACGTCTTTCCCCTCTTTTCACCGGCTATCTGGACTTACAATACCGTGGGATCCATTACACCATTAAGGGAAACGATGACAAAGCCGAGGAAGAGCTGGACATTCATAAGAACTGGAACTTCTTCAACCCGAAAGCCGGTATAAACTTCCATAACAACGGCCATAACGCATTCGTCTCTTTCTCCGTCGCAAACCGGGAACCGAACCGTGACAATTTCACGGAGGCAGGCCCCGAAGAACGTCCTACCCACGAGACCTTATATGATTACGAGGCCGGTTATAGTTTTGGTAACAACCGTTTCCGGGTTGGAGCCAATCTCTATTTCATGGATTACAACAACCAATTGATCCTGACCGGCAAGATCAGCGAGATCGGTGAGGCCCTCACTTCCAATATAAAGGATAGCTACCGAATGGGCATCGAGCTTACCGGAGGTGTACAAATCACCTCTTGGCTGAATTGGAACGCGAACGTAACCCTCAGCCAAAATAAAATCAAGCATTTCGTGGAATACGTGGATAACTGGGATACCGGAGTACAAGAGATCAACGATCTAGGTACAACGAATATCGCTTTCTCCCCAGACCTAATCGCAAACAGCATGTTCGATTTCGCTTACAAAGGATTTATCGCTAGTTTCAACTCGCAAGTAGTAGGCCGCCAATACATAGACAATTCAAGCAGCAAGGATCGTTCCATCGATCCCTACTTTATCAATAGCCTACGTATCGGTTACGCCTTCCAGCCTAAGTTCATGAAAGAAATAACCCTAGACGTGACTATCAACAACCTCTTCAACGAGAAGTACGAGACCAACGCATGGGTATACTCTTATATCGAAAACGACACACGTAAAAAGGATGACGGTTATTTCACCCAAGCCGGCACGAACGCCATGGCCAGGATCACCTTCAAATTCTAACTTAATTTTCAATTACTAAAATGGTTTGGCTAGAATACTTCGGAGTAATAACCGGTCTACTCTATCTCTTTCTAGAGATTAAACAACATAAGGCCATGTGGGTGGTGGGATTCCTCACCTCCCTCGTGTATGTATTTGTCTTCCTGTCCGCTAAGATCTATGCGGACATGGGATTGCAAACCTATTACGTAGGAATCAGCATATACGGTTTCTATCAATGGACCCGGAAGAAACATGAGATACACACGGAAAACGACAGTCTTCCCTCCGACTGTATCCTATACACCCATCTGAGCCTTCCGCTTTTCGTGGGGATTATCGGAACATTGGCCGTTGTATTCGCCATCTTATGGTATCTCCTTCATCAATTCACGGACTCTCCCATCCCCGTAGGCGATGCGTTCACCACGTCGGTAGGCATTGTCGCTACTTGGATGCTGGCAAGGCGAATTATCGAGCATTGGATTTTTTGGGTAATCGTAAACCTCGTTTCCGTATATCTTTATTACCTTCGGGGCTTGTATCCGACGATGCTACTCTATTTTTGCTATGCGACACTAGCCATAGTAGGCTATTACAATTGGCGGAAGAAAGGGGAAGAGTTTTGAATTATGAATTTTGAATTATGGGAGATAATATGGAAAGTCTGGAAGGAGGATGTGTGATCGTAGCGAATGGGAGATTTCCTTCCGCTGAGTTACCCTTGAGATTATTAAAGGAAGCGAAAACGATTATCGCTTGTGATGGAGCCGTAAAGACACTTTATGAAAAGGGTATTCATCCGGACGCTATCGTAGGAGACTTGGACAGCATACCCGCCGGCCTGCGCGAACGCTACGCAGACCGAATCCATCATGTAGAGGACCAAGAGATCAACGACCTCACCAAATCCGTCCGTTTCGCCCATACCCAAGGCTATCGAGAAGTTCTTATATTAGGTGCTACCGGATTGCGTGAGGATCATACATTGGGAAATATATCCCTTCTTATGGACTATGCCCACTTATTCAAGCGGGTGGAGATGTTATCCGACTATGGCCTTTTCACTCCTATCTTAGAAACAACAACCTTCGCTTCTTATCCGGGACAACAAATCTCCATTTTCGTTCTTTATCCCGAAGGGGAGATTAGTACGGAAGGACTCCGTTGGCCCATTCGCCGACGAAAGCTCACCTCATGGTGGCAAGGAACTCTCAACGAGGCTTTGGGAGACCAATTCACTGTCACTCTCTCCCCGGATTGCCGGGTAATCATTTACAGGGAGGCATCCCATACAAAAGAATAGTCCTGAAAAGTATCACTACTTTCCAGGACCCTTACACCCCTCAACTTTACATGCTTAAATAAGAAGCGTTCGCTTCCTTATCAAGCAGATAATTTTTTTAACTCATTCTCTTTCCATTCGGAAAAACCTTCTACCCTATCCCTTATCTGGAACTGTAGCTTATCGTCGGCAACCAACTTCAGCACAGCCGTGGGAGAAAGCGGCAAATACATATCATTCACGGCGAAAAAAGCTTTCAGTAAGACCACATCATAGTCGCTGCGGATCACTTCTTTCTTTAATACAACCGGTACCTCCATCTGAGTCAGATAATAGGCTGAACGTTCGTATGCGCACCAAGCATCTCCTTCCAGATACAGATAGACACTGTTTGGATTATCTACCTCATGAGGCAGAACCAACTCTACTACATCTGATGCTTGTTCCATATAAAAGAAATTATTATTAATATTTGTCTTCATGACATTTACAAATTAAGTGCCTTCTGCCCTATACCTAGGGAGGAATAGCTATCATTTTACAGCGTTGAAACTATCAAATACCGCATTATCCTCTATTTTCTTGCGCAATTCCTCTAAATTTATCGCCGCGGCCTTTACACCCATATCCTGAGCCTGCTTCAATAGGGTCTCCGCTTCTGTCAAATCACCGGTCAACATACTTAACACTCCTTTTGCGTGAACCGCCTCCGGAGCGTTCCCCGCCTTCGCCAAATAGTTCTTAGCGGAAGCATAATCACCCTTGCCCATAGCGATATTCGCAGCGTTAAGATTCGCTACCGGATCATTCGGGAACATACGGACAGCAATATCAAATACATTATCATATTCGTCACTACCGATCTCATAGCTGTTAGCCACCGCGAACATCTCCCCTAAACTTAGCTGTTGCGGACGAGTCTTGATGATCTCACGCCCCTCATCCACCGTAAACTCACGCACCGTATAATCAATCTTATATTCCGAACGACGTAACGAAGGGAAAATATCTTTCAACACATAACGGAAAGCGGCGCCACCACCCAAGGCACGTAACTTAGCCTCCTTGCGATCCGGATCATCCGAGCTATCGATAATCGCCAATACCTCGCTACGATTCGGCACATTCGGATCGGCCTCTACCTTTTCCTTAAAACCGACCCAATCTTCCGGTTCCGAGCTCATCGTGAAAAAATCAGCCTTGAAGTCATTCTTCTGGCGGATATAGTCACGTAACGCTTTGACACGATTATCCGCCAATTTCTTATTACTAGCGTAAGAGCCTTCCGGTGAGGCATATCCTTTCAGTACGATACCTGTCGGTTTCACGTTCTTATCCTCTGTAACGGTACGGATCGTATTATTGATCTTCGCCAACTCCACCGCATTATTACGGAAATCAGGAAGAATCTGATATTTACCCACTTGGAAGTCCAAGAAAGCCGTACCAACTTCCGCACGATGCTTCTCCGTCTCTGCCATCGGCGTGATATAAGAGAATGTAGGCTGAACCTCATAGCGCTTATCCGGACGACGACGAATCTTGTCCGCGATCAATAACGGACTACCGGCCTCTTCCTTACCGCAACCGCATAGATTCGGGTCTAACACGACACGTGCGTCTTTCATCCAATCCTCAAAAGGCACGGCGGTTTTATAACTTACCACTTGATCTTCCTTCCCGGCTTTCAAGATAGTATAATGAGGTACGTCGTTCAAATTATCCAAGGCGACCTCACGATTATATACTTTCTGGCGGATACGTCCGTTCACCAAAATAGAAGGAAGCCCCTCTTTTTGCGAAGCCGATTCCAAGACGGGGGTCAGTTCCAAATAGCTACGGGATTTCACCGCATCGCTACTTACCGTCACCACGGCATCGATATATACCGAGTCGCCCTTCTGTACCACGTCGTTACAAATCACTTTAACCCCATCCGAGGCAGTCTGTCCCATGATTGCCGGAGACACGACGGCCATCATAGCCGCCATCATATATGCATTTATCTTCTTGTTCATCGCTTGGGTCATTTAATAAAGTAAATAATAGAAATAGCGGCTTTCGTAACCCCGAAATAATCTTTCGTATCACTTTTCAATACGGTTCCGCAAGTGGCACAAGGATATTTATCATAATCCAGATGCGCCCAACCAATACCCAACACGGCTTCCATGCTCCACCGATCGCTTAACAACCACTGATAACCATAAGAGAGTCCAGCGCCATACAAATTACCTTGATAACGGTGATTCTCCATATTCTTGCTCAAGAACTTTAGGCCTCCAACATTGTAATCCGCATAATGCGCATGCAAGCCGAAGAAATGTCCATTAAACTTCTCACACAACCAATAACGAGCTTCTGGTTGTACCAGCCAATGTTTCATACGAGCCTCATCACCAAACTTCCATCCATTATAGTTGCCGGATAGATCCAGCGACCATTTTTTAGCCAAGCCAACCTCTACGCCCAAGTTGATCGTAGCAGTCGCATCATAGAGCAAGTTCGACTTCACCGCGAACTTCTGGCCGTAAACGCCTGTCGTAGCTACCAAGAGCAGGACTAGGAAAAGAATTCTCTTCATATCGAATATTTTTTCGTTTTTATTATACATACGTGAATGCCTTCACTTCGACGAGCTCACATTCAACTGTTTAAGTAATAATTTACCGGGCTTAAACTTCACGCTTTTACGAGCTCTTATCATATAAGCCACCCCATTCTTAGGATTTCTGCCGATCCGTTCGGTTTGTTCCCAAGCGGAGAACGTCCCAAAGCCCAATAGCATCAAAGAACCATCACTTTCCAAAGCCTCTGTCGTAGTCTCTTCCCAAGCTTGAACAAAGCGCATCGCCTCCGCTTGCGTAACCGACAATTTATCAGCCAATGTTTTCACGAGTTCTCTCCTATTCATCCCTTTCACTTTTAATTTGCATCACAAAAATAGATTATAACATTTCTTAGCACGATAGGTGTGAGTTTCAACTTTAAAGGGTAAACCTACCAACTATCCTTGATTGATAAGAACACCTATTCATTTCAAAGAAGGTGATAGGAACACCGACACTTTATAAAGACAGCAAGGGGCAGACTTGTGTAAGCCTGCCCCTTAGCTGTTATACCATATCATCCACATCTAACACTTAATCTCTTCCTTGCGAATGAGATTCTCCAGATCGTTTATCTCCTCCAAGGAAAGCCCCGTACATTGGGCGATCACAGAGGGATCCAAGCCGATTCTTTTTAAGTTCAAAGCGGTACGTAAAGTAATCAAGCGGCTACCTCTCACCTCACCTTTTGCCTCAGCATTCTCCACCGCATACTCCATCGTCGCCTTCCAATCCCGGTAGATCTTCAGGTTCTCGTCGTAGATGGCACGCTCCTGCGGGGTGAGGGCACCCAAGTTCGTCACGTCCAGCAAACGGCGGAAGTGGGCCTCTTTCTCCTTTAAGGGAGACATATCAAACAGGTTCATATTCTTCAGTACATAAATTGTTTTTTCTAACGGAGTAACGCACTCCTCGTAACGCAAATCGAATCGTTCGAAAGAGACATAGATCTGTTTCAGCCGAATCCGCCCTGTTTGCTCATTTGCCAGAACCACGTCCGTTCGCCATGAAGGGAACTCGGGAAGGCTGAAGTTCAAAAGGTAGATTCCATATACCGGGAGCAGGTCGTATTTCCACTCCGGGCCCTTCTCTCCTTGACGGGAGATCATACGGCAAATATAGTAAAAACTGCATCACCTCACGCTCGTCGTACAAGGCGGCCTTGAAGCCACTATCCAACATGATATTCACGTAATGTTCCATAGTTCGTATGGGTTTTGATTGATTAATACTTGACAACGTATCTATGCCGTAAAGGTAAGGACTATTTTCCGAATAAAAAATCTTGTCTAGATAAAATAAGCCATTCATAACACCAACTGTACAATTGGGCATCATAAGCGGTTGTGAATGGGCATTCTTACACTGTTATACCCCAGCCGTAAGCCTATTTTTTTCTTGCGTATTTGGAGGCTAGCCGTAAATTGGGCGGAAAAAAGGATTCTCCGGGAGTTAAGGATACAAAGTGTTAGATTGATTTCAGTTAAATAGAGAGAGACACAGCATGATGCTGTGTCTCTACAATTAGATATATATTAAAACCGTTTTTCGCAGCAATTGATTCTACTTTTTCTGGATTTTAATTCTATTTGTAATTATCTTTTACACAACGGATAAATCCAGTATATCCAGTCTTCTCCACTAAAGAAATATGTTCGTTAGCAAGCAACCGATAAGCATGTTGTCCGGATTTTCCATTTTTAGCAATGCCACTATATGAAGTACGAGCAAAAACGGTTTGGCCTTTTAAGCCATTAAATTCATTTTTCTTATATGATCCATATGCACTCGCATCAGTTCCAACTAGATAAATAACAGACAATTCCGCTTGATTCGGCATACGCCAACCATGCTCATTCATTATACGATTACATGGATTCGTAAGATTTGTTTTTGCCTTCCATGTTCCACCAACTTGATTGCTTGACACACTTCCCCTAACAATACAAAAAGACTTATAAACCCTGTTTATATCATTATCACGTTCATTATGTGGGTCCAATTCATTCATGGAAGGAGCCGGTTTTAATGAATTTGCATTCAAATAGTCAAACGTAACAGTAAGTGCCTTAGGATCAACAGAAGATATTTTGAAAAGCGTTTCAGGTGCCTTTTTTCTATCTAAATTATTCTCATCCATTCCTTTCATATTCAAATCTCGTATACACCGATAGTTTCGTATCTTTCCTGTCGTATGACTATCATCATTACCTATTGTAATTCCTTCTTCTGCCCAAAACACAACTTTGCCATCATTATTACTTGGTATATAATGATATTTAGCTGGAATATTTTTAGCAAAACCCTCTTTTACCCAATCATCTATATTAAAAAGTGAAGATTCCGCAGATAAAGACGAGCGCCCCAGCCATAAAGATATATATTGCCCAGAAGAGGCCAAATACCATTTTTTCTCTTTTGAGTCTATCACTCCATCCCCATTCTCATCTCGATTTCGTTGCAAACAAGCATAATACGCATTTTTATAATCGTCCTTCATCTGATTAGAGTTACTTTCTTTTGAATAATCCAAAAAAGTGCTCCAACCTTTACCACTAAAGTCTGGTAGATTTAAACGGCCATAAGCAATATCCTTGATTTTACTTGGATTAGTTGTTGTATTTAATAATCCGGTCTCGTTTATAGTCTCAATCCCCCAAGCGTTATAATCTTCTCCTTTGTTTAAATCATATATTGTCTGGATAGAATGTTGTTTAATCACGAACGAGGCATCTGAAGTAAGAGTACTATTTCCTCCAGATGTCTGTTTCTGTGTTTTATCCATAATAAAGAATTCACGATCAAGTGTATTAACAAACTCTGGCCACATTATACTTTGATAATAATACTCATTCACAAAACAAACAAACTCGATAGCTCCCTCATTTGTGGGAGCTAGAAGAGAATTCTCTCCTTTTGCCCATTTATTCAACTCAGTCAATAATTCTTCAACAGAAAGCAATTCACTCACGTGCTTCTCATCAGGATATTTATAGGTTTCTTCTACAGGCACATCTTTTAGAGATTTAAAAGAAACCCAATTTTTTGACTCCTCCTTTAATTCCGAGAATTCTGTTAATTGGAAATTAGTCAGAGGATCTTTTACGTAAACTCTCAAATCTGTAGTTTTAAAATCCGATTTATGAAACGTTATTTTTCTTGCCTCAAAATGAGCGTCTAATTGAATTGATTTTCCTTCTCCCGAAACCGTTACATCTCCTTCTTGCCGCCAAACATTATTATCGGTAGCTGTAACTTCCGTTTTTATACTTTCAACTCCTTCTATCTGAATATTATATGTATAATTCATATTACGCTTTGTTGAAAAATCTTTATGATCAACCTTATCGCTACTCCCCGCTCCTAAACCTAAATGAATACAATATACAACTTCCGCACTCGTTTCTTTTCCGTCTGTATCTTTTGCGTAGTAAGAACCTTTCAATAATACGTACGTAGCCGGCTTATCGACATATGTGAACACTCTTCCTTCCGGGGGTGAATTTCTTAAAGACCCTTTCGATAATTTTTCACGATCATCCGCAGAATTACAACCCTCTTTTCCATTAGCTATATTTTCAGGCATATAAAAAGTAAAAAATCCTTCATCTCTTGAGATTGTCAATTCCTGAGTTGAATAAGAAACAATCTCTTCTGAAGTAGAACCTTCCCATACATTTACCTTTTTAGGAACTTCACAAACTTGGTAACTTTTCAATTTAAATTCCCGGCCATCTGCCACTTCAATTTTAAAAGTCACCTTAGCCGCTACTCGCTTTAAGTAAATTTTGCCTTTCTCAACCAATGTCCCATCCACTTTGACAGTACAATAATCTTTTGTATCATCCTCATTATTCCATAATCCACTTACCAATGAGGTAGTATTCGCAAACTGGACCGCTTTATCTCCTCCAACTTCCGCTAAAAGAGAAGTCAAATCAGATTTTGAAGGATGATTATTTCCCAACCACGACTCTAATCTTTCCGAAAGTCCCGGAAACATATCATAATCCACATTTCCTATCGCAAAAATCCGTTGTTCTCCGGACAAGGTAGAGAAAGATATGGTAGATCCGGAAAGTTCCGTATACTTTTGAGCGGTTATAAACTCATCATTATCCTTTTTAAAGGAAAACACATATAAATCAGCAACACCACTATCAGAAAAAGCCTTTGTCTCAATCTTACCGCTCATAGGAATCGTCACAGATAATTTCACCACCGTAGGGATACCTTCTTCTACTTCTGTTCTTTGAGCCAGATACTCATCGTTTGTGCAAGCGCTTAGGATTAATAATCCTAATAAAAACATAATATATTGTTTCATCATCTTGATTTTTTAGCCATTAGACATACTTTCTATTTATTCAAAAGGGTCAAGAGCGACATTCTCGTTCCCAACCTCTTCTAAAATCCATTCTATTTCCGTAGAAGGTTCATATAGACCTTTTATCTCGTAATAGTTGCCCTTTATAAACTTATTGGCAGGAAAAGAAAAACTTTTTATCTCTGACCCATTTTGTTGTACACTCAATAGAATATTTTTATTCGCGTCACTAATTTCATACGTATAGAACGTCGTCGGCTTATCTTCCGAAGGGTAAGTCAATGCCTCGAAAACTCCATTTTCCACAGAAGAGGTATTAAAAATAGCGACTTGCGAACTAGCATTTAAGCCTTCCACATTTATTAATGAGAATTGATCGTTAATCAAGTCATTGTTATTCTTATTATAGATCCCTTTATATTCTATTTTAGCACTTAGCTGAATCAATAAGACTCTAATAGCTTCATTAGTCCCATTATATTTTAAAGTAGTATTCGATTTTCCTATTTTCACCAACTGAGAAGATTGAAAAGATGTTGTTTGTATTGTTTTTGAGGTATAATCAGCATAGGTAGCACAGTCGTTAAATAATGAATTATCCGCATTTGCCACAACCAACACCGACACCGCTTTATCTTCCTTGCCGAATGTACGCACACCAACCAACCCCAATTCATAACCCGATAGATTATCGATAGCTTTCATATCTCCCATATTCGCAAAATCCTGAAAATGGATACGATTTCCATCCGTGTCAAAAACAGCCACATGGCAATTCTGAATCATGATTTCCTCTGTAGTGGCATATTTGTAATTAGGAGCCGAAGCCTTCGTCTGTATATCCCCCATCAATAAAACTAAAGACATATCTAAAGTCTGAGAATCTATCGGCTCTTCGGAGGAGCAGGCAGATAATCCACCCAATAAGCCCAACGTCAACATAAATAAAATTACTTTCAATCTCATAGCTCAATATTTTTATTTATTACCCTATTATTTAAAATGTAAACTCAAATTCATGATCCTTATCAAAAATCCAATCCTGTGTCACACACTGCACCGTTACATCAACAGTAGCATTCCTAAGCGTCACCTCTAACTTATACAGATAACCAGCCCATACAGCTATACTAGGATCAGAAGTCTCACTCAAACGGGACTTTATCGGGAAGCTACAACTTCCTGTTTCTCCATTATTATACACATAATCAATCTTCAATGTTGTTGGCTGACTAGATGAGGTATTTTCATAGCTATACAAACGTTCTGTAGTGCCATTAACGGATTGCATTCCGTATAATTTCTCACCAGAAGAAACCTCACCCGCTACTTGACCTATAGTCTTAGAATTCAGCAAAGATAAACCTTTGATTTCCACATTATCATACTCAGTCCCATCAGACTTTAGAATCTTAAACTGCTGCAACATGATAGCCGCCGTACGTTGGATAAGTTTTACCTCGACAGGCGTATTAGCGGGTTGATCCAAACCCAGAATCTTCTCGGATATGTTCACGTAGACACCTCCTTTATTATCCGGGTAGGTTCCTCCATCTCCCTTTGCTATTTCAGTTTCCCCTACTTTTACAAAAACATTAGGAACCTCAACCAAGGTCTTACCCTTTAAATCCGCATAAGAAATCTGGCTAGCTGAAGCTAAGCCAGATCTGGATACGGACGCTGCCGCATTCGCGATTACCACGATCTTGAGATCCGTACGCTCTGATTTATCTTTTGGAATCTTAAAAATTAGGGATTCGCTTATCGATCCGTTCGAGGAATAATAAGAAGTTAAAAAGTCCCCTACATTCTTAGTCTTGGAATCATACTTAAAGATAGCGATGTAACAATCAGAAACAGATCTCTCATCCTTCGTCATATTCTCCTCAGTTCCGTCAGTTGGCCCAGTAAGTTCAGAGCTTTTCGTAGTAACATTCGAATTCCTTACAAGGAGAGAGAGATCTAATGAGGCATAAAGCTCTGTGGCATCGATACCTGCAGGTCCTTTCGTATCCACACCACTCAAAATATCGTCTTCCATGGAGCAAGACACTCCGATGCAAAGGAAGCATAATAATGCTAGTATATTCTTTATTTTCATAATGGATTGAATTTTTCTCTTGTTTTACACTAGCAAAATTAGAGGAATCCATTATTCGGCACGATAGGCGTAACTTTCAACTTTAAGGGGTAAAACTAGCATATTGAATATAGGCATTTGAGGGTGTGGCTAAAGCTATCTTAGGCGATAGGGATACCTATGCAGGGCGCAAATCCATCCATCATAGGACAAAAAACGGAGTCCGGAAATTCCGAACCCCGTTCTCGCTATTAATCGTTATGAAAGAGTTTTATCAATTCACGTCTGTCTCAGTTTGCGTGATGAGTGTCCAAGGCTCAACCTTAATGCTAAAACTGATACAAGCGTTCAACTCGCTTGTGTCGGGATCCTTAGAGCCTTCACCGGTTATCGTAGCGTATATCTTATAGATGGTATTACGTTGTACACCAATAATGCCACTAGTCGCATCTTGCTTAATTGGTATACGGTAGTAGCGATCTCTTTTAACCATATCATTACCGAGTCCTTCCGTTTTTCCATTTGGATACCAATTGCCCCGAAGAATTAACATGGTCTGTATCATTCCAGATAGAGAATCACCGTTATTCGGATCATCTGCAAACATCTGTTTATTCCCCCTCATTTCAAACACATAAAATTGAGGCATCTCTTTATGTCCATATTCATCACCACTAACCGTTTGATCATCAAAAGAGAACCAACTGTCACCATTATAATTTATGGAACCATCGCCGTTCAAATTAGAAGAATGACTATGACCCGTCATTTTGATGTCTACCCCTCCATCCATTGTCCAATGTAAAGAAGCTACATCATTCTTACCTTTCACTAAGAAATAGTCATCCCGCTTATAGCTACAACCATGAGAATATGTGGTAGCATTGTCCAAACTATACGGTTTTGCGTCAGCATAGATAAGAGAAGTATTGCTAGCGTTCGCAATATATACATGTGTCAACTCAAATGACGCATCAGCATAATTGTTCTTGAAGTCGCAATCAATAGCTTGAAGTTGGACACGGGCTACATGGCGGGTTAATGGGATTTTATCAGCAGCTAGAATATTTGCCGGATCATAAGAGGAACCATTTTCAGTCCATTCTGCCGCTTCACTTTTTTTCTCAATCTCATTATGTGCTGCACCTACTGTCGCATTGTTTGTATATATAATAGAAGGGGCCGTAGATCCTTTCACCCAGTTATCATACTTTGTCCCAGCAAGCAACTGATGCTCACCTCCACCAATCGTAACTATCTGGCTGAACATCGGCACATACGTTTGCGTAACACCTGGCGCTGGATGCACATGCGTAAAATCAACGAGATCTTCAAGTTCGGCAGTTTTCACATCCCCCAAATTAGAAGGAGGCGTAGCAAGTTTCGTATTCGCTAAAAAGACCACCGCCAATTGCGTATCAGAAAGTTCGCCGGCCGCCGTAGCTTTTACCTTAACGACAATATCTTCAATAGTCTTTACGGAATTACCATCAGTAGAGGATACCGTCTTCATTGCGGCGAATTTGTATGCATCCTCGTTCTCCCCATTGTCTACATAAAACAAATAGGCGGTTAGTTCATTAATAAATTGCTCGTTATTACTGCCAGATTCTAGCACAGCATCACCGCCCTCTTTCGTTGCACCTTTTGTCTGTATCCCATCCAAAGCCGTAGCGGTAAGAGAGACATTCGCATCTATCATCTGATAGTTCTCTTCCGGTATCTCGATGCCATTCGAGCTATCGTCCGAGCAGGAGGCAAAAGTGCATGCGGCGAAAGAGGCTAATAATAAATGTCTTAGTTTCATATCCTTTTGTTTTTTCTTGTTTATACTAAATTTCATTCCCTATGATTCCATTACTTAGTCTATTACCGGATGCTGCATTACCGGGCCCCAGCCTACTACCTGCACGGCTATATTCAAGTTGGTATCTACCTCGGGTTCCGGATCCGGACCTGGGCCCGGGTCTGGCGTTACGGGAATATTGTCGAAACTTTCGCCGTCAAAATAAATACGGAGACGGTAAACGTAGTTGCGACGGATGAAATTATGATCATAGCCGTTCTGCAAGCCACCCGCATTGATCACCGCCGTGAAGATTTTCGTATGGTCTTGATAACTGGAATTCCCCTGCAAGGTAGCTTTTACGGCGATCATCGTGTGATCGTCGCTTTTCATATTTTCCATTACATAATGAACGAATGGCGTATTGGATATCGAAGCGCCATCATTTACCAACAGATCCTCGAACGAGGTATCCTCCGAATTTCGCACGGCATCGGGAGCCTCTGTCTCTCCCCAATCCGCCTCACTGAAATAGTAAGACTTTGTCTTCATATTGTAGATACCTACCGCATCGATTCGCACCTCACGTCCGGCGAACGGCGTTCCGGCAAAACGAGTGGATATATTCACCAAATCAATACGTGCGGCTACACGGGTCAAAAGGATCGGGTCGGAGATGCCATCCACATTCTGATCGCCAAGATCCGTATATCCTAAATAGTTATCTTCCTCAGATAAAGCGGATTTTGTAACGATCACTTGACTACTCATCGTTAGGTTCGTTTGCGATTGCGAGGAGAGGTCTACCAAGCGAGTCTGGAACTCATCGTAGGTAGAAATGGTAGATAATAAATCTCTCGGCACGTTCGCCAAGACAATGATCCGTGCCCGGACAGCCTTCGTTGTCGGCACATCGGCTATTATGGCGGAATGTTCCGCCCCGGAAAGAGCCTCCCATTTATAACCGAGCAGTTCCGTGCCGGTCTCATTAAATACTACCACTGCCAAATTATTGATATAAGCCTCACCCTCCAACTCATTCACGTCATTGGGGTTATAGGCTTTCGTAGCCGTACCGGACGCCTTGACAGCGACGGACAGCTTAGCGCCTTCTAAGGAAAGAACCGGATCCTCATCTTTAGAACAACTCACACAAGCGAGAATCGCCAAACCGGATAAAAATATGTTCGCTAATAATTTCATGTTCGTATCGTATTTCTTAATTATATATGATGAGGTACCCTTTAATGCATCGGAATATCTTCTTCCACTACTCCCCAAGGACGAACGGTTGCCCGGACGGATAAGGTTCCGCCCTCACCCCATTCAAGGATCAGATGGGTATTCTCTCCCGCGCTCGTATAAATAGGATCACCGTTCTCGTCTACCTTGGCCGAGCCTAACGAGACTCCATTGGCGCTTATCGACACAGCCATATCCTGTCCCGGACAAGCGGTTTGCATAGTAGGGGTTATCCATTCAACCCCGGACTCGTTCCACGCACCTTCCGGATTATAATATACGCTATCGCCAATCTGCGTACCACGGTAATCAAAACCACTTAATGTATTATTCAAGTAGAAGTCGCAATCCACGGAACTTCTCAACCCCATCCTGCCGAGTTGCTCTTGCAACCCTCGGGTCTCGATCGTGACCGTACCCACTTTCGGACGAATCACGATCTCAGTCTCCTTCGCTACGCCTCCGGCTTTTGTCAACACTTGTTCGCTACCATAATAAAGGCTGTCCGGGGTAACTGCCAAACCATCTTGGCTTTTCAACATCACTTTCAAGTCCTCTATGGTCTGGGCCTCCGATACGGATTGCTTTTCACCCAAGGCATTCACGTTGCCCCATGCCACGATACGTAAACTACGATCGGCGGTATAGCCATCCAAAACAATCTCATTGCGAGAACGGATAAAGTTCTTATCCAAGCGACGTTTCTCCAAGTAATTCAGATTCTCGTCGAATATATACAGATCGGTAGATTCCATCCATCCGTATTCCGTTATATCGTCTCCCTTGATATTCTCGACCTTCAGTTTGAGCGTATAGCATTGATCCAAATCCTCCTTGATGCAGCTAGTCGCTATAATAGCGAACAAAGCCACAACCAAGAGAAGCAATTCCTTTGTAAACAGTATGTGTTTCATAATCCTAATTTTTTCTTATCAATTATTTTACCCTATATTGCTTTATTCTACTTCCTCATGGATAGTCTTCACGTTCCATGGCTCCACTTTCACGGATGCGCTCACATTGGTGGAGATCATCGGGTCGTATGGGATCTCGGAACCGGGGCCGATAATCGTTAAAGAGATCTCGTATTTGTAGTTACGTTGGACGTAAAACTTACTCCTTTTTTCCGTGCCATCAATCGTCACTTCTTCTCCGACAGGAATCGCATAATAACAATTCTCTTTCGTAATAGATTCTTTCGCACCTTGCGGGAGATAGGTATAATCACCTTTTACGATCAATAAGGTATGGTTGGCATAAGCCTCATTGACGTTAGATTCACCGGACTTCACCTCACCCTTTGTATTCTCGTAAACATAAAATTCATGATTCAAAGCCTCATCACTTGTTGTATTTTCTTGAACTAACATCTCTTTTAACGCCTGAGCCCCTTTCTTGTAAGAACCTTCGTCAATATTCTCTGAAAACTCTCGACCAACCATATATTTTAAATATCCAAGAGCCGGATCTGTAAAATCAATTATTTTCTCTATCGCTCCCCACTCTTCTTTAGAAGCCACACTTGAAACACCTTTAGCGCTAGCGATAAAGACCTCCTTTAAAAGGAAGGATACACTTTTATAATTTGCGTTTTCCGGATTGCTTGTCTCTACTTTTTTTAAAGCGATCGAAGCGACATTACGAACCAAAGGAACGGGGCCTCCCCCACAAATTTCCTTACCTGAAGTCTCATTTATCGTTATTATATCACCAATATTCTTAGCATAACCGATATAATTGATGGTATTGGCTATTAGCGTTACGGTAAACACTTTACTACTCATCGTCAAGCCTTTTGTCAAAGTCTCGTCAGACAGATTGATTGTTGTTTCAATAAAGTCAGTTATATCCTTAGCCTTTGCCAATTCGGTTTGGATAACAGGGGCAGCGTTCGCCACAACCACTACATGAGCTTCACCCGCATACACTTCTTGCGGACCGACATCCTTTGTCCCATCAGAGTTAGGAGTAGCATCTTTTGTATATATCACACTCCATCCATCAACTCCAAACACCCCAACCGTTAGCGTATTCACGTCCGCATCCGTTGGAGTAGTTTCTCCGGCCTTCGTAACCGCCCCTTCCTCACTCTTGATAGCCAAAGCTAGTTGAGCTTTCTCTAAGACAGGAGCCTTTGGAATTTCTATTTCATTATCATCGGAACAAGCGGCAAATCCGCATAGCACCAACGATAAAAGAATGTATTTCTTGAATCTCATAGTATAATATTTTTTGTTCTCACATTAATATGTGACAAAAATAGAAAGGATATATCGTGGTGCTGATAGGCAGAACTCTCTATAATAAGAGACAAATGTATCAATTTCATAAAAGTGATAGGTTTCCCTACCTTTTGCAACTTTCACCTACAAAAACAGGCTCAATCCGTGTATTTTATGCTACCGGGGTGGTACTCGGATCATCCTAGTAACAAATATACATAATCACTTAAATTCAGCAAAATCATGGCAAGAAAAAAGAATGAGATGAAAGCGAAAGAGCCCGTAAAGCTCCGGTTCAAGAAACTGTCGAACGCGAACCTGTCCATATATCTGGACATCTATTACAAAGGGAAGAGGTATTATGAATTCCTCAAGCTCTACCTCACCCCGGAACGTTTCCCTGAAGACCGTGATAAGAACCGGATCACTTTGCGCTTGGCCAATAGTATCAAGGCACAACGGATCATTGATCTTCAGAACGAGATTTACGGTGTCCGTATGATAAACGGGCTCGGGAAAAAAACACTTTTAGAATTCCTCTCGGAATTGTCCACCGATAAATCTGCGCATGGCGACAAAGCCTATTCCCTACGATTAAGAAGTCTGGCCAATCATCTTAGAGACTATATGCCGCAATGCCTGCTTAAGGACATAGATACCGGTTTCGTGAAAGGTTTCATCGCTCACTTGCGTAAACAACCCTACCTCAAAAGCGACTTCACGATTCACGGTTATTACCGGCTCCTGAATGTCACACTCAATAAGGCGGTCAAAAAAGGACTGATCCTCTCGAATCCTTGTAGTTTGCTGGATACAGACGAAAAACCTCACAAACCTACCAGCCTGCGTACTTATTTGACCCTAGAGGAACTAAAGAGGTTAATCCGGACAGATTGCGTATGCCCAGAGGTAAAAAAGGCTTTTCTGTTCTGCTGTTTCTGCGGACTCCGGATCAGCGACTTGACCGCTCTTAGATGGGAAGATATGCAAAAAGAAGGAAATGATAAATTCCGTTTACAAATCATACAAAGAAAGACGAAAGAGGCTATTTATCTCCCATTGTCCGAGGAAGCGATAAAATACCTTCCCGCAAGGGAGAATGAGAATGACAATGACAGGCTCGGCTTGATATTCCATCTACCTAGCCTCACGATTATATGTCAGGTATTAAAAGGCTGGACTTTAGCCGCCGGCATCAAGAACAAGAAAGTGACCTTTCACTGCGGTAAACATTATACATTCCCTATCTAATTGAAAATTAAATAGTTGTATTCTATTTAATTAATAACAGGTAACGATTTAGAAACGAGCGAATTACAATATTCTGTTTTCTTTTGCCTCTGTCAAAGAACGATTCTTTCAATGCAAATATACACTTTACTTGTGACAAAAGCAATTCTTTTCCGCATTTAATCGACTTACAGTCAACCCTAAAGAGGGTATCCGATTTCATTCCACCTCTCTTCCTCAAAAAATAATATAGCAATCTAAATTGGTTTATATACGGGATAGGTCTTGTTCATTCGATTCTTGCAAGGCGTGTTTTATAAAAACGTCCCAATCCGGTAGACTACTGTACATAAAAGTATAAAGGCGAGATACGACAAGGAGATGCCATACTTTTGTGTAAGGGGACTCTCTCTTAGCTTATCGCAGACCATGCGTAGCCAGGTGCTTTGTGGAACAAAACAATCGTGAACCGTCCCTTTCCATACGTTGTCGGAAAGATTATCCGGGCGGACAGTTTATAAATTCCAGAATAATATGTATATTTGGAACGGAAAATATAAATTTAGGAAAGAAAGGCCAGCTCCTTTCTTTCAATGATATATAGACATAACGTTCGCGGAACGTCCTCAAGGCAGAATCTGGTAAATTCAAAAAATAAGGGACTTCTGTGTAAGGCTGTGCTATGCATTGTCATAGCGTGGCTTGCACAGCTCTTATTTGGGGCTTACCAGAGCCTTGCCTTGACGCTGTGCAAGTCCACGTTTTGTGGCTCTTGCCTGCCGCATATAAAAATTTCGTCTTATGGCAAAAATTCGGATTTTGTGTTTCCTCTCCCTTGACGGCTGCCTGCTGGACAGGCGGTCACTTTCTGTATTATGTGACCCGGCAGACAAGTATGGGATTGGTAAAATAAGGAAGGAGGCGACCCGGTATCTTGAAGAGCCGGTATCCTTCGTCTCACTTTCCCAATGGAAGCAGGAAGCGGACGGCCTGGCTCTTGTCGAGTCCTGCCCTGAGGCACTTTCCCTGATCGGCAGCCTGCTTCGGTTCGACATGGCGGATGAGCTTGTCGTGTATCTTTACCCTGCCGTACAGGGTGGCCTAAGAGTGTTTGAGGAAAAACCGTCCCCTTCCTTCTGGAAGCTAACCGGCAGCAAGTCTTTCAGGAACGGCATCTGCCGCCTGAGTTACAGTTATGCGGGATGCTGGCGTCCTGCTGCTCTTTAGTCCCGTCGATCTTAAATGTGATGCCTCTTGTAATTCCTGTCTGTTCTGAATACAAGTAAAAGGCTAAATGTATTTCCGGTAATGGTTTTGGATGCAAGCGACAGCCGGAATAAATGATACTTTTCCAGCCGGGGGATCTGATTTCACTACCCCCTTTGGGAAGAATGCCGGCCTGCTCATATAATCCGGTATTTTCTCAGTTTTTCGTACAGGGAGGTCCGGCTGATGCCGAGCATCCTGGCCGCACGGGCACGGTTGCCCTCCGCTTCTTCAAGGGTCCTGAGAAGCAGTTGTTTTTCCTTCTCCTCCAAAATGGAGGCGGTTTCCTCCCGTCCGACGGTGAGATCCAGGTTCAGCTCCTCCGGTGAGATCCATCCGTCGGCAGAGAGCAGGACGGCACGCCGGATGCAGTTTCTCAGCTCGCGTATGTTGCCGGGCCAGGGATATTTCTGCAATGAGACCGCGGCCAGGCTGTTGAACCCGCGTACGGGCTTCCGGTACTCTCCTGAAAAATGCCTCATGAAGAACTCCGCCAGCGGAAGGATGTCCTCTTCGCATTCCGAGAGAGGGGGGACATTGATGGTGAACTCGTTCAGGCGGTGGAACAGGTCTTCCCGGAAACGCCCTTCGGATATCGCCCTCTCCAGGTTCTCGTTCGTGGCGGCCACCAGACGGACGTCAAAGGTGTATTCCCGGATGGAGCCGACGGGCTTGTAGCGTCTTTCCTGCAGGGCACGCAGTAGGAGCATCTGTGTCTCGGAGGAAAGGTTGCCGATCTCGTCGAGGAACAACGTGCCCCCGTCAGCCGCCTGGAACAGCCCGCACTTGTCACCGTAGGCTCCGGTGAACGCCCCCTTGCGGTGCCCGAAAAATTCGGATTTGGCAAGGTCACCGGTAACGGTCCCGCAATCCACCGCGACAAAGGGCCTGTCCCTGCGGTGGCTCCGTTCATGCAACTCGCGGGCGATATGCTCCTTCCCTGTACCGGAGGCACCCCGGATAAGCACGGAAATGTCGGAACGTGCCACCAGCCCCACTTGCCGGTACATTTCTTGCGCTTTGACACTCTTCCCGCGGTAGTATCCGCTCCCGTCATTCCGGGGACGTTTGAATATCTTCCCGATGGCTTCCAGCAGCCTGTCCGGCTGGACGGGCTTGCACAGGTAGTTGGCCGCCCCCAGCTGCATGGCTTCCACCGCGTTCTCCACCTGCCCGTAGTTGGTCATGATAAGGAACGGGGTGGCGTAGAACCTCTCGTTCATCCATTCCAGCAGGGAGGTACTGTTCCCGTCAGGCAGGCGGAGATCTGCCAGGACAAGGTCGAACTCTCTTGCGGAAAGGGCCTTGCGGGCGGCCGACAGCGTCGCGGCATGCTCGGTAGCCATCCCTTTTTTCTTCAGCCAGTTACTGATGCTGCGGCTGAAAATCACGTCATCTTCCAAAATCAGTATCGTTTTCATTCCTGTCTTTCTTTCTGCATCAGTTCTGCATAGGATATCAGTTCCCTGACAGCACCGATTATTTTTTCCGTTTTCACATACTCTTCTTCCTTCCATTGGCCCGCGTCGGATTTTACCAGCGCTCTCAGGTCCGCTACCGGATAGTTCAGACGCACCGTCTCCCACAACGGCAGGTTCCTGTGGAGGATGGAAATGATTTCCCGGCTCTCTTTTTCTTTTACGGCGGCTGACAGCCTTTCGATGTTCTTGCGGCTCTCACAGACAAACAGTCCCAGCATTTCCTGCCGGTTGTCCTCTCCGGCAAGTAGGAGGGAGAAATCCGGCCTCCACCCTTTCCCGGTCCCTTTTATGCCCCGCATGATGGCGGCCACCAGCCCTTCCGCAGAGAAAGGCTTATGGATATATCCGGCGAAACCTGCGGAAAGGTATTCCTCTTCCTTGCCGGAATGTGCCGTGACGACTATGACCGGAATCTCCCTTGCCCGGGGGATGTTCGATCCCCTCAGTAGTTCAAGGACCGAGAAGCCGTCCGCACCGGGCATCTGTATGTCGGTCAGCAGAAGGTCATACTCCTGCCTTTTCAGGCAGTCCATCAGTTCCCGGACATCCGTGCAGCAGTCGTAGTGGATCCGGCTGCGGGAGAGCATCTCCCGGATGATCCTAAGTTGGATGCGGTCGTCATCCATGACCAACACACGGATGCCGCCGGGCAATTCACAGGCCGGAAACACCTTCCCTTCCAGACGGGCGGACTGTCCGGCCGGTGGCAGAGGAAGGAATACGGAGAAGCGGCTGCCTTCACCGGGGGCGCTCTTTACCTCCACACGGCCCCGCATTTCAGATACGAGCCGGGCCGTGATCGCCAGCCCCAGTCCGAATCCGGGAATATTACGCGCGTTGTCCAGCCTTTCGAACGCCCCAAATATCCGTTCTTTCTCTTCAGCGCTTATTCCCATGCCGGTATCCCGGACGGAGATGCAAAGTTCCCCATACAGGTATTCCGCCTCAAGGCGCACCTCCCCGTGAGGTGTAAACTTCAGGGCATTGGACAGCAGGTTGCCGGATATCTGCCGGATATGCGAGCTGTCACAGCAGACGACGGTGTCCAGGCCGGAGAAGGATACGGTGAACGCCAGATTCTTCTGCATGGCGATAAGCCGGTGGCTGTCCGCTATTTCCTCGAACAGGGCTTTCAGGCTGAAGAGCGTGTCATTGGAGCGGACCCCGCCTTCGTCCATCCGGTGGTATTCCATCAGCGTGTTTACCAGGCCAAGCATGTAATCGGCCGAGTGCAGGATGCTGTCCAGATAACCGGTCCTGCGGCCGGCATCGCTTTCCGAGGGCAACAGCTCTGCACTGCCTTTGATAGCCGCCAGTGGGGCACGCAGGTCGTGGGCAACCGAGGCCATCAGCTCCTTGCGTGAGCGGAGCAGTTCCCTGTTCCGACTGTCGGACTGTTCAAGCTCCCTCTCGTACCGGATACGACGGTTCAGGTCCCGGTGGATGACGGTACACAGCATGATCGCCAGCAGGGAGACGGACAGTGCAAGGCCGGCCACCATATAGTAGGAGTTGTCCCGTTCAAGGACAAAGGTTCTGTAGCGTGCGGTAAAACGCTCATTGTTCTCACGCTCAAATTCGGAGACCATATTGTTCATCCTCCCGTTCAACTCCACACTGCCGGCGTACAAGCTGTCCATCTGTGCCAGCAGCCGGGCCCGCCTTTCAGCCTGTTCCCGGGTGACCCTTTCATTCAGGGAGCGGAGCATGCGTGTTGTCGTCCCGGTTGAAGAGGGAACGGACAAGGATTGCCGTTTACGTTCGCTCTCTTCCCACTGCTGCAGGTAAGCGGATTTGTTTTCTTTTCTACGGAAGATATCCCGGAAGCTTCTTTTCTTTTTGGGAGCATCTTCCTCACCGGCTCCCGAAGAAGTAGTATTTTCCTTTTGCCGCACAGCCTGTTTCCGGGCTGTCAAGACAATGGCTGGAATGCTTTCTTGTACAATGTCACCTATACCCTGCAGTTCCTTGAAGGTATGTACCGCCTTGGACAAAAGTAGTTCCTTGTTCCAAAGAAGAAGGCATAACGAGTCGATATGGCTTTTTTGCAACGGGGTATGGACATATTCTTTCAGAAGTTGCAGGTCGTCATCATCCCATGTGACGGCAATCTCGGCATGGGTGGAAAGGTCCAGCAGGCCGATGTAGCTCTTTTCAGCCAGACGGTATATCGCCACCAGTTCCTTCTCCTTCTTGCGCAGCATGTGTCTCTGCATTTGTTCCTGGCGGAACTGATAGACAATGAATGCCGACAACAGAACCAGGATGGCATAACCGAACGATATTTTTAATTTCAACCATATTATACCATTAATCATGTTTTATTTATAAATAGCATGTTTGTTATACATATTTACAATTTACACTGGTGAAATAACCAGCAAAAACATAAAAATATTCGACATAGGCGTAGTAAATTAGTAAATTAAGAAGAATGACGTTCGCAGCCTGTTTTTTATATTTCTGAAAGTTTCTACTTCACTGCATGTCGATATTCATTGCCTTTAGCGAGGAACAGGCTTGCAGGATCATCCTGTCCTGTTCTTTCTGTTTCGCCCTGACACTCGGGATATGGTGCCTTGCCATCCGCGTGAGGATGCCGGGCAGGTCACCATCGACTATCGGCAGGCGGGCGGAGAGGCACGCCATTAACATGTCGGATATGAAGCCGTGCACGGGGTCGCCCTTCCTGGAGCTTTCCCACCTGCGCGAATCCACATACGTGCCGTCCTGCTTGGAAAGCAGGGTGTGACACAGGAACTCGGAGAGCATGTCGTCATCCACGCGGTCGAGCCTGCTGATGAGTTGACCGGAAAGGCACATACGTCTCCGGTAATTTTCACGGGTTATCACACGTATGGGGCGGTTGTCTATCTCCTTGCGTACCGACCTCAGAAGTTCGTCACCTTCCTTTTGTCCTTCTTCAGGAAGGAACACCCATACCGGCGAGCCTGCCGTGAGGAATCCTGTCGGGCAGGGGCAGTCCTCGTACCACCTCATGATTTCCGCAAACCTGCGTATCAAGTAGTCACTTACTGCATTTTCGTAAAATATACGGCCCGTATCGGGGGAAAACGTTTTCATCATGATTCCCGCAGTTACTGCAAAGCCGCAGCGCACGAGAGCGGAAGCCGCCCTGCACGGCAAAAGTACCAAATTGTTCAATCTTGACCTTGTCATATCGTTTTTGTTTTTGATTTTACCATGTTCCATAAATGAAAAACGGAAGCTTCGGACTGTCACAGGTGGAAGCTTCCAGACATTTTGATTTCTTTCACTTGTACCACATCCGCTGATGCGAAGTGAACTAACTTCGAAAAAATATCTCCATGGAAGTCTGCCGGGGTAAAGCTGGCAGGCAGCCATGCTAAAGTACAAGCTCCGGGCTTTCACAAGTGCGGGCCTTGTTTTCCCATGTAAAAAAGTGGAAAACCACTTAATAAATCCAATTCCTTTTAGAAATTGAACTTTCCTAAAAAATCAAAAAAATATAGTCCTCCGGGCATTGCTACCCTTTGGCGGATATTTGGCGGACTTTCACAAGGGCGCATTCCGTTTTCTTCATCATAACTCTTCCTATATATGTCCTAAATTGCACTTTTTCCTTTTTTATCTCCACGCTGTCCTTTTTCCCGCCCAATAGATGGATGTGATGAAAGGAAGCGTTGGCTGCATCTCGTTTAATCATAAAGAAGGCCCCAGGATGCCCGAACACAACTTAAACAGACAGCAGCCCACGCTTGCAGTAGCTGTATAGGAGTCAGCCCTGTTCCTTTAGCAGAACCAGCTCCGGTCGATGGCCGGAAGCTTCTTTTTCCAAAACCATTTCCACCAAGCGAAGCGTCTCCTCACCACGAAGTAGCTTACTTCCTCGCTTTCCTTCCCCGCCTCGTAATCGAAAGCGGAATGTCCCACTGCCAAACGTTCCGCCCAGTAAAGAATGTAGTAGGCGAACAGCGGCAATGCGGCAAGTTCCCAGCACACTTGCCAGCCCAGAAGCAGGGACGGCAACAGTGCTGCTAAGAAGCATTCCGTGTACTGTCGGCGGTGGATACGCATCTCCATTTCCTCCCAAATTCCTATCTCTCCGTAGGGAAGGGTGGTCAGGGTGACAATCGGGAGGGTCACGTAATCGTATGGATTCATCCTGCCTTGCAGCAGCCGGGCGATTTTGCTGTCATATATGATCATAGCGTCGGGTTTTAATCGTTCTTGAAATTTACCAGTCCCTTTCGGCACGGATGAACGTGCCTTGGTAGTTGTAGTACAGTTCCCATCCGGGGATGTCTATCTCGTATCCGCCCGGTTGTTTCTCCACCTTGTAGGGGATGGATTCGGGGTAACGGGTGGCGATGTCCGTCGCGATGGCTTCGGGCAAAATACCCTCCGGCAGCGCGGAGAACTTGCAGTCCACGCTCGTCCAGTCGCCTTGCTTGTCAAAGTCCAGCTCCGTCCCGTCCGAGAGCCATGCCTCGTACTCGGTCGTGCCGTCGTCCTTGTCACGCACGATACGGGTGCATTCCGCCATTGGGAAGTACTGCGCGATGAACTGCTGCGCCTTTTGGGGTAGCGCGTCATAGCCGATTTCCTTCTCGTCCTTGTCGCAGGATGCTGCCGTCAGTATCACGGATAGCAGCAACAGTGATTTGACAATAACCTGTCTCATACTAATTTAAGTTTTTTAGTTGGCTTTTAATTTCTTATTACCAGTAACCTTCAGTTCCAGTCGCTCGTCATCCACCGCCACGCAGTAGTCGGCAAGGCCGTACCCTTCGAACTGCTCGGTAGTCACTTTCAGGTGTGTCACCTCTGTGCTGTCCAGTTCCACTTTGTCCGTCAACGTGCGGAGTTCGGGCTTGATGGCAAGGGCGTTTTCCGCTGATCTGCCGTAGGCGTTCCAAGTCTCGTCCGATCCGTTCCAATGGAGGTGGACGGCATCCTTGTTGCTTCTTTCCGTTTCAAGTATCTTTGTTTCCATATTCGTATTCTTATATGTATTAACTTAGGGGGAACTTGCCGGTCTTTCACAAGGGCGGCAAGTTATAGGGTTATTATACATATCCCTCCCCGCTGTGCTGGGGAGAGTCTTGATGTATTTAAAGTGTATATATAATCTTGTTGGTTACGAAAGCAAATTACACCGTTCGACACGTCTCTCAGAATTGTAATTCGTTTTCGTAATTCTAAAGTTCAAATTGTAATAGATTGATTATATTACTTATACTTATCAGAATAAGCTCTGTAATTATTATAAATGGTCTCTTGTTCTATGGGCGTATCGTTTGTAGGACGATTCTGGATATACTTAACAGCAAAAGAAGTTGCGGTTTCACTTGTGGTAAAGTACCTCGCGCCCTCACTGTCTGTATACCACCTTGCACCTTGTACAGGAACATATACATATTGTCCCGGAGTACTTAGTCTACCTTCTATATAGTCTTTATAAGTATAAGCATTAGTAGTAGACATAGCTCTTACAATTGCTTTTAACTGGCTTAAAGTACTTTTATTTTCAGACACGTCTCTTACATATACGTTGTTTGCACCCTTAGCTGCGCTCCACCACATATATGCAGGGTCGTCACACGTATTTCCAGTACATTGCCATTGGGTAGTCCCGAAGAAAGGATGGTCTTTGTGAACATTCCAACAGGTAGTATAAAGGGGAGCGATACAATAATTGTACTTATTCATTGATCCGTATGGAGCATCACCCAAACGAACTCCTGAAGAGCCATGCGCAATGACAAAATCGTCGTTTGATTTTGTGTCTTTTCCCCAAGTCATCCAGTCATGCATTGTTCCTGAGACATTCAAATCTATCCAATCATCATCCACGCTTGCATTCTGTATTTGCAAATGAACGGAACGTTTGCCATTGTTTGCAGCCGTGTTCTCTTGTGTGTCCCACCGTTTCTTCACGTACGATGACGTACCGCCCGTAGAGGTACAGGTTATGAGTGCATCGTCTCCATACGTAAGAGAACCATCATCCGTCACTCCGTCTTGTCCGGCATCCATCACTACACGTGCCTTTATCTGTGCTCCATCCTTGAAGCGTCCGCCTATTACGGCTATATTCCATTTCTCCGCCTCACGAGAAATATTCCGTTCGCAATCCTTGAAGCCGAAATCGGCGGTAAAGGCTTTCTGCTCCACGCAGTACATTACGTTCTTGCTCATATCTTCCTTGCAGGCAAGCAGCGAGGCAAAGCGGTTCTCACTTGGGATGCTTAGCGTTTGCAGGTAGAAGTCGCTTTTCGATGAATTTTTGTAGACGACTTGGTATTTCACATTCTTATCATAGGTAGGTGACGGATTGATGGCCAACCAATCGGATTCCGTTATATTCTGAACTTCAATAATGTCACCATCAGAGTACAGGTCTTTGAAAGGCTTGCTTGCGGTTTCCGGCACAGAATAGATATAGAAAGGATCATCTTTCTCAAATCTGATATGAGATGTAATTCCAATTATCTCGTCTTCTTCGGGCGTATTAGGACGAAGTATTTTGAGCCATATTTCTTTATCGCCCATACTTATCTTACAAGAGTGGTAATCCCAAGAAATATCTCCTGCCGGCCAAGAGATTCTAACTGGTATGTTTGAACCGACAGTGAATGTTGTTGGTTCTACGGTTATATTACTGGCAATTTCACTGATTGTCCCCGTAGTTCCAGCAGTGGATGTTCCAGCATTTATATAGCAGGCTATTTGGTTTGTCAAAGCATCCTGTTTATCCACATAAGCAATGAACCATTCGTTTGATACACCCAAGTAAACGAAGTTATGCGAGATTTTATAAATATAGGTCTTTCCCTTTTCCCACGTACCACTGAGGGCTGCACCCACAGTGAACTCGGTGTTGTCGGTATTCTTAAATGTCACCTCTACCATTGCATCCTCCAAGGTCTGCGGCATCAAAAAGAAAGTCTCGTCTTCCCGAGTTACGGGCGAATCTTCCTTGCCTTCCACGGCATTATAGCCCCAGCTGACAGCGAAGTCTTTCTTGGCGGACTTCACTTCCGTCCAAGTAGAAGTGCCAAGATTGTAGTAACCTTCGTACTGTAAATTAGACAACTTGATGGATTTCACCACGCAGTTGGGCAGGTCATCCCCTGCCACGAACTTCACCGCTGAGAGGGCGTGGTTGAACGTCAGGTCGGTGGTGGCGAAACCGTCTACCGTCGGATTATCCTTTCCGATGACTACGGCACTCATCACGTCCTGTTGCTTCTTCACGTCGTCGGGCACGATATAGGTCATCACGGGGGCGCCCGGATGGGTATTGTCGGTGAGCGTCATGCCGTCCGCCGCACTGGGGAACCATGCGTAGAAGCTCAACTGCTTCTTGGCGGGCCAGTAGTATGTCCCCGTGGGATACCAACGGCCTTCGTCCTTGTTCAAGGTGACCGTCTCGTTGTACATGAAGTCGGGCGTGCCGATGGCATTGGTGTAAGCCGATATGGCAAAGGCCTCCATATTCGTCTTGTTAGTCTCGGAGATTTGCGTGCCGCGCGTTATCGGGCAGTTGTCGCCGGGAAATCCGTCCGTCACTTCTGCGGTAAGGTAGACGGTCTTCCCGTTCACCTTGCCTTCCATCTCAACGGGTTCCAGCTCGTACGTGCTCTCCCCTAAACCGGAAGCCGCACGTGTGCCACCTGTCGGTTTCCATGCGTTCGTGCCTCCCATGCTCACGGCAAAGCTCAAGCAGTGGTCGCCATTTCCGGGGCGTTGACTACCGTTCTCCACCTCGTCCGAGCAGGCGGAGAATGCCGCCAGCGCGATGAGCGAAAGGCCCATCAGTTTATTCCTGTAGTTCATATCTTGTCTTTTTTATTGTTCAAACTGTTATTATTCTTGCCTTGCCTGTTTCTCAATTCGATACCTTTTCGATGGAGTAGTAGCCGAACTTGTTGTTCTTGATGGTGTAGTAACCGGGAAACGTGAAGAGACCGCTGCCATAGGCTTGGTCATATCCCCAGTCGCCCATGGTAGTGCTTTGCCAAACAGACACGTCCATGCCCATGTCATCCACGTGGGTCTTTACGTCATAGTTGTCTTTGGTCACCGTCCATGTGCTACCTACTGGATAGTAAGTTCCATTCCAAGTCATGAAGTTCTTCTCATCGAAAGTTGAACCGCCATAGTTCTCCAAGGTGATTCTGGAAAGGTTCACCACGATGGTCGAACCGTCGGGCGTTGCCCTGCGGATGCCGAAGTAGGTAAAACACTGCGTATTATCATCTGGATTGAGCATTCGGGTAGCCACCAGTTCGCGGCTGTATGTCACATTGGCACCTACCACTTTGGCTATGGCCGTGGCAAAGTCGGCATTATCGGGCAAGGTGGGCGTGTCGGTGGTCATCAAGTCGTGGCAACTCATAGACCCTTGGGACAGTTTGTACCAAATGTCGCTTCCTGTCGGATATTCCACCATCAGGCTGGACGTGAGCGTCACCTCTTTCTCCACCGTCTTTCCCGGCTTGGAGGGGAACGTGAACGTGAGCTTCACCTTGCCCTTGCGCGTCTCAGTGTCGGTCGGTTGGATGGTTTCAAGGGTGAGTTTCGCGTTTTCATTATCGAAACTGTCCGACTGCACTCCGCTGGTGCTACCTTTCAGCGTCGGCTTGCACAAGGCCGGTGCCGCTGTTCCCGTGATGTTGTTCGGGTCGCTCAGTGTACACTCCCAGTCACAGTTGCTCTTCACATAAATCACGGCGTCGGCACCCGAAGCCACGAAGACATCCTTGTTCAATTCCAGCTCGACATTCTGGTCGAGCGAGATATTATATGTAACCGTTGTTCCTATACCCCAACCTGAACTATAACCATTGGTAAGATCCTTCAGCTTGGCACCGATGGTCTGTTCCGTGCCATTCATCTCCAACGTCACTTCCAGACGGGCTTTGCTGTCATCACCGAACGTCTGCGGCATCATGAAGAAAGTCTCGCCCTCTCCCGTGAGTTCGGTCTCGGTATTCTCGGCCACCTCCTTTCCATTGGGAAAGTCCAAGGTGAAGTCTCTGGTATCAGCATCCGGATTCCAAGACAATATACCGCTGCCATGTGCTTGCCAGTTATGATAGCCTTTGTATTTCACTCCTTTCAGGGAGATGGACTTGACGGTGCAGGCAGGGATGTTGTTGCTCGTCTTGAACTTCACCGCCGTGAGCATATGTCTGAACCAAATCGGCACGCTCGATGTCTCGCTCACGTCATAGCTGTTGGCCATCATAAAGTCCTCTTGGTCGGCAACCTGTTCGGGTATCTCGTAGAACAGCTTCGTATCCTTGACATTGTTGTCTTTCGGGATGGTCAGGTTCTTCGAGTTGTAAGGATACCAAGCGAAAAAAGTCAGTTTCTTGCCGGTAGGCCAGTAATACGGCGTTCCGGTACTCCATGTGGAAGCGGCGTTGTCTTTCGTCACCTTCACGTTGTACATCACATCCAACGTCTCGGGTTCAAAAACGTTGGCATCTAAAATAGCAGCCGACACACTAAATTCATCCACCTGTGCGACCCCCGTCACCTGCGTGCCGCGTGTCAAGGGTTGGCCGTCGCCCGGGAAACCGTTGGAGACTTCGGCAGTCAGGTAGACGGTTTTCCCATCCAGTTTGCCCTGCATCTCCACGGAGCTGGTTTCGTATGATTTGGTGGCACCCGAGCGGCTGCCGTCCGCCCGTGTCCGGGCATCAGGGGCTGCCGTACCCACGGCAAAGGTGATGCGGTGGTCGCCCGTGTCCGAGTCACGGCCTCCCTTCTCCACCTCGTCCGTACAGGCAGAGAACATTGCCAATAGGATGAGCGACAAGCCCATCAGTTTGTTCTTGTAGTTCATATCTGTCATTCGTTTTTTATTCGTAATTCGTTTTCTGTCTTACAGGTTCACGTCCTGATGGCGAACCGCCCAGCCGTTCACCGTCACCGTGAAGTGGATGGGTTGTCCCAGTATCGGTTCGCCGGGATCGGGGCCGTCGGGGGGCGTTACCCCTGCGCCGTTACTCAAGTCAAGTGTGTAGACGAACTTGTTGCCCGGCTGCCAGAGGTTCTTCTTGCTCTCCGCATGGTCTCCGATGGGTACAGCCGCCCAGCCGTATTCACCCTCGGTAGAGGGATAGACCTGTCTACCCGCTTCAGTGGTTATCTTCAACAGCAGGGCAATATAGGAACCGTTTTTCTTGTTTTCCTTGTCGTCTTTCGTGTCCCATGCCGTAAGTTGTTGCGGAAGGAGCATCGCCGTGCCACCGTCGTCCATCAGTCCTTTCGCATCAGACGTGAGGCGTATCGGCTCTGCCAACTCTGTGGTGGCATAGGAGGCGTAGCTTCCGTCTTTCAGCGTCCAGTTGCCATCGGTATTTGTTTCCGAAGGGAACGTATAGTCGCCCGTGGAGCGGACGGAACCGATGCGTACCGCCTTCACGTCGTAGCGGTAGGTATTGTTCGAACTCTTGGCACGCACCTCCACCTGCGTGAGCACGTGGCGCAGCTCGATTTCCGTCTTGGCGGCATTGTTCCTGTCACCTGAGGCGTAACCTGCCAGCAGGTCTTTTTGTCCGGCGATGTCCGCTTCCGGACTGAAGCCGGTCACTTTCAGCTCGCCGGGCTTGTCACCCTCGTAGGTGCCTCCCCAGTCCGCGGCCGCGGGACAGGCGGCCACGAAGCGCAGCTCGCTGCCGTCGTCCGGCCAATACTTCAAAGGGTCGGACGTCCAGTCGTTCTCCGTCCCCGCCTCGTGCGTGAACAGCAAGTTCCGGAACCCGTACTTCTCCTCGTTGCCGGCCGTGGCGAACGCCGACACGCTGAAACCGGCAGCTTTCAGCCCGGCAAGGTCGGCAGGGAGGGCGCGGGTGTTCATGCCCACCGTCGTGCGGAAACGGATGCCTTTCCCCGAAGCTACCTGCACCGTGTCGTCGTTGGAGCACGAGGCAAGGATCAAGGCCGCTGCCGCCAATACATGAATCGCTTTATTTGCCATAGTTCTTCTTTTTTAGCTTGTCTTTTCGTGTGACCGGAAAGGGACATTCAACCCCGTCCGGCCTAAGGGCGCACTTCCTGCCTTGGCTGAGTGTGCGGACAGCCACCGGGCGGAAGTGCGGTTTGGTTATTGATTTTTGATTATACGAATGTCGGATTACATGCCGATGTTGTTCTCTTTGGGATCCCAAGGAGTAACAGTAACGGTGAACTTGATCGGGTCACCCAAGATCTTGTCTCCCTTGTCCGGGTCTTTTCCGTCCGGTTGCGGCTTAACATCCGGTCCCGGAGTTACAGGGTCAACACGTCCCGCACCGTTGGTGAAGTCCAAAGTATAGACATACTTGTTGCCCTTTTTCCAAGTGAATGAAGCGGGAACGGCAGCCCAACCGTAAGTGTCAGCACCTTCAGCAGGGAAAACGTTACTGTTATCAGCCGTCTTAGTGATTCTCAACAGTACGGAGATGTATGTACCCTTGTTGGCATTTTGCTTGTCGTTTTCAACATTCCAAGCCGTGGTAGTTCCCTGCGGGATCAGCATGGCATTGTCACTGTAGTTAACACCATTATCCTGCTTTTGTTCCATGATGCTTTGGGCAGTACCATTCAAAGTTACCGGAGTAGTATACTCCACAGTGTAAATCTGGTCGTTTGTAGCGTTGTTGCTCCACGTACCATTTACGACATTGAAGTCGGCCTCTCCGTCAACATTTGAGATACGGATACCTTTCACCTGGTATGTGTAGACCGTATTGTCGCTCTTTGCAGAGATTTGGATCTGGGAAAGGGCGTGTCCCAATGTCAACTGAACACCGTTCGTTTCATTGGCAGCCTTGGTTCCTGTTGTACCTGTAACATATACCATGTCCGCTTGCTGGTCCACATCTGTGTTAATCTCGACATTACCCACGCTGATGGTATTCTTGTCCGTGATAGTTTTATTTCCTGTCCAGTTATTGGAGAAAGCGGTGAAGCTCAACTTCTCATTTTCCTGGTCTTTTCCTGGCCAGTATACAGGAATGGCGGAATTAAAATCGCCATTGCCCTCCTTTTTATAAAGAACCTCACCATTAGTAAAACCGTCGTACTTGTTGTTGTTCGCATCCCAAAAGGCTGTTACCAGAATTTCACTCAGGTTGTCCGTTGTCACTTCGGAAGCACGTGTGTTCAGTCCTGTTACGGCACGGAAACTGATGCCTTTCTGCTGTGCCACTTCCACAGTCTCGTCGTTTGAACATGATGCCAGCGTCAAAGCAGCCGCTGCGCACAAATAAATCATTTTGTTCATAATTGAAAAAATAAAATTTAAAATGAATAATTAAAAAAATAATTGATTGATAACCTTTTGTATAACTTTTCAGATTCATTTCAGGGGAGCGTCCTTCGTATCGTCCGTCCAGCCGTCCACCGTGACATCGAACTTTTCCGGGTCTTTCAGATCCACGTTCTTGTCATCGGTGCCCCACTCACTGACCGTCACGCCGAAGCGTATCAGACCGCCCAAGACGGGTTGCGTCTTGGCAGGGTCTTTGCTTGCATCCCAGTCCGTGCCCGGATCTACAGGGTCGACCCGTCCGGCACCATTGCTGAAGTCAAGCGTATAGGTGAACTTCTTGCCATGTTGCTGTGCCCATTGACAGTTCACCGGTATGGCAACCCACGCATAGCCTCCAACCTTGTCGGGATAAACAGTCGCTCCCAACTTCATCTGGATATTTACCAAGACCGAGAAGAATGCTCCCTCTATTGTACTGGCCTGTGGTTGAGCATCGGCAGAAAGCGGAACTTCAAAAGAGCCCCCGCCTACGATCCATTGCAACGAAGTACACGGTATCACCATGGCGTTGCCAGCCGTGCCCATGATAGATTTGGCATCCGCCGTCAAGTCTATGGGAGTGTCGTAGGTAACTTCAAGGGTCTTATGCTTTATATTGCCCTTGCCATTAACATTCCATTCTTCGTTTTTGAAGTCAAAGTCGCCATTACTTACTACATTGTTGAGACGGAATCCTTTCACCTTGTACACATAGTTGGGATTGGTATTCTTTGCATTGAGCTGAACTTGTACAAGCGCGTGCTTCATTTCCAACGGTACGCCCACTTTTCCGTAGTCGGCTTTCGTGCCTCTCACTTTGCTGACATAGGTCATGTCTTCCTGCTTGGAAATATCATCGTCGATGGTGACATTTTTCATCCATTGCTCCGTAGAACTGGTGAAATCACGGGTACCGCTCCAGTTGCCTGAAAGCACCGTGAAGGTCAATTCGCCGGTTTCCGGCCAATAATAGGGCTTGGCAGAGTTGAAGAAGCCCGTACCGTCCTTTTGGAATATGACATTGTCAAAGAATAGGTTTGTTCCTTGATAGGCCGTCACGCAGAGGGTATTCAAATTACTAACGTCAGCCACCACGCCACGGGTATTCGCACCCATCATGCTGCGAAAGCTGATGGCGTTCTCCTGCGCCTGTTCCACGACCTCGTCGTTGGAACATGAAGCCAGCATCATCGCGGCAGCCGCACATATATAAATCGATTTGTTCATATACTTGTATTTTTACTTTTCTGTTCCACTTGTTCTCTGCTTAGCTCATCGGCAGGCTGATGTGCACTTCCTCCCAGTCCTTCACGGTAGGCTGCAATCCTCCGCCGCCGGTGATGGGTTTCGGAAGCGGCAGTTTGTCGATCACGATAACGATGCGCGTCGGGTCCTGTGCCGGATCATGCAACTGGCCGGTCACGTCCGCCTCGAAATAATAGGTACTGCCGTCCGACATCAGCGCGTAGATCATCAGCTTGTGCTCGCCGGCTTCCTTCGGGCAATGGCCGAAGAAAGTCAGGTTGCCCGTCAGCTCGGTCTTCTCCTCGTTGGCGCGTACCTCGAACGGGATGGTCACCTTCTCGTCCGTCAGACAGTCGATTCCCGGCAGCCAGCCGCCTGCCATACCCGTCAACGATGCGCTGAGTGCACTCACGTGACGCAGGTTCTCCACGTTTCTGACCTCCACCGTACAGGTGTTCACCCGTGGCTTCGGGGTCAGGACGATCCGCTTCACGCCGCTCGCAGGACCGATGTCCAACCGCTCGGCATGGTCGCTCCAGAGGGCCTCGGGCTCCATCACGCTGCGCTCAGCCTCCGCGCCCCGTGCCAGCGGGGCCGTCTCCGACCGGGTGGCCAGTGCGCCGCGAAGCGAGCGGGTGTCGCCCGTTGTCACTTGGAATGTCTCCATACGTTCCTTGTCAACTATGCGGTGTGTCTCCTTGTCACTGTTTATACAGAGCGCGTCGTAAACGCCCTCCGGGACGACGATGGTGCCGCCCTCGCGCTTGGTGAACTCGTAGCGCATAGGTTCGGAACCGTCCTCCGGATAGAGGTAGAGGCTCATCGTGGCAGGGTGCGCGTCGGGGGCTTCTGTCCAGTCGAACACGACCTCCACGTTCGCCGAGTGCGGATGGTCGTAGCACAGGTCCTTGTGCTCGCAGGCCGTGAGCAGGGGAAGCAACATTGCCGCCAGACATCCAGCGATTGCCTTGCGCAATTCCTTGTATATCCGTATATGTGTCATTTCGTTCCTCCTTTCTTGTTCTCGTTGCCGTGTCCCAGCAGCCAGACGAGCGAGATTTCCGCCTTCGTCGGGCCGAACCAGCGGCGTTTTTTCGTTTCCTTATATACATAGCAGCCGTCCTCCGGATCGTATACTTTGTACTTGCCACCGCTGTAACCGACACCGAGGCCGAAGTCGATGTTAAGACGCTTGGCGACAGGCAGCGAGTAGCCGTATTCCACGCCCACGCCGTAGCCGAAGTCGCTCAAATAGCCCTTGCCGCCCGTCTCGAAGTCGTAGGTCAGCCCTTGGGCGTACACACCGAGGTGGTGTCCCTGCAGCGGTTTTTCGGCAGCCTTGCGGCCGAAGTACTTGCGCACTTCCAGCTCACCGCCGTACACGCGCCAGTAGCGGTGCTTGGCATCCTTGCTCCACCATGCGTGCATCCAATCGCCGCAGACACTCCAGCCTTTCCCGAGGTAGAACTCCAATCCCACGTTCGGAACGAGTGCCGCGTCGTAGAGCAGGTTCGTCTTTGCTGCCATGTAGAACGGTTTCTTTTCCGCCGCATCCTTGTCCGTGTTGTCCTGCGGCATCGTCCCGTCCTCTTTATTATATAAGGTGGCGGTAGATTCGGTCTCCGTAGCCGGGGTTTCTTCCGTGCCCTCGGCTGTCATATCGGTTGCCTGTCTCACTTCGGCTGGCGTGTATTCGGGTTCGGGCTTCACGCGCTCGATGCGTTCCACCTCGCACACTACCAATGCTCCGCTGCGTAAGCTATCAAAGAGGTTCTCTTTCATGTAATGCCATGCGCGACCGCCGGCAAGGTTCATCAGCTGACGTTTGCGACCGTCCACCACCTTGCCCTCGCGTACCACCCACTCGGGTGTGTCACGGATGATGGCGATTGCCTTGTCGCGCCAAGGGGCATCGGTACGTCCTATCAGCTCCGCCAAGCCGGCCCAGTCCTCGCCCAGCGACTGGAGCGTGAAGACGGAATCAGGCAGCGAGAGACTGCCTTTCAGGTAGTCGCGAAGCTCCACGCCGCGACGTGCGGACAAGTCCTTGTTGAACTTGGTGTTCCCGTCGGGCGATGCCGAGGAGAGGATGCGGATGCGCCTAAGCACCGCCGCAGGGTCGGCTCCCAGAGAACGGATGCTGTCGCCCAGTGCTGCAAGGTGCCGGTCGTTGTCCATGTAGGGAAGCTCCAGCCGCGCGCTTGCCGTGCGGTAGTAGATCGTGGTACGGAGGCTGTCCGACACGATTCCCGCTTGCGCGCTCCCGACGAACAGGGCCGCCAGCAACAGGGACGGAATGAATCTTTTTTTCATATCGTTGCTTTTTAAATTTTAGTTCTCGTTTCTCATGCGTTACCGCCTGTTTTAAACCAAGTATTCTATCTTATTGGTTTGCAATGTTTTACCCCCCCCAATAAGTTGGTAGAAATTCTTCAGTTGCGGCATGGTCTTCAAGCGACATACGGGAAAGCCTGTCACGCAACTCGTCCAATATGCCACGGAACACTCCGCATACCCGACAGTTGTCCGCTTCGCACTGACACTGGACGTTCGGGAGTACCGTGCGGCAGCAGTCCATGCGGAAGGTTCCTTCCAGTGCGCGTACCACTTCCAGCATCGGTATTTCGGCGGGGTCGCGTGAGAGCATATATCCCGGCTTCGGCCCTCCGACACGTGAGTACAGGATGCCCGCCTGTACCAGTCGCAGCAACGCCGGCGAGAGGGCACGCACGTTGATGCGGTATCGGTCTGCTATCTCCGGGGCGTTGAGCCATACACCGTAGTGCCATCCCCATGCGAGATAGCGGCAGGCGATCAGCCCGTATCGTGTGGGGTTCGTCAGCATGACCCGCCCCTTTCCTTCGTCATTTGTTTCATCTTATCGTCTCCTTATGTTTTCTTGCCTATTTGCCGTACATTTGCGAATAGTACGGCAAATACAACGATTCACTGTATTTGGATGGGAAAAAGAAACAGGACTTGCTTTCCTGTCAGTTTTTCGCTTTTCCATACATCTTGGCGGCACTTTAATGAGCGTCCCTTTCTTAGCAAGAAAGAGACATTACGGGAAATAAACTTATATAATTCTGTGATACAGGCGGTTGAAAATGTGTTTCACATCGCATGGAAAGAATAGAGGGCGGAAAGGCAGGAAGAAATATCAGGTGAAACAGAGAAAAAAGCGGAAGAAAATTTGCTGCAAATGTATGAAATATATACCTTTGCAGCGAAAAATATTACGGTGTTCACGTGACACGAAACGAATGTCTCTTTCTTGCTAAGAAAGGGACATTTTTCGTTTTCGGGAGTTTGGGAAACATGGGGATGTGTGTTCCCGTTTTCCATCGGTTGCGGTGAGCCGGATTCGGATTTTCGATGGCAACCGGACGGGATGTCCCTTTCCTTTCTTTTATGTTTGGGCTTCCGTAGCATACGGTCGTACATGCCGTCCACAGCAGTATCAACCTTCCGGCTACTGATACGGGAAAGGTAGATCTGCGTGGTACGTATCGAGGTGTGCCCCATGCACTGGCTGATCAGTTCCACAGGCTGGCTGTCTTCCAACATTAATGTTGCCCACGTGTGGCGCAGCACGTAGGTTGTAAGAGGTACGGAGAGTCCCACTTTCCGCCCTATCATACGGGCTGTACGATTGATTCGCCGCAAAGCGGATTCCTCCGGCAGCTCCTTTCCGGGACATCCTTTCCTTGCCTCGTGCAGGAAAGGGAAGACAAAGGGTGAATCTTCCAGGTGGTAACGTTCCATGATTTCTTCCAGTTCCGGCACTATCTCCACGTCAATAGACACGTCCGTCTTACTGCGTCTATAACGGATATGCCCGTCCGTTACCATCCGCCACGTCAGTCCGTACACATCCTTGAACACCATCCCCCGTGCATAGAGGATGAACAGCAATACATCCAATGCCTCGCGCTGGTTCTCCGGTAATGTCTGCCTTAAGTCGGGCGAGAGCAGACGTTGCACCTCCTCTTTTCGGAGCGCACGTTTAGCAGGAAAGTATCCGCCGGTACGATGTCCGCCGAAAGGCTTCCCATCCGTGCCCTCGGAAGAAAGAGCCAACGCATGACCGTACACCGCCCGGAACGTACGCAGATAGAAGTCCGCCGTCTGAGGCTTGTCGGCATGACGCTTTTCCAACCATGCGGCATACTTGTCCGTCCAGCATTTTGTGATGTTTTCCATTGTCAGGCTTTCCCAACCATCACCGGCAAATTCCTTTACCTTATTTATACTGCTGCGGTAATTCTCCAGTGTCCGCACGCTACGTTGTCCTTTCAATGCTTCCAGTGTCCGATCCAACAATGGAGAAAGTAATGTTTCCTTTTTCCTGTCCATCATTATTCCTTGTTTTTTAGTTTACTATTTTTCGTATGATAATGGAAAAGAAGAAAAAAGAATTTTGATAATTGGGATATTTAACATTTCATTGTACGGACATGGCGATAGCCGCATCCATGATTTTACACTCATGCGGTACAACCGGGAGACTGCAAGGCAGTTAATGGAAATTAACGGTTCCCCTTCAGGAACGTAAAATCACGATCCTGACAGTAAAAGAACAAACTAATATATTTATTTGAATAACCAGTAATGATAAATCAGGCGACTTCGGAGCTTAGGAAGCGGACGGTTTAGCGGCTTAATTGCCGTTAAACCGTCCGGTTTTCGTTTAACGAAAACACAACTTGCTGTCCGCAGGAGCGGACCACGTTTATCCAATAATTATTGTGTATCAATCCATTGTATGGCTATTCTCCTGTGGTTTGCGAGGCATTTCTATCAGGTACTTGCTGGTTGCTCTCCCTATAAAAGGACGGATATCTCTCCATAACCATGTGACTTACGCCCATAATTCGGGAATAAGGAGACGAATATATGGAAAATCTGCCCTTTACATGCCCTATTGTCCATTAATGAATTGTTACTTCTACACATCTACAAATGGAGAGCGGCAGTGAGCCGTATATGTTTCATGGTTTTTCTTCATTCTCTCCATTAATGGATTGATACTTCTACACTTCTGCAAATGGAGAAATGGACATGTAACCGTATATGCCTTATTGTTTTTTCATCGTCTCCATTAACGGATTGCTACTTATACACATCTGCAAATGGAGATTTTAAGATATCTGTATCCGGAAGGGAGCACGCACCCTTCCGGATATCAAAATAAAGATATCCGGTTATATCGCAATTCTGTGATAGCATTATCCGGATAGCGTATCAACGGCTATATACAAATATGGTTACGCTATAATTCATGCTTGTGATGGAGTGACTCTGCCCATCCGGTAACAGACCATGATGCCACGAGAAAAAGAGCGATAGCCACAGAGAAAAAACGGATGGCAGGAACCGTTACGGAATGACAGATTCCGACAAATAACCGAATGTAATCCGGCTGTTTGCTAATCAGGTAAATAGAAAGTCCGGTACATGCGAATTCAGGCGATCATCCCGGATGGTAACCTGTCAAAGAGGTTTTTGAAACATTTGAAATACCGATAAACCAGGTATACGGGTGCTGTCATGCCATACCGCTGTTCCGATAATCATATATGGTTATCCGTGCATCCCGCTATATCCTTATTCCGATAGAAGGACGTATCGTTATCGTCGTATCTTCATGTCCGGTTATATGGCTATACGCATATCCGGTGGTATATCATCTTTCCCATCCGCGTCTGTCACGGGTTGGATTCGGATATTTTGGATAAACATTTAACCTGAAGGTAATCGGCCTGATAGTATAGGAACAAGAAGAAATCCGTAATCATGGCATTTACCCGGGTAGAGAAGCCACATCTTTTTATTGCCGGACTTCCGGCATTGTTTCATCCATGCGTGGAGAGGAATTTTTTCTTTCATCGCAACATTCTTTTCACATACCCAAAGGGGGTAGTGAATCCAGACCCACTTCGGCTTTCTTTTTCCTTCCCATATGACAAGAGCTGACTATCCATGACTATTCCTGCCTGTGTGCCGGTCGCGCTTGCCTCTCATGGTTCGAAAGAATACTGACGTGTGTCAAAAATCTGTCAACGTGTGGAGACAGATTATATGAGAGAAATTGTTATAACAAATCCTATAAATGACTGGATGGGTAGGACACCTACTTGCACCTTATACTAGGAAGGAGGTATATTATAAGGACAAGGAGTTACGGACGAGTAGCGTGAAGCATTTGCCAGTCTCTTTTTGGACGGATGCAAAAAACATATATGTGTGACGCTGCATATCAGCAGCAAAAAAGCCACCGTTGCCGTATCACCAACTGGATGTCAAAGCTTGACTTCGAGCATTATCGATGGTCAGTCGACTCCGTAATCAAGAAACAGTATGAATTGTTCTTGGGGAATAGTTTTGTCACTGGGGAACCGGAGACATCTGTACAGATGGGACGTATCATTTCGATAACCAGCCTTTAGAAGCCTTAACAAGAGCATATCATTATGAAAGGGCGGAATATAGCTTTACTTTGTAGAGTGAAACAAAATGACTGTATATGAGAATTTAAAATATTGCGAAAACATTTAGGAATTCAACCTAAAATCAGGAATGGAGATCTGCTACTAGGAATCGAACTACACATACAAGTAGCCAAATATCTTTGATTTATCAATTAAATAGACCATTTGTTAGAATGAGCTACCGTACATCTTATCCTAGTAGACCTAATCCATACCTTCACGGAAGAAACCCACTTTCATGAAAATTCCACTCACAGATATTTCTAAATCAAAATGGAACAACAAGATCGTACCATATTTCAGAAAACTCTTATCGTAAAATCGAAATTTTCCGACAGTCCGTGATTATTATCCATCAAGTCCATCTCTCCATTCATCCACTTAGTTTCGCATATTTACGAAACCGTAGCACGTCCTCTTAACTTTCAAATAAGATCTAAGTACGCCTGTCCAGACTTTTCTTAGCTTACGAAACAAAGCATCAAATACTATATTATAAAAGTTTTAAAACTCCTATAAGATATTCAAGACATGTGCTTATTTTTTGATGAGGATTTGTTGATATTCCAAAACTAGCAATAATTCTTAAATAATTTAATAGTATAGAAGGATTATAATCCTTTGTTGTTAATTCAAGAATTTTTTGCGAATATGTAATCCAACTATCACAAATCGAGTTATCCAATTTGATATCTCCCATCTTAGATAATCCATCGTCTATAGTTTCCTTTATGTATTTAAAAGCTAAATCTCTATTATAAAAACCACTCATTGTTCGATATTTTTTGAAATATTTTCTAATTCTTTCTTTAATTCTTCAATATCTTTGTTTGGATTATTTAACAATTCGTCTGCTATTTCTTTAGAGGCTCTAGATACTTTTTGTGCGTGCCTAGTAAAGCGAATTCCAAATCCTTCAAAATTATCAAATAGGGGCAAAAGTAGTAAAACAATCCATACAATAAATATGAGATTCTTACCATTGAACTTCTCAAAAAAAGTAAAAGAAACCAAATCTGAGAAATTATAAAAAACGTATATGCTTGTAGTTATTACAAGGATAATATACCAAACCTTTTTAATCCAATTCAATTCAGAATCGAGTCTTTCTTGGTCTATAATAAAATTGTGTATTCTATTCCACCATTTACTCATAGCACTCTATATTATAAGCTTTTTATTATTTTGTACAGGCATTTCCTGGATGATTATGCCATCCAATAATTTACCATTTGCTTTTTTGTTTCTCCTAATTCCGTCAATTCCCCAAGTTCCCCATTGCTTGAAGAAAAATGGAATATGATTAGTTTTAGCCTGCTCTTTAATATTCAGGACCCATTCTTCTTTCATAGGTCGAGCCTGAACACCACTTTCTCCTCCAACTATAATCCAATTTATTCCAGTAAGATTCATTGCACCTAAATCTTCTAACAAAGGCTCGCAAGAAATAAACTTTACTTCAGCACCTAAATCTCTGATATAATTCATTCTGTATTTTGTTTTTTTATTTTCTACTGTAACTCCAACCCATGCGTTTGATGGTATTGCTCGTTCCTTGAAATATAAATTCATACGTTCAGCTCTTTTTGTTAAAATTTGATATATATGCTGAGGAGTATCTCGAATAACATTAAAGACGCTATCAATGAAGTCAAAAGGTATATCTTTATGAAAAAGATCACTCATCGAACATACAAAAACCATAGAGGGCTTTCTCCATTTTGTTGGTTCAAGTAAGTCATTAGGATGCAAAGTTACCTTAAAACCTTGACTGTATTTAGGATTATTCATTCCTCGTAAGCGGTTTGTCATAACATTGGCATAGCAATGCTTACACCCTTCGGAAATCTTGGTACATCCTGTAATAGGATTCCAAGTTTTATCAGTCCATTCTATTGATGTTGTTGCCATTATTTGAATTTCAATATACAATCTTTTGAAATAAGAACAGAAACAAGATGATTCTTGTTATCAGTAAATGAAGCCTCTAATAATCCTTCAGATACTAATTTTCTTAAAGCTTTAGAATAATGAGACCTACAATAGTTACCTGTTATTTGATGTTCCTCAAATAGATTAAAAGCTGAAATGCTTTTTCCGCAATATGAGGTATAAATGGCTTGCTTTAAGTTGTCTATATTTTGCTCTCCTATATCGAACAATTCAGTGATAGGATTGATTATTTTCTTTACATCAAAAGTATAAGTATTTATGCCATCGAAAATAGTACCAACATTAGCGAAATCATTGTAGATCGTTTTTATCAAATCAAATCCTCTTTTACCTTTTGTTAGATGTACAATATAATGACTGGCGGTATCTATATCTTCTTCTTGAAAACGAAATGCAGTGTAATATACTCTTGTACCTAATATCTTTTGATATTCTAAACCTAAGTTATCTATAATAAGTTGAAGCCTTTCAGATACGGATTGTTTAAACTTTCGATCTGATTTAATTGTTTCATAGGTTGTTGGGAACAAATCACGCATTAAGGGCTCAAATTTTTCATTTTCTAATGCAGGATGTATTCTTTTAGTATTTATGAATAAAAAAATTTCATTCCCCCAATTTTGCAAAAATTGAGCAAGTACATTTGTTTCAATACCTTTATATCCAAAAGGGTCTATAAAGAGTAGTGCGGGAGATTCATTGCAACGCCCCACGTGAGTACTTTTAATCAAATATTGCGTTATTGGTTTCCATTCTCCGACTGTACGGTTAGAAAAAAATGGATTAATAGTAAAAGTTCCTAGTGGAAATTCCGTCATGAAATTTGTCTCTAATTGTTCTTTATAAGTATTATCATTAAATATGAATCGAACGTGTTGTTGCAAAAAACTATTTTTCAAGCAGTTTCGTGCAACTAATAAAGGGGTTGATTCGTTTCCGTCTTCGTACTTTCCAGGACCAGCGAATAGGTCTATATATCTTAATTCTTTTGGTTTATGTTTATTAATTATAATATTACAATACTTAGGAAAATACTCAGAAACAATACTAGCCTTAATTCTTGAAGACATGGTTTGCTGTTCAAAAAACTGGTTCTCTTTCATATTATTCTTTAAACTTTAATTTAGGTAATTTTTTCACAATATCCGCTGTTTACACCAACACACTGATCATTTGAGGCTGCAGATTGAAGATATATTTCTCGTCTTTATGTTTACGCGCCCAATCATTCGGAGCATTGGTGATGTCACTTTTCCTATCTGTGGTTACAGTATAATGTTCCATAATCCACTCAACAGCCGATTTTTCGCTTGCCGCATATTCGTAAGCTTCGACCGGAATACTCGTTCTTTCCCAACTGTCCGGCTAACCACTTTCCTGTTTTAGCTTGTTCTACCAATACAATTTTTAGCCTGTTTATCTTTTCTGTTCCCATATTCAGTTTGTATTGCAAGTATGCGATAATAGATTGATGATATTTGCAAAGGTAATGATTACCTATGAGAACGAACAAAATGTTAGCAAGAATCTTTCTTTATAAGTATATTATTATAGCATAATCATGTCTATGAAGACCGTATCAATCGTTTTATACATATCATTGACCTTACTTTTTTTATTGCTACCCTTCATTTGTCCTGCTTTTGAATCTTTTTGCATCAAACTGTCGGATATAATTTTCAAGTCTTTATTGTAACCATCAGCCTGCCCATGTACCCATTCGATGATTTTTTTTATCACAATGAATATCAAACACGTCGTTCGGTCAAAAGAAATCTTTGGCGCTGTCCCCCCCATGAACTGATAGCCCGGAACTTCACAGAGTATCCGACTCCGAACAACCTTCCGTTCCTGGACGAAAAACTAAAGTCATTCCATAAATTAAGAACTAAATTATTAACCGTATGAATCGAAAAGAGATATGAATTGTCAGACGTGACCTGATAGCCGCTGTTAACACTGGTGAGTTTGTGCATATATCCTGTGCAAGGATCGTTGTTTCAATCATGACTGATGAGCATGGTGAATTTTTCCGGGCAGCACAGGGAAAACTGTACGGGGGACGGTCAAGATCGATACCACCGAGTAGTTCATGGCAGACTTGAAAAAGTACAGTTACATCAGGGGTGCCTCCTCCAATTGTTATTCTCCCTGCCGGTTTCATATGGATCGGCAGGGATTTTTCTTTTCACTACCGTAGTATTCCCGTCCTGCCGACTTTCCATGAGGGGGACGGGAATACCGACCTGCTTGCAAAATCTTTTTCCTCTCACGCTCCATATGACAAAAACTGAATATCCATGACTATTCCTGCCAACGGACTGGTTCTGTTTGGCAGGTATCGTTTCTTTCTTTACATTCGCATCAACGAACATTAAAAATTGAGCGTATGGAAATATACTACATTGAAGTCTGTGTCCTTGAGAGGATGCTGGCACGCGCCGAGAACCTGTCCGCACATGTGGACAGACTGTATGAGAGAAATCGCTGTAAGGAACCCGGAGAGTGACTGGACGGCCAGGATGTCTGCCTGCGCCTTGACATCTCGCCACGTACCCTGCAGACACTCCGCGATACCGGACGGCTGGCGTTCACCCGCCTCCAGCGCAAGTTCTATTACAAGCCAGAGGATGTGGAGAAGCTGATGGCCTACGTCGGCATCAGACGCAAGGAGAAGGCAATGAGAGAAGGAAGGAAGAACGGAAACCTTTAAAGAGCGGAAGAGATGGAAGGCATTATCGACAAGGAGAACGAACGTGTCCGCAGGTTCTTTGCCCTGCTGGACAACATGGAGAAAAAAGTGGAACGTCTTGCCCGTGACAACCGTCCTCCCTTCAACGGGGAACGGTTCCTGACCGACAGGGAGCTTTCCGGGACGTTGAGGATCAGCCGCAGGTGCCTGCAGGATTACAGGGACCAAGGGCGGATTCCCTATATCCAGCTTGGCGGGAAGATCCTGTACAGGCAGTCGGACATCGAGAAGCTGTTGGAGGAGAACTATCACGCAGCATTGGTATAATATCGTATTCAAGTTTAAGGATTGCCGCCGGAATCGTAAATACAATTCCGGCGGCAATTTTTATTTAGCCTGCGGCTTCCTTGCCGGCCGCAGGCTTTCTTCTTTCCATCAGCCGGTCCATGTCCGAGGATATCTTCCGGTCGGTGACCTGGGCGTAGACCTGCGTGCTGTCGATATTCGTATGGCCCATCATCCTGGCGATACTCTCTATCGGAATGCCCGCGGTCAGTGTCAGGGTCCCGAACGAATGCCGGGCCATGTGGTAGGACAGGTTCTCTTTCATGCCTAATGCCACGCCCATTCCATGTACCTCGTACCAGAGGACATCGCGGACCGGCAGCGGGAATACCGGCCTGTCGTCATCCGTGGTGTTGTAAAGATCCAGTATCTGTTCGGCTATGGGATGCAGCGGGATGAACGCCTCCACGTCCGTTTTGGCGCGGCGGATGCGGATATACCTTCTTCCTTCCGAGGTCGTTCCGATGTGACGGGGATGGAGAGCCCTCGTATCCGCGTAGGCCAGACCGGTCAGCGAGGAGAAGATGAACGTCCTGCGCGCCAGCTCCATCATCGGGTCGGGCAGCGGGGTTTCCATCATCCGCTTCAGTTCACTGCGGCTGATATGCCTTAGTTTAGGTGCTTCTTTCCTCTCGTATGCCACGTCCTCTATCGGGTTGGCACGCAATACTTCCCGGTCCACGGCGATGTAGATGAGCCGGTTGAGCCAGCACAGGCAGTGGTTCACGTGTCCGTTCCTGTGTCCCAGC
>ENA-OQNO01000047-OQNO01000047.1-human-gut-metagenome-genome-assembly--contig:-NODE-47-length-154471-cov-22.675886_pt1 | contig 154471 bp, 132 predicted proteins | sample MGYA00242629_ERZ504880 | MGnify/ENA primary metagenome ERZ504880 (study PRJEB26092, sample SAMD00036377) | human gut metagenome | host: Homo sapiens | study: EMG produced TPA metagenomics assembly... | reverse complement strand
CTATCCTGGTCGTTGCTGCTACCGATGGTCCCATGCCCCAGACCCGTGAGCACATCCTGCTGGCTCGTCAGGTCGGCGTGCCCTATATCGTCGTGTTCATGAACAAGTGCGATATGGTCGACGACGAGGAGCTGCTGGATCTGGTTGAGATGGAGATCCGTGAGCTGCTGAGCGAGTACGACTTCCCCGGCGACGACACCCCCATCATCCGTGGTTCCGCTCTGAAGGCTCTGGAGGCTCCCAACGATCCCGAGGATCCTGCTTACGCTTGCATCAAGGAGCTGATGGACGCTGTTGACACCTATATCCCCAACCCCGATCGTGAGGAAGACAAGCCCTTCCTGATGCCCATCGAGGATGTCATGACCATTTCCGGCCGTGGTACTGTTGCTACCGGTCGTGTTGAGCGTGGCGTTGCTAAGGTTGGCGATGCAATGGAGATCGTTGGCATTAAGCCCGATCGTCTGAGCACCACCATCACCGGCCTGGAGATGTTCCGTAAGTCTCTGGACTTCGCTGAGGCTGGCGATAACATCGGCGCTCTGCTGCGTGGTGTTGACCGTACCCAGATCGAGCGTGGCCAGGTTCTGGCTAAGCCCGGTTCTGTCCATCCCCACAAGGTCTTCGAGTCTCAGGTCTACGTTCTGACCAAGGACGAAGGCGGCCGTCACACCCCCTTCTTCTCCAACTATCGTCCTCAGTTCTACTTCCGTACCACTGACGTGACCGGTATCATCACTCTGCCCGAAGGCACTGAGATGTGCATGCCCGGCGATAACGTCATGATGCACGTTGAGCTGCTGACCCCCGTTGCTATGGAAGAGGGCCTGCGTTTCGCTATCCGTGAGGGTGGCCGTACCGTTGGTTCCGGCGTTGTTGGCAAGATCATTGAGTGATTTTGACCCTTCGCGCCTGTTCTAAGGCAAAAGGTTAAACTTACAAAGAGCCTTCCCATTCCGGAGAGTGGGAAGGCTCTTTTTGCGCTATCAGATCCTCTGCCCGAGATGGCAGGGGATTTTTGTTTTTGCCAAAAAGTGCTTTACAAATAAAGGTTGTTATGATATCCTGACATTAAAGAGAGAAGATGTCGGAGAATGGAGGACGGCGCTATGGCGTTTGACTATAAAAAGGAGTACAAGGAGTTTTATCTTCCATCCAAGAAGCCGGGTATTGTGACTGTTCCGCCGATGAATTTTGTGTCTGTACAGGGCAGGGGAGACCCCAATGAACCAGGTGGAGAGTATCAGGCGGCAATGGAGTTGCTGTATGGCATTGCCTTTACCATCAAGATGAGCTACAAGGGAAGCCATAAGATCGACGGTTACTTTGAATATGTTGTCCCACCGCTGGAGGGTTTGTGGCATCAGGAGGGGGTGGACGGTGTGGACTACGCCCACAAAGAATGCTTTGAGTGGACAAGTATGATCCGCCTGCCGGATTTTGTGACCCGGGAAGTGTTCGATTGGGCCGTTCAGGAAGCGACTGCAAAAAAGAAGAAGGATTTCTCCAAAGTGCAGTTCTTCCACTATGATGAGGGACTTTGTGTGCAGTGTATGCATGTTGGTTCTTATGATGCCGAACCGGAGACGCTGGAGCAGATGGATGCTTTTGCGCGGGAACAGGGTTATGAGACAGATTTTACAGGGCACCGCCGCCACCACGAAATTTACCTCAGCGATCCGCGCCGGACAGCACCGGAAAAACTGAAAACAGTACTGCGGCATCCTGTTCGTGCAAAATAAAATCGGGAAAGTTCACAAAGACTGTCGATTTTCGTTGTGAGATGTGCTATACTAAATCTACCTATAGAAACATCTCGAAAAAGGGAGGAGAACATCATGCAGCATGAAACTGTCATCGTGCTGGACTTTGGCGGCCAGTACAATCAGCTGATCGCGCGCCGTGTCCGCGAGAACAATGTCTACTGTGAAATCTATTCCTACAAAACTGACCTGTCGGTCATCAAGGCGAAGAACCCCAAGGGCATCATCTTCACCGGCGGCCCCAACAGCGTCTATCTGGAAGATTCGCCCACCATCGACCCCGAGATCTTCAACTGGGGCATCCCTGTGCTGGGAATCTGCTACGGCAGCCAGCTGATGATGCACCTGCTGGGCGGTCATGTCTGCCGCGCCCCTGAGCGTGAGTACGGCAAGACCGAGGTCTTTGTGGACAACAGCAGCAAGATGTTCGAGGATGTTCAGCCCTCCACCATCTGCTGGATGAGCCACAACGACTACATTGAGCAGGCAGCCCCCGGCTTCAAGATCACCGCACACACCGTGAACTGCCCTGTGGCTGCTGCGGAGAACGCCGAGAAGGGTCTGTACGCTGTTCAGTTCCACCCGGAGGTGCTCCACACCGCTGAGGGTAAGAAGATGCTCCGCAACTTCGTGTATAACGTCTGTGGCTGCTCCGGTGACTGGAAGATGGACTCCTTCGTGGAGAACAATGTCAAGGCTCTGCGGGAGCGCATTGGCGACGGCAAGGTGCTGTGTGCCCTGTCCGGCGGCGTGGATTCCTCTGTGCTGGCTGCGATGCTGGCAAAGGCCATCGGAAAGCAGCTGACCTGCGTGTTTGTGGACCATGGCCTGCTCCGCAAGAACGAAAAGGAAGAGGTCTGCTCTGTCTTTGGTCCGGGCAATGCCAACGGCTTTGATATCAACTTCATCTGCGTGGATGCCCGCGACCGCTATTTCAGCAAGCTGGCCGGTGTTACCGAGCCCGAGCGCAAGCGCAAGATCATCGGCGAGGAGTTCATCCGCGTCTTTGAGGAGCAGGCAAAGCAGATCGGCAAGGTGGATTTCCTGGCACAGGGCACCATCTATCCTGACGTTGTGGAGAGCGGCCTGGGCGGCGAATCCACCGTCATCAAGAGCCACCACAATGTCGGCGGCCTGCCCGATACCGTGGACTTCAAGGAGCTGGTGGAGCCCCTGCGCAACCTGTTCAAGGATGAGGTGCGTCAGGTTGGCCGCGAACTGGGCCTGCCTGAGTATCTGGTCAGCCGTCAGCCCTTCCCCGGCCCCGGTCTGGGCATCCGCATCATCGGCGAGGTGACCCCCGAAAAGGTTGCCATCGTGCAGGATGCAGACGCAATCTGGCGTGAGGAAATCGCCAAGGCTGGTCTGGATAAAGAGATCAACCAGTATTACGCCGCTCTGACCAATATGCGCAGCGTCGGCGTGATGGGTGACGAGCGTACCTATGACTACGCTGTGGCCCTGCGTGCTGTGACCACCACCGACTTTATGACTGCTGAGAGCTACAATGTGCCCTGGGATGTTCTGGGCACCGTGACCAGCCGTATCGTTAATGAGGTCAAGCACGTCAACCGTGTGTTCTATGATTGCACCGGTAAGCCGCCTGCCACCATCGAGCTCGAGTAAGCTCTACTCAATCCCATCAAAAACGAGCAGAACCCCTGTCAGTGTGCGCTGACGGGGGTTCTGCGTATATAGGGGCAACTCTTCGGAAATTCCGAAGAGTTCGGAGCAGTTGTTAAGGAATGCTTAATAACTTGGGTGGTCTATCAACTATCCGGGATTTCCGGATGGTTCGAGTTTAGCAGTTGGAACTATTAAGAAAAACTTAATGGTTGGACATGCCAGAGAAAAATAGAATGATATAAAGATATAATTTTAAGTTAAAGCTTCTCGAAAGATACCATGGCAGAAAGAGAGTTTCTCATTTTTGCATGGCGATCTGCGGACAGAGCCTTTTCACGAGAGGTGTCGGCGTAGCCGAGGACAAGGATGTTGACCGGTTCAAGGTTGTCGGGAATCTTAAATTCAGCCTTCAGGATGTCCGGCTTGAAATAGCATACCCATACGCTTCCTAAACCTAAGTAGGTGGCTTCCATCATCATGTGGTCGGTAATGATGCTTGCATCAATATCGGTCAGCTTTTTACCATCAAAGGGACGTGTCCAGACCTTATTTGTATCGCTGCAAACGATAATTGCCAGCGGCGCACCATAGATATTTGTGGCCTTTCCAATTTTACGAAGGCCCTCATCACTCTGCACTACAATCAGGTGTTGAGGCTGGCAATTACCACCCGTGGGTGCAACGTGAGCTGCCTCTAAGATGGCATCCAGCTTTTCCTTCTCAACCTTCTGCTTTGTGTAAGCGCGTACACTATACCGTTTCTTTGCAAGTGTCAAAAAATCCATAATGTGATGGTCCTTTCTGGAAGTGTAAATTTGTGTAGGGTCTTGATAATTCAATCGGCCTATGCTATGATTTTATCAGTCGTTTTCAAAAAAGCAAGAACGCACTTTTTTGTTATATACTACCCAAAAAGATAGTGTAGGGAAGAGAAAAATGAAATGTCCAAGTACCTTTAACTGCCCGGTTGAAGCAACCCTCGATTTGATTGGTGGGAAATATAAAGCACTTATTCTGTGGCATTTGATTGATAATACCTTGCGCTTTAATGAGATAGGAAAGTTGATTCCCAAGGCTACGCCTAAAATGCTGACACAGCAGCTCCGGGAGCTTGAAAATGATAACTTGGTTATTCGGAAAGTTTATCCTGTTGTGCCGCCAAAGGTAGAATATTCGCTCAGCGACTTTGGGAGAAGCATCATTCCTATTTTGGATGCGATGTGTAAATGGGGAGAAAACTATCTGGCAGATGCAAGCAAGAAGTAATCCTTAAAAGACAGTTGCATCCTGAACGTAAATACGTTATAATACTCGCAGAGATCCCGCTGGTTGCGTGATACTATCCTGATACTAAAAAATCAGCAAGCCACATCTACTACGGCAATCTCATGGAAAAGCGAACATCCAAGGATAGACACACTAAACAAATTTGCTTAGTAAGAATCTGGGCTTACCGAGCTCGAGTAATGAATCAAAATGCCGAAAGCCTGTATTCATGTGGGTTTTCGGCATTTGTTTTTATCAATGCATGCGCAATTATAGCACTCCGCGTTGCTTTATGCTATAATAGGCAGGCAGCGAGGTGAAGTATATGAAAAAAACAAGAGATCTATTCTGGACTTTTTTGAAGATCGGTGCGTTCACATTTGGCGGCGGCTACGCAATGGTGGCCCTGCTGGAACGGGAATTTGTGGAGGACAAGCAGTGGCTGAGACGGGAGGAATTTCTCGATATGGTCGCCATTGCGGAGTCCACGCCGGGCCCTGTGGCGGTGAACAGCGCCACCTATGTGGGGTATAAGATCGAAGGGGCAGAGGGGGCCGCAGCATCCACGCTGGCGGTCTGCCTGCCCTCGTTTGTGGTCATCTACCTGATCTCACTGGTGTTTGACCGGTTCTTGCAGCTGTCGGCGGTGGCAAGCGCATTCCGGGGCATTCAGGTCTGCGTCATCTATCTGATCCTTTCGGCGGGGATGAAGATGCTGAAAAGCCTGTCCGGTACGGCTTTCAACAGGATCATTGTTGCCGGTGTCGTGGCGGCCATGGTGGGCTGCTCGGTGGCGGCGGTGTCCTTCTCGTCCCTCTACTACATCCTGCTCTGCGGGGCGGCAGGGGTGCTGCTCTACCTGTTAAAAAAGCTGCGGAAGGAGGAGAAAGCATGATCTACCTCCAGCTGTTCCTCAATTTTCTGATGATCGGAGCGCTCTCCTTTGGCGGCGGCTACGGGATGATCTCGCTGGTGCGGGAGACCGTGCTGCGTCATGGCTGGCTGACCGAAGCAGAATTCCTGAGCTTTGTCGCCGTTTCGGAGTCCACCCCGGGCCCGCTGGCAATCAATATGGCAACCTTTATCGGGTCATCACAGGGCGGCTTTCCGGGAGCGCTGATCGCTACGCTGGGTGTGGTGCTGCCCTCGTTCTTCATCATCCTGCTGATCGCGGCAGTGCTGAAAAACCTGATGAAGTATGCGGGCGTGGAAGCCTTTCTTTCCGGTGTGCGGCCCTGTGTGGTGGCCATGATCCTGGCGACCGCGCTGAACATGATGCTCTCCACACTGGGCGGCATCAAGACGTTGGCAGATGGATTTGCGCCGGACGTGAGATCGATCCTTGTGTTTGCTGTTTTATGGGCGGTGCATTTTGTCTGGAAGAAGCGGACGCAAAAAGCCCCGTCGCCCATCGGAATGATCCTGCTGGCGGCGGGACTGGGAATCCTGTTCTGGGGCGTATGAGAGATCATCGCCCTTTTTTTGTGGCTCAGTGCTCCACAAATTCGCCGCGCAGGGCGAACATGTGGTCCATGGGGCCGGAGCCTTTGCCCAGATCGAGCATGGCGGACAGGCAGCCTGAAATATATGCCTTGGCCCGCTCAACGGCGGCATCCAGGGGATAGCCCTTTGCCAGATTGGAGGCAATGGCGCTGGACAGGGTGCAGCCGGTGCCGTGGGTGTTGGGGTTGGCGATGCGCTCACCGTGGAACCATTTGCCGCTGCCGTTGCGCCAGAGCAGGTCGTCGGCATCGTTCACCTTGTGGCCGCCCTTGCAGAGCACGGCACAGCCATATTTTTCGCTGATGCACTTTGCAGCGGCCTCCATCCCGGCGGCATCGGTGATGGTCATGCCGGACAGGATCTCAGCCTCCGGAATGTTGGGCGTGACCACCTCGGCCATGGGCAGAAGCTGCCCGGTCAGGATCTGGATGGCGCTGTCCTGCAGCAGCTTGGAGCCGGATGTGGCCACCATCACGGGATCGACCACGATGTGCTTGGCATCGTACTGGCGCAGCTTTTTGGCAATGGTCTCAATGAGCGCAGACGACGATACCATGCCGATCTTGATGGCATCCGGGTAGATATCGGTGAACACCGCATCCAGCTGCTGGGCCAGAAATTCGGGTGTGGTCTCAAAGATTCCGGTCACGCCGGTGGTGTTCTGGGCCGTCAGAGCAGTGATGGCGCTCAGAGCAAACACGCCGTTGGCGGTCATGGTCTTGATGTCGGCCTGAATGCCTGCGCCGCCGCTGGAATCGCTGCCGGCAATGGTCAATGCTGTTTTCATAAGAAAAAATCCCCCTTTTTCCTCTCAGCATAACACAGTCCGGCGGTATTTGCAAGGAAAACCGGCCCGCCCTCTTTTCTGCCGGAGAAAAGCGTGATAAAATAAGGCAAAAACGAAACTGGGGGAGAATACAATGAACATCACGGTATATCTGGGCGCAAACGAGGGTAAGGATCCGGCCCTGAAGCAGGCGGTCCAGGAGCTGGGAAGATGGATCGGGGAGAGCGGGAACGCGCTGGTGTACGGCGGCTCCCGCTGCGGCCTGATGGGAGAGATCGCCGAAAGCACCCTGAACGCCGGGGGCAAAGTGACCGGCGTGGAACCGGAGTTTTTCGTGCAGGAAGAGCTGCAGCACGAGGGGCTGACGGAGCTGATCGTGACAAAGGATATGACTGAGCGCAAAACGAAGATGATCGCGCTGGGGGATGTGTTCATTGCGTTTCCCGGCGGCACCGGCACACTGGAGGAGATCGCCGAGGTGATGTCCAAGGTGTCGCTTAGGCATCTGGATGCGCCCTGCATCCTCTATAACCTGCACGGCTACTACGATGGCCTGAAAGCCCTGCTTGCCCGGATGATCGAAAAGGGGCTCTCCTCCCCGGAACGCCAGCAGGGGATCTATTTTGTAGAGGATCTGGAGCAGATCAAGGAAATTTTGCAGAAATCGTTTTGAAGATCCTGTTTAGGGTCGCTCTCTGCACACCTCCTGCCGCCCTGGCATAGACCGGGAAAAGGGGGAGTGCGATTTGGAACAGATTTTCCTGACGGCGGCGGTATTGCTGCTGCCGATGCTCTGCACCACAGCCGGTGCGGCGGGGGTGTTCCTGCTGCGGAAGACCGGGGAGCCTGCCACCCGGCGGATGCTCTGCGGCATGGCGGCAGGCATCATGCTGGCGGCCAGCGTATGGAGCCTGCTTTTGCCGGCCATTGAGCGGGCAGAGCAGGGGCCGCTGCCTGCATGGGTCCCGCCTGCCGTGGGCCTGCTGCTGGGTGCGGTAGGGCTTTTGCGGCTGGAAACGCTGGCGGGCCGCCTGTTGAACGCCGGGCCGGGCCGCAGTGGGCGGATGGTGCTGGCAGTCACCCTGCACAACCTGCCCGAGGGCATGGTGGTGGGCCTTGCTGCCGCGCTGGCCCTGCGGGGAGAACCGGATGCCATCAGCGGGGCGCTGGCCCTTGCGCTGGGCATTGGGCTGCAGAATATTCCAGAGGGAGCTGCGGTCAGCCTGCCGTTGGCGCAGGAGGGGAAGTCTAAGTGCCGCGCCTTTGCGGCGGGGGCTGCCTCCGGGCTTGTGGAGCCGCTGGGGGGCCTGCTGGCCCTTGCACTGGCCGGGTGGGTCAGTGCAGCCCTGCCCTGGCTGATGAGCCTTGCCGCCGGGTGCATGGTCTGCGTGACGGCACAGGAGATGATCCCGGAAGCCGTGGAGGCAGACGAGCCAGCGGGGGTCATCAGCGTGGTGGCAGGGTTTGCCCTGATGATGGCGCTGGATGTTGCCCTGTAACGCAAAAAGGAGACCGCGCGGTGCGGTCTCCTTTTTGTCTGTCAGTGTGCTTCGAGTATTTCGGCCTGCAGGGTATCCAGCTGCTCAAAGCTGTACAGCCGGTTCAGCGCCTCCACCAGCTCCTTTTTGGAGAGCCGGGGCGGCAGGCCCAGCGCGTTGAGCAGCTGGTACTTCCGCTCGGCACTGCCCGGGGTGCCGGAAAGCCCCCAGTTGTACAGGTCGGTGTAGGTGATCTGCCGACCCTCCGGGCGGGCAGGCGCGGCCCCGGCTTCTGCGCCCAGTGCATCCCGCAGGCATTGCAGGACGATGGCATCGTCCACGCCTTCCACGCCCAGCAGGCCTTCCTTGCCGGGCTGTGGCTTCCGCTTTTCCTTGCCATGGATGGCGGGTACATAGGCCTGCACCACGTTTTCTGCCCCCACCAGATTGGTGATGTAGGTGCGGATGCGGAACCCGGCGGCATCGGAATCGGTGAAGAGGATCAGGCCGTTTTTCTTCGCCAGGGTTTTCAGCAGCTGCTGGCGTTTTTTGTCCTTGTAGATGCCAAAGCCGTCTGTCAGCAGGATCATGGCATCGGTCAGGTGGGAAAGGCGGGCGGCATCGTATTTGCCCTCCACCACCAGCACCCGGTCGGTGTGCAGCAGTTCTCGTTCGCTCATCGTCCGCTCCCTGCCAGTGCAAGGCGGCAGAGCGCTGTTTCCAGCAGGGTCTGCACATCCACGGGCTGGCTCTTCAAACTTTTATCGAGGTCCAGCAGCACCTGCAAGCAGGTCTCCAGCTGGCCCAGTGTGTAATGCGATGCTGTTTCGGCGGAGCGCTTGAGCCGGTAATCGCTGCCCTTGTAGCCGAAATCCTTGAACACGGCGGCGTAGCTCTTCCGTTTGGAAGCTCCCAGCTTGACCCGGTACAGGTCTACATAGCTGCCGATCATTGCGCCGGTGATGGCAATGGGCTCCTGCTGTAAGCGCAGCAGGGTCTGCAGCTTTTTGCAGGCACCGGTGGCGTTTTTGGCGGTGATCATCCGGATCATCTCAAACACATCCGCTTCCAGGCTCACGGTGCCCATCTCGGCCACCATGGCGGCGGTAACGGTCTGGTAGCCGGAAAGGGCACAGAGCTTGTCTACCTCATTTTCCAGCAGGAAGGGATCCTCGCCGCAGCGCTCCAGCAGGGCTGCGGCAGCGCCCTCGGGCAGGGTGGTGTCCTGTGCCCTGGCCCGCTCAATGAGCATCATCTTCAGCTCATAGGGCTTGGGTTTGGAGAGCTCCTCGGCAAAGCCCAGCTTCTTGCATTCGGCGATCAGCTTTTGTGCCCGTTTGCCGGTCTTGAGCTTGCTGCGCTCCAGCTCGAACACGCTGCCCAGTACCACCACGGCATTTTCCAGGCTGGCAAGGGTACTGCACAGCTCGTCCAGATCCTTGTCACTGTAGGCGGCGGGGTCAAGCTCGGGCAGCACCACCACGCGGCGGGTGCCAAAGAAGGAAATGGTGCCCGCTGCCATGATGAGCTGCTCGATCTCGGGTGCGGCACCGTCCAGCACGGTGGTCTCCTCATCCGTGTCAGCGCTCAGTATCCGGACGGCGGCAGACACCGCCTGCCGGACAAGATACCGTTCGCTGGAATAGAAATAGTAGACCGGACAGCCGCGGTCTGCCAGCTGCCGCAGTTTGGCTTCCGTTGCCATGGCGGGGCCCCCTTTCAGAAAAGAATACCTTATAAGTGTACCCACCGGGGCGGGAAATGTCAATGCAGGAGGCAGAAGAAAAAACACGACAGATGTCTTTTATCGTTTCTGCAAACGTGATATACTGAAAGAAAACGGCCTGCGCCGGAACGGAAAGGGAAGAATACGGATGAAACGAGCCTATTTCAACTGCATCCTGCTGGACGGCACCGAACAGATGGAGCCGGTGGCGCACAAGATGGTGCTGGTGGACGGGGAGAAGATCACCGCCATCGTGGAGGATACCGCCCCCTGTGAGGGGTATGAGAAGGTGAACCTCAAGGGCGGTTACCTGATGCCGGGCCTCATCAACCTGCATGTCCATCTGGCGGGCAACGGCAAGCCCAGCGCAGAGCCCCGGGATAACGCCGCACTGGTGCGCAGGATCCTGAGCAATGGTCTGACCCGGGCGGTGGCCTACCGGCTGGTGTGCAGTTACGCCAGGCTGGAACTGCTGGGCGGCGTGACCACTATCCGCACCGTGGGCGGTCTGGCAGATTTCGATACCCGCTGCCGGGACGACGCGGCAAAGGGGAAGATCCTGGCTCCCCGCATCCTTGCCGCCAACGAGGGCATTTCGGTGCCAGGCGGGCACATGGCAGGCTCGGTGGCAGTGGCGGCCCACAACAATGCCGAAGCGCTGGCCCAGCTCCGCAGGGCTGGTGAACAGGGGGTGGACCTGGTCAAGCTGATGATCACGGGCGGCGTGCTGGATGCCACCCAAAAGGGCACCCCCGGGGAGCTGAAGATGAAGCCTGAGATGGTCCGGGCTGTCTGTGATGAAGCCCACAGGCTGGGCTATCCCGTGGCTGCCCACACCGAATCGCCCGAGGGGGTGAAGGTGGCGCTGGAAAACGGCGTGGACTCCATCGAGCATGGCGCAAAGATGGATGAGGAGACCATCCGGCTCTACAAGGAGCGGGGGGCTTTCGTCTGTACCACCATCTCCCCGGCGCTGCCCTATGCACTGTTTGACCCGGCCATTTCCGGCGCTTCCGAGAAGGACCAGTACAATGGCAGGATCGTCTTTGACGGCGTGGTGGAAAGTGCCAGAACGGCCCTTGCCAACGGCATTCCGGTGGGTCTGGGCAATGACGTGGGCTGCCCCTATATCACCCAGTATGATTTCTGGCGGGAGCTGTGCTACTTCCACAAATACTGCGGCGTGAGCAACCAGTTTGCTCTCCACACGGCCACCCTGCGCAATGCCCGGCTGGCCGGTGTGGGGGATGTGACCGGCTCCATTGAAGCGGGGAAGAGCGCTGATTTCATCGTGACCCGGAAGAACCCGCTGGACGACCTGACTGCCCTGCGCCAGCTGGAACTGGTGGTCTGCCGCGGCCGTGCCGTGCACAAGCCCGCTCCCAAGCGGAACAAAACGGTGGATGCCCTGCTTGACCCGTATCTGGCATAAATGCTATAATATCCTTAAATTCCGTCCGTGCCAGAGCGGGCGCTGAAAGGATGAAACGCTTACGAAACGCCCTAAGCTAACATTGCAGCTGCAATACAATTCGCCGGTGATCCTGACCTTTTTTCTGCTCTCCCTGGGGGCTTTGTTCCTGGGGCAGTGGACAGGCGGCTGGACCACAAAGCACTTGTTCTGCGTCTATCGCGGTTCTCTGAAAGACCCGCTGTTTTACATCCGGCTCTTCGGCCATGTGCTGGGCCATGCCAGCTGGGATCATTTCCTGAACAATATGCTCCTGCTGCTGGTCATCGGCCCGCCGATGGAAGAAAAATATGGCAGCGGCCCCCTGCTCAAGGGCATCCTGCTTACGGCACTCATCTCGGGTGTTCTGCAGTGTGTGCTCTTCCCGCATACGGCGCTGCTTGGGGCTTCGGGCATCGTGTTCATGCTCATTATGCTGGCATCGCTGTCGGGCTTCTCCGGCGGCATCCCGGTGACCATGCTGCTGGTGGCGGCACTGTATCTGGGCCAGCAGGTGTATGATATCATCTTTGCGCACGATAATGTGGCGAACTTCATGCACATCGTGGGCGGTGTGTGCGGCACAGCCTTTGGGTATGTGTATGCCATGCTGCCCCGGAAACGCAGGAGACCGGCTGCCAGAAAAAAGCGATGATCAACAAACGACCCCGGAAAGCTTGACTGCAGCTTTCCGGGGTCGTTTTATGGATTATAATTCGTTCAGGACCCGCCGCGCGGCACGGATGGTCTCCTCGCTGGTCTGCCAAACCTCAAACTCGGAGAAGCCGGGCAGGCCCATGGGAACACCTTCCCGCCGGAAGATCATCCGGCTGTCCAGCACCTGCTTGCCGGACATGTGGAAGGCGTGCGCGCCTGTTTCAGCCGCCAGAGCCGGAAGATTGGCCGGGGTCACGCCCGCACCCACCAGAATCTCAAGATCAGGTCCGGCGGCCTCCACCAGCCGACGGAGCAGGGAAGCGCCCGCCGGGGCGCTGGCGGCCTGCCCGCTGGTCAGGATGGTGCCAAGGTTCAGCGCTTTGGCCGCTTCCAGCGCCGCAAAGGGGTCTTTGCAGACATCAAAGGCACGGTGCAGGGTGCAGACGACCGGACAGCCAGCGGCCTTTGCAGCGGCCCGGGCGGCCGCGTAGATGGGACGCAGTGCGTCCACGTCCAGCTCCCCCTCCGGGGTCAGCACACCGGTCACAATGCCGTCCGCACCCGCCTGCACCAGCGCGGCGGCGGTCTCGGCCATCTGGGCAAGCTCATAGCGGTCGTAGCAGAAATCACCGAACCGGGGCCGCAGCAGGGCACGCACCGGCAGGCCGGTCTCGGCCTTGACCTGCCGCACCAGCGCAAGGCTGGGCGTGGTGCCGCCGATGATCAGGTCGGCGCACAGCTCCAGCCGGTCGGCCCCGCCCCGCTTTGCCGCAAGGGCGCTTGCGACACTGTCTACACAAACTTCTAAAGTATAGGGCATAAAAACCTCCCGGGAAGCAGGCCAGCGGGCGATGAAATGGACTGCAACAACAGCGACCGCCGCCAGTGGCGGATGTAGGAAGCTGTTGTTGGGGCCGCGGCCAGCAGGATGCGAGTGCAATTGCACGAAGCAGACGCTGGGAGCCGCAACCCGTACTCACTTGCGTGGGGAATCACCGCCGGCCTGTGGTGGTTACTTTACACTTTCGAGGAACCGCACGAAACCGGCGCGGCCGGCTTCATCCAGCTTGTACACACCGGCATCTGCCAGCACCTGCGCGAACACCTGGCCTACCTCATCCTGCAGGATCAGGTGGACGCTGTCGCTGTTCAGCTCAGGATGGCGGGCCAGGATCTCCTGTGCCCATGCGGCGTGCTTCTGCAGGGCTTCGGGGTACTGCTCTGCAGGCACCCGGGCCACCAGCATATCTGCCAGATCGAACAGCTCCTGCTTCAGGCGGCTGGGAAGGACTGCCAGACCCATGACCTCGATCAGGCCGATGTTCTCCTTTTTGATGTGGTGGAGCTTTGCGTGGGGATGGTAGACCCCCAGCGGGTGCTCCGGGGTGGTGATGTTGTTGCGCAAGACCAGATCCAGCTGATATCTGCCATCCCGCACCCGGGCAATGGGGGTGATGGTGTTGTGGGGTTCGCCGTCCGTCTCGGCAAAGATGAAGCTTGCCTCATCGGTATAGCCGCGCCATGCGGTCAGGATCTTGTCGGCCAGCTCCACCAGACGCTCGTCATCCGCACAGGTCAGGCGGATGCAGCTCATGGGCCAGTGGACGATGCCGGCCTCCACATCCTCAAAGCCGGGGAACACCCAGCTCTTCTCGATGGGGGCCTTGGCCATGGCGAACTCGTAGTGGCCGCCCTGGAAGTGGTCGTGGCTCAGGATGCTGCCGCCCACAATGGGCAGGTCGGCATTGCTGCCCACGAAATAGTGGGGGAACAGGCTCACGAAATCCAGCAGCTTGCGGAAGGTGGCCCGCTCGATCTTCATGGGGGTGTGCTGGCTGTTGAACACGATGCAGTGCTCGTTGTAGTAGACATAGGGGCTGTACTGCAGATTCCATGCGCTGCCGTTGATGGTCAGCGGGATGATGCGGTGGTTCTCACGGGCGGGATGATTCATCCGGCCTGCATAGCCCTCATTCTCCACGCAGAGCTGGCACTTGGGGTAGGCGCTCTGGGGGGCCAGCTTGGCGGCGGCAATGGCCTTGGGGTCCTTTTCGGGCTTCGAGAGGTTGATGGTGATATCCAGATCGCCGTAGGGGGTCTTGGTGACCCACTTCACGTCCCGCTTGATGCGGTAGCGGCGGATGTAATCGGTGTCCTGGCTGAATTCATAGAACCAGTCGGTGGCGGCCTGGGGGCCCTCTTCCTCGTACCGCTCCTCAAAGTTGGCGCGGACAATAGAGGGGCGCGGGGTCAGCACGCCCATCAGTTTGGTGTCAAACAGGTCGCGGGCGGTGGAATTGTCCTCACACACGCCCCGGGCCACGGCATCGTCCACCAGCGTTTTCAGGATGCTCTCGAGGTCGGTGTAGCAGATATCCCCCTCAGGCTCGGTAAAGCTGTCCAGCTGCATGGTCATCAGCAGCTGATTGCGGATGTAGATCTCGTCATCGGGCAGGATGAGCCCGGTGTCCAGCCCATAGTTGACGAGCTGTTGAATGGCAGTAGAGATCACAGCACGGCACCTCCTTCCGGACGGATGGAGAGGATGTGGCACTTGCCTGCGCCCAGAATGGCCTCCATCTCAGCCTTGAAGGCATCCAGCTTCTCCAGCGGCACAAAGGCCTGCACGGTGCCGGCAAAGCCGCCGCCGTGAACGCGGACAGCGCCCGCGCCGTTCAGGAAATGCTTTGCGGCGGCAATGGTCACAGCCACTTCCTGATGCTCCTTGTACCCGGCAGGGATGACGTTCTGCAGGTATTCCCAGCTGCTGGTGCCGGATTCGTTGACCAGCTGCAGGAAGGTCTCAAAATCACCGGCGCGCAGGGCGTTTACCTGCCGGGCAACGCGCTGGTTGTCAGCGTAGACGTGGAAAGCCCGGAGCACAGCCCGGTCACCGCACTGTTTGCGGCATGCGGGCAGATTTGCAATAAAGGTCTCAAAGGGCACATCCCGCAGGACTTCGCCGCCGCAGACAGCGGCCACGGCGCGGCACTCGTTGGGGATGGCGGCGTACTCATCGGTCAGGTCGGCGTGGTCTGCACCGGAATCCAGGATGCAGAGGGCAAGGCCTGCCTGAGAGAAATCTACCTGCACCGGCTCCACATCGGGGTGGGCAGGATCGGCAAAGTCGATGGTGATAATGTTGCCCACGCTGGAGGCCATCTGATCCATCAGGCCGCAGGGCTTGCCAAAGTAGACGTTCTCTGCCCACTGCCCGATCTGTGCAATGGCAATGGGGGAGACCTTTTCGGCCATAAAGCGGTCGTTCAGGATGACACCGATCAGCACCTCAAAGGCGGCAGAGGACGAAACGCCGCTGCCCTTGGGCACGTTGGAGGAGATGTACACGTCCAGGCCGGAGAGGGCAGCGCCACGCTCCTTGAAGGCCTCGCACTCGCCCCGCAGCAGGGCCATGGTGGTGTTCTCTTCCTCCTTGCGGGCAGCAAGGTCGCCAAGGTCGATGACACAGAGGTCATAGCCCTCGCTCTGCACACGCAGCTGGTTCAGGCCGTTGGGGGCAGCGGCAGCGATCATGTCAATGTTCACGCTGCCGGCCAGCACCCGGCCATGCTGGTGGTCGGTGTGGTTGCCGCCGATCTCGGTGCGGCCCGGGGCGCTGTACAGTCCGGCCTCGGTGTGGGCACCAAAGGCAGCTTCCAGCCCGTCCAGCACTGCCGCATAGCGTGCGGCGTGGGCAGCGGTCTGCTCCGGCGAACAGCAGTAGAGGGAGGCCAGCCGGGCGGTATGGGTGCCGCCCGCCAGCTCCTGCTTCCAGACAGAAATAGGCTTCATCATGGCGCGTTCCTCCTTGTATAGGTGAATGATTCTTCAAAGGGCCAGGGCCCGTTCTTCTGATTCTATAATATCGGTTCTGTCGAGAAAAGACCATGTATTATTGTTGCATCTGGATGAAAGGTCAACGCAGTTCCGGCGGTCAGCTCCGGGGCGCGAAATCGCCGCCGGTGAGCCCGTCGAGGTTCAGCATCCCTTCCAGCGCGGCAATGTCGGTGGAAACATCCAGCGCATCGGAGGCAAACAGCTTGTCCAGCTGGTTTTCAAAGGCGGTGATGAGCAGATCCATGCTCCGCTCAATGCTCTGCTTTGCCTCAGTGATGTTGGTGCCCTGCACATCCTGTGCCGAAAGCTGGGCGTAGGTATTCAGCAGCTTCAGCGCGGTGGGCAGGTAGTAATCCATAAATTTCTGCAGCTGGGCTTTTTTGTCCGGGTCCTTTTTTGCCAGTGCGAAGATGCGGGCGCTGACATCCTCCAGCCGGGAGATCTTGGCTGTCATCACCGGGTCGGGGATGGCATCGTTGGCCTGCCGGAGCTGGCGCTGCAGGGCGGCATACTGATCCTCGGGAGCCGGTGCGGGTGCGGGCTCGGCGGGTCTGGGCGGCTGGGGCGCAGCGCCACGCACCACCAGCGTGCCGGTGCGGTTGTCGATATAGGCATCGGCCCCGAAATAGCCGTGGTCGATGGCGCGCTCCACAGCGGCGCGGCCCCTGTCGGCATCAATGCCCGCGGCTGCAAAGAGTTCGTCCAGCGGGATATTATCCCGGGTCCCAACGATCTTGTCCAGCTGGCGCTCCAGCTTACGGGCCTGCTTCATCCGCAGGCCCATGGCCAGCGCAGCGCCGCCGCCAATGGTCTGGGCCAGCGCGGTCAGAAACTCGCCCCAGTCGAACCAGTAGCCCCACAGGTCAATGATATCGGCAAGGCCTGCAAGGCCCACCGCCAGAAAGATGCCGCCGAACACCGTGCAGAGGCTGGTCAGGGTCTTGTGCCACTTTTTGGCGTTCTGCTGCTCGGCAGTGGGCACATCGTGGCCATAGACCGGCTCAGTGTCCCGGGCCGGCTGACCGGCACCGGTGTCCTGGGGACGAAAATCGCTGGAATATTCCGCGTTCTCCTGCTCCTTTTTCTCGGCATCCCGGTCGATGGCACGCAGGATGAAAAACAGGATGCCCAGCCACGGCGACATGGCGAATAACACCAGTAACGCGATGGTTGGGATGTGGGCAAGAAAATGTTTGCTGCGTCTGGGCTCCATGGGGCGAATCCTCCTAAAATAAAAAAGCCGTGTTCCACTTTATTATAGCGGAGCACGGCCCTTTTGTTAAGGGGGTAATTTATTTGTGGGAAAGGGAATTACTTCATCAGGCTGCAAACGGCCTCGGCGTAAGCGGCGGGATCATCCACGGGCAGGCCCTCGATCAGCTGTGCCTGTGCATAGAGCAGGCTGCTGTATTTCTTGACCTTGTCGGTATCACCGGCCTCCTGTGCGGCCTTCAGCACGGCGAACACGGGGTGGTTGATGTTCAGCTCCAGCACCTTGTCGCTCTTCACGCCCTCGCTGCCGGGCTGCTTGGAGAGCACCTTCTCCATCTCGATGGACAGGGGGCCGTCGGCGCTCAGGCAGACAGGGTGATCCTTCAGGCGGGTGGAGACCTTGACCTCCTTGACCTTGCCGTCCAGAGCGTCCTTCATGGCATCGAACAGGGGCTTGTTCTCGGCGGTGGCATCCTCAGCGGCCTTTTTCTCGTCCTCGGTCTCAAGGCCCAGATCGCCGCTGTTGACGTTCTTGAACTCCACGGTGCCGTCCTTGCCCTCGGCATCCTTGCGGGGGTAGCTGCGCATGATCTGCAGGCAGAACTCATCCACGTCCTCGGTCAGCAGCAGGACATCATAGCCCTTGTCCAGAACCAGCTCGGCGGCGGGGAGCTTGGCCAGACGGTCAGTGGAGTCACCGGCGGCAAAGTAGATGAACTTCTGCTCGGCAGGCATCTTGTCCACATACTCCTGCAGGGTGACCATCTTCTGCTCCTTGGCAGACCAGAACAGCAGCAGGTCGCGCAGCAGCTCAGCGTGCATCCCGTAATCAGAGTAAGCGCCGAACTTGATCTGGCGGCCGAACTCCTTCCAGAATGCCTCGTACTTTTCGCGGTCGTTGACCAGCATGGAGTGCAGCTCGTTTTTGATCTTCTTTTCCAGTGCGTTGTGGATCAGCTTGAGCTGGTTGTCCTTCTGCAGCATCTCGCGGCTGATGTTCAGGCTCAGATCCTGGCTGTCCACAATGCCCTTGACGAAGCTGAAGTAATCGGGCAGCAGGTCTGCGCACTTTTCCATAATGAGCACGCCGGATGCGTACAGGGCCAGACCCTTCTCATACTCCTTGGTGTAGAAATCATAGGGGCGATGGCTGGGCACGAACAGCAGGGCGTTGTAGTTGGCGGTGCCCTCGGTGCGGCTCACGATGACGCGGGCGGGGTCAGAATAATCGTTGAATTTATCCTTGTAGAAGCTGGCGTATTCCTCGTCGGTGACCTCGCTCTTCTGCTTCTTCCAGATGGGTACCATACTGTTCAGGGTCTCAAGCTCGGTGTAGGTCTCCCACTCCGGCTTGTAGTCCTCGGGCTTGGGATCGGGTTCGGGCTTCTGGCGGCTCTTTTCCCGCTCCATCTGGATGGGATAGCGCACATAGTCGCTGTACTTTTTGACGATGGCCACGATGCCGTATTCATCGAGGAAGTTCTCGTAATTGTCGGTATCGGTGCTGTCCTTGATGTGCAGGATGATGTCAGTACCGGCGGTTTCCTTCTCGGCGGGGGTCAGCTCGTAGCCGTCAGCACCGCTGGACTCCCACTGCCAGGCTTCGTCCGCACCGTATGCCTTGGAGATGACGGTGACCTTGTCGGCGACCATGAAGGCGGAGTAGAAGCCCACGCCGAACTGACCGATGATGTCGATGTTCTCGTCCTTGTTGTCCTTCTTAAAGTCCAGAGAACCGGAGTGGGCGATGGTGCCCAGGTTCTGCTCCAGCTCTTCTTTGGTCATGCCGATGCCGTTATCGGAGACAGTCAGCAGGCGATTGTCCTTATCGCGGGTGAGCAGGATGCGAAAATCGCCCTTGTTCATGCCCACGGAAGGATCGGTCAGGCTCTTATAATAAAGTTTGTCGATGGCATCCGAAGCGTTGGAGATCAGCTCACGGAGGAAGATCTCCTTGTTGGTGTAGATGGAGTTGATCATCATGTCCATCAGTTTTTTGCTTTCAGCCTGAAATTCTTTCTTCGCCATAATACAAAACCTCTTTTGTACAGTATTCAGATCCGGCCCCTCGCAAAAGGAGCGGCAATGCAGAAGAAGCAGCCGATGCTGCATTTCCTTAGCACTCATATCTTTCGAGTGCTAATATACACCGATGCGGGTCAAAAATCAAGGGGTTTCATAAAAAGTTCAGAAATGAACTGGAACAAAATGCCTTTTGTGCGTTGCTACAAAAAATTCATAAAGAAATAGTTGACCTTTCACAATTTTTAGCGTATACTGGTCAGCGGAAACAAACGAGGAAAGAGGAATATGTTATGGCAATGAAGCCGGAGATCTCCGTGAAGAACCTGCTGATGCAGGCATTCCTGACGGGCTGGGAACGCTCGGACAAGAGCATTTCGCAGGATGAATACTTACAGAGCGCCATTCAGGTCATCGAAGTGCTGCAGGTGGAACCTGAAAATGTCTACGCCGAGGAGGGCCTGGGCCTGACCGATGGCGATGAGGTGGATCATCTGGACGACCTGCTGCGGGCAGACGGCCAGTGGCTGTATTACGGCGTGGAGGAGGAAAACTTCTTCCTCATCCAGTGGTACCCGGACAAGGCTTCTGCCGAGGCCAAGCTGGCCGAGCTGGAGGCGCTGGGCGACGGCAAGCAGTATCTGGTGGACCTGAGCCTGACCCGCGAAAATCCTTCGGCTGCTGAGAACTTCGGCAGCTCCAACCCGGTTCAGCTGCGGAGCTGAGCTGAGCGTTTCTGACAAAAAGAAAGGGAATTTTCCATGCAGCTTTCACAAACGGAACGGGAGCGCCTGTCCGCTATTCTGGAACAGTACGACCATCACCCCAAGGTGCAGGAAATGCGTGAGTTTATCCAGCACGGTGATGTGACCACCTACCAGCACTGCAAGAATGTGGTCGTGGTCAGCTGCTGGATCAACCACCGCTTCCATCTGGGAGCCGATGAGACCACGCTGGCCGTGGGGGCCTTCCTCCACGATTTCTATCTCTATGACTGGCACAAGCAGGGCTCTTTCCACGGCCTGCGGCATCTGTTTGAGATGCACGGCTTTTCCCACCCGGGGTCTGCCTGTGTGAACGCACAGCGGGTGTTCGGCATTACCAAAAAGGAGCAGAACGTCATTGCAAGCCACATGTGGCCCCTGACCTTCCGCCATATCCCGACCTGCCGCGAGGCGGTCATCGTCTGTCTGGCGGATAAATACTGCGCCATTGTGGAGAGCATGTTCCGCCGCACAAGGGTGGGCGCTGACGAAGAAGAGTGGTAAAGAAGCCGCCGCACGGTTCACATGAAAGAAAGCAAAAGACCAGAGTTGTAACGCCTTTTGGCGAAACAACTCTGGTCTTTTTTGCTGGGGCTTGTGCAACAGCCTCTTTGAAAAAGTGATCTTATTCTGCTCTCAGAGCCTTGACAGGGTCAGAGCGGGAAGCGGTTTTGGCGGGGATGAAGCCGCCCAGAATGGTCAGCACAGTTGCCAGTGCAACCAGCACCACAGCGGCCTTCCAGGGCAGAACGGCCACTACGCTGGTGCCGACGGCGATCTTCTGGATGAGCATGTTGCCCGGAATGAGCAGCAGTCTGCTGAGGCCGATGCCCATGAGGCCCGAGCACAGGCCGATGATGAAGGTCTCGGCGTTGAACACCTCGGAGATGTTCCGCTTGGAAGCACCGATGGCACGCAGGATGCCGATCTCCTTGCGGCGCTCCAGCACGCTGATATAGGTGATGATGCCAATCATAATGGAGGAGACCACCAGCGAGATGGAGACAAAGGCCACCAGCATGTTGGAGATCATGTTGATGATCCTGGTCACGGAGGTCATCAGGGTGCCCACTACATCGGTGTACTGGATTACCTTGTCTTCCGCGCCCTGCTTACGCATGGCGGCATTGTAGCTGTCCAGCACATTGAGGACCTTAGCCTTTTGCTCGAAGTCCAGCGGATAGATGTTGATCTGGCTGGGGTCGTCCTCGCTGGCATAACCAAAGGCCTGCAGGTTGCTTTCATAGGTGGCGCTGGTGGACATCATTTTCGACTTCATCAGCTCCGCCAGATCGTCCTCAGTCATGTTGAACCGGATGGCATTCCGGAACGCATCTGCGTCGATCTTCAGCGCGCTTTCCATCTGGCTGCCCAGAGAGGAGAAGCGCTCGGTCATCTGGCTCTGCAGATTCGTGCTGATCTGGCCCATGGCCTGCTCCATGGCAGTGCCCAGCTGGGCCTGCAATTCGGCGGCGATCTGTTCCGAGAAGTTTGCCATCACGCTGCCCATGACCTGCTGCATGGCGGCAGTAAATTGCTCCTGCAGGGCAGCGGTATCGATGAGGCTGCCCATGGAATCCTTCATCAGCTGCTGGAACTGGTCGCTGGCGAGATACTGGTCAAAACCGATCTTGTCCAGCCCCAGAATGCCGTTGCCGATGATGTAATCCTTGTAGCCGGTCATCACCTTCTGGGCCAGCTGCTGCATTTTGTCGGCGGGGATGGAAATGTCCATGTTGGCGAACACGTCCGTCAGGGCGCTCATGTCGATGTCGGGCGTTTCGGTCAGATCAAATTGGAAGCTGTCCGGGTCAATGAGGGAGGAAAAATCTACGGAACCATCACTCAGGTCGAACGCGCCGCTCAGGTCAAGATCCAGCTTGCCGGGGTCGAACTGGAAGGCGCTCTCGAGCTGGTCGGTGTCAATGGAGAAGAGGGAAGCCATGTCCACGGCAGTGGTTCGCTCGGTGCCGAAGGGCTCACCGTTCAGCACATTGGTCTGCGGGTCGGCGAGCTGATCCTGTACCAGCCTGCTCTGGGCGGCGGTGTCCATGACGTGCCGGGTCAAAGAGGCGGGATAGGCGATGCCGGAGGACAGCATGGCGGCGGAGGCGTTCTCCCTGGGCTGCACCACGCCCACGATGGTCATGGTCTCGCCGTTGGCCACAAGCTCCTGCAGGAAGGCCTTGTCGTCCGATTTATCCACCCAGGTGCTGTGGGCATCGTCGTACTGGTAGCGGTCGGCCGCGTTGACCAGCTTGAAGGTGCGGCCCAGAAAATCGCTGTACCGGTAGGTCTTGAAATCTTCGGGCACATCCACATTCTGGTTCTGGGCGAATTGCTGGATCATCTTGTCCAGCTCGGCGTTGTCCCGCAGGCCCAGCGCGTAGAGGGCATAATCGGTGATGGAACCATCCGCACCCAGCACGGCAACGCACTCGTTGTAGCTTTCGGGCCAGCGGCCTGCCTTGACCTCGTACTGGGAATGATACAGGGCATCGCTGGCGGGCAGCTGGTAGAACACGCTGGTGTTCATCATGCTGGCCATCATGTTGTTGGTCGAGCTGGTGGAGCTGATGCCCAGAGCGGAAAGGGAGGAATCCGGGTTCACCTGCCGGATGCTGCCGTCCGGGTCCTGGCGGTAGATCTGAGGCTGTACATTATAGGAATACTCCACCGAGGAAACGCTCTCCCCGATGCTGCAGGCATCGCTCTCGAGGTAGGTTTTCAGGCTCTTCAGGTCGTTGGAGGTGATGCCGGAAACCATCTGGGTCACGAGCTGGCGCACCGGCACCATCCCTTCGCCGGGGGCGGCGGGCTGGCCGGGCAGGTCGGCGGACAGCAGGCTGGTCAGATCCATGCCGCTGCGCAGGATCTGCACCGGGTACTCGGAAAGGGTGTCCCGCTCCATATCGGCGATATACTGGTTGACACCGGTGGACAGGGAGATGATCAGCGCAATGCCGATGATGCCGATAGAGCCTGCAAAGGCCGTGAGCAGGGTGCGGGTCTTTTTGGTCCAGAGGTTGTTGAAGCTCAGGGTCAGCGAGGTCCACCACGACATGGAGGAGTGGCCCATGTTCTTGTGAACGGCAGGGGCAAGCTGAGTGGTGTCAGGTTTGTAGGGGGCGGTGTCGGAGCGGATGACACCATCCTTCAGGTTCACGATGCGGGTGGCGTACTGCTGGGCCAGCTCCGGGTTGTGGGTGACCATGACCACCAGACGGTCCTTTGCCACCTCCTTGAGCAGCTCCATGACCTGGATGCTGGTCTCGCTGTCCAGTGCGCCGGTGGGCTCGTCTGCCAGCAGGATCTCCGGGTTGTTGACCAGCGCACGGGCAATGGCAACGCGCTGCATCTGGCCGCCGGACATTTCGCTGGGGTGCTTGTGCAGCTGATTGCCCAGCCCCACCTTCTGCAGCGCCTCGGTGGCGCGGCGCTTGCGCTCTGCGCCCGAGATGCCGGAAATGGTCAGGGCCAGCTCCACGTTGGCCAGAACGGTCTGATGGGGGATCAGGTTGTAGCTCTGGAACACAAAGCCGATGGTGTGGTTGCGGTAGGAGTCCCAATCGCGGTCGGTGTACTTTTTGGTGGAGATCCCGTTGATGACAAGGTCACCGCTGTCGTACCGATCCAGGCCGCCGATGATGTTCAGCAGGGTGGTCTTGCCGGAGCCGGAGGGGCCCAGGATGGCGACAAATTCGCTGTCGCGCAGGTTCAGGCTGACATCATTCAGTGCGGTCTGTACAAGGTCACCGGTTTTGTATTCCTTGCGGATCTTTTTCAGTTGTAGCATAGGCAGGCCTTTCTTATGCGTGCCCGGCGGCGTGTGGGAAATGCCGGACAAAAAACAAAATAACGTAGATATAGTATCAGATGAATGTGAACAAACCATTGCTTTTCGGGAAAGATGGTGTTATGCTGAAGAAGGTGAAAGAAACAAAAATCGACACTTTATGACGTAAATTACCAAAAATCAAGACGCAAAAAGCCGCCATTCCTGTACGGCTCGACGCATAGTGACGTTTTTTCGGGGATTGAATCTTTCCGCAGGGCCTTATAAAATAGTATCATACAGTACGCACGGAAGAAAAGTGCGGCAATTTTAAGGCAAAGGGGAAGGTTGGATTGACGGAACGACTCGTTTCAAAGCTGCATGTCGCGCTTTTGAGCTACGACGAGCGGGAGATCCGCGTCCGGAAAAATTATCTGGAGGAGCAGAATCCTGCGATCTGCTGTGTCTGTTTCCACAGCGGCGAGGATCTGCTGCGGGAGCTGCGCCAGCAGCGCAGTGTGGATATCGTGGTGCTTTCGAGCCAGCTGGAGGATATGGACGGGTATGAGTTCCTCAAGCGGCTCAACAGCCTGCATAACCGCCCGCTGCTGCTGTTGCAGGGGGATGACTGGTACAGCGATGCCACGGCATCGTTCCTGCGGCCGGACGGCAGGCAGTACCTGCCGGAGCGCAGCAGCCTGCTGGATCTGCTGCTGGATCTGCGCAGCTCCACGGACATTGGCATCTTCTGGGTGCTGCCGTTCTGCAAGCAGCTTTATGCGGAGTGGGGCATCCAGCAGCCGGATGTAAACTGTGAATATCTGACCACTGCGCTGCAGGTCGTATGCGGCACGGAGCGGAAGCTGGCCGTGCGCAAAGAGATCCTGCAGACTGTGGCCGAGGAACACCACACCACGGTGGCCGCCGTGGACTGCGGGATGCGCCGCCTGATCGACGGGGTGGAAAAATACAACACCGAAGCCTGGCAGAAATTCAAGCAGGATTACGGCCTGATGGGGCATAGCGTTACCCTGGGCAAGCTGATCTATGCGGGCCGCCAGAAATTGATCGACAGCGGAACGCAGGGACGGAAGGCTGGACGATGAGAAAAAAGAGAGAGAACGGAATGGCAAAAGAGAGCGGGATGGGGGATTTCCCCCGCAAACAATTTGAGAGCGTGCTGCTGCACTCCCTGCGCATCATGGACCAGAACCGGGAATACCTGCAGATGCATCTGGCCCGGACCGGAGACGAAAGGACCCGGCAGGCGCTGGAGGATATGGGGCAGGAGAGCATCCGCCTGGAGCGCACCCTGCGGGAGATGATGGGCCTGCTGGAAGTGGAGATGAACGACAAGCCGTCCATGAAGCCGGTAGACCTGTGCTGGATCCTGATGGAGGCCGCCCAGATAGCCCCGGAGATCGAGAAGCAGCTGGGTATCCGGCTGACCGTGGATCACAGCCCGTTCCGGCGCTGCTATGTCAAGGCGGATGCCCAGGAGGCCGAGCAGCTGCTGTTTCATCTGCTTTCCAACGCCCTGCGGGCGGTAAGCCCCGGCGGGCAGATCAAGATCCGGCTCACCCGGGACGACGAGGATCTGTACTTGATCGTGGAGGACGACGGCTGCGGCCTGCCCACCGGTGAAAACTGGATGGAGAACCGCCGCCGCTTCCTGGGCGGTGTGCAGGCAGGGCTGCTGCTCTGCCGCCGCTACTGCGCCCACATGGGGTGGGTGCTTTCCCTCACGCCGCGCGGTGCCGGAAGCGGCACCCGGGCAGAGGTGCGCATCCCGCTGGCCGGAACGATGTTTCCCATTGAGGGCAGTGTGGAACTGCACACCATCCATCCGGCACTCACCACAGCTGATGGCCTGCGCTGGCAGATCCTGCGGGAGCTTGCCCTGTTGTCCGATAAAATGGAATGATACGATGTTCAGCGCCCTGCTCCGGGCTTTTCCGGGGCAGGGCGTTTTTGTGTAAAAATCACTCTGAGTAAAGAATCTTAACCGGAATGTAGAAAAACAGGGGAGCTGTATTCGTGAATTTAACAAAATGTTTAACTTTTTGAGCGGAAAATACTATTTTTTGCGTGTAAAATATGGTGACTGGATTGATTGTATCCCGATTTTTGAGTATAATACAACTGTATTTTTATATTGTTCCTCAGGAGGAAAAGCAAGTGAGAGTAGGTCTTGACATCGGAAGCACCACCATCAAGTGCGCGGTGCTGGACGAACATGATGCGCTGATTTATTCAACATACGAGCGTCATTACAGCCATATTCTGGAAAAGGCGCAGGAGCTGCTGCGCCGTATCGATGCAGAGCACCTGCACGGAAACAAGGCTCTGCTGAGCATCTCCGGTTCTGCCGGCATGGGTCTGGCCGACAGCTGCGGCGTGCCCTTTGTGCAGGAGGTGTTCTCCACCCGTGTTGCAGTCAAGCGGTTTGTGCCCGCCACCGACTGCGTGATCGAGCTGGGCGGCGAGGACGCAAAGATCCTGTTCCTGACCAACGGCACCGAGGTCCGCATGAACGGCAGCTGTGCCGGCGGCACCGGTGCCTTTATTGACCAGATGGCCACCCTGCTGAAGATGAGTGCCGACGAGATGAACAAGGCCGCGGAAAAGGCCGAGCGCACCTATACCATCGCGTCCCGCTGCGGCGTGTTTGCCAAAAGCGATGTGCAGCCCCTCATCAATCAGGGCGCACGCACGGAGGATATCGCCGCCAGCATCTACAAGGCGGTGGTCAACCAGACCATTGCCGGTCTGGCACAGGGCCGCCCCATCAAGGGCAATATCCTGTATCTGGGCGGGCCGCTGACCTTCAGCAGCGTGCTGCGCAAGAGCTTTGATGAGGCGCTGGGGGTCACCGGAACCTGCCCCGAGAACAGCCTGCTCTATGTGGCACTGGGTGCCGCCCTCTATGCGGATAAGGAGTTCGAACTCTCCGCAGTGGCCAACGCGCTGGACCAGTACGCCGCCACCGCTACTTATGCCAGTGAGCCTCCGCTCTTTGCCAACAAGCAGGAGTACGAGGAATTCCATGCCCGGCACATGTCCCACAGCGTGCCCCATGTGCCCTTCAGCGCCCAGTGCGGCCCGGTGCATATCGGCATCGACTCCGGCTCCACCACCGTCAAGCTGGTGGTGGTGGACGAGAAGAGTCAGATCCTGTACACCAATTACCAGCCCAACCTTGGCAACCCGCTGCCCCTGATCCGGGAACAGCTGATCAAGATCTACCAGGAGCACCCCGGCCTGCAGGTGGCCAGCGTGACCACCACCGGCTATGGCGAGGAACTGGTCAAGAACGCCTTCCGCTGTGATTATGGTCTGGTGGAAACGGTGGCTCATTTCACCGCCGCCAAATACTTTATGCCCGATGTGGATTTCATCATCGATATCGGCGGTCAGGACATGAAGTGCTTTAAGATCGAGGATGGTGCCATCAGCAACATTTTCCTGAACGAGGCCTGCTCCTCCGGCTGCGGCAGCTTTTTGCAGACCTTTGCGCAGGCATTGGGCTATGATGTCAAGGAGTTCGCCGCTCTCGGCCTGTTCGCAGACCGCCCCGTGGATCTGGGCAGCCGCTGCACCGTGTTTATGAACAGCTCGGTCAAGCAGGCCCAGAAGGACGGCGCTTCCATCGAGAACATTTCCGCCGGTCTGTCCATCAGTGTGGTCAAGAACGCGCTGTACAAGGTCATCCGCGCATCCAGCCCCGAGGAGCTGGGCCGCAAGATCGTGGTGCAGGGCGGTACTTTCTACAATGAGGCTGTTCTCCGCGCCTTTGAAAAAGAGATGGGCGTGGAGGTCATCCGCCCCGACATCGCGGGCCTGATGGGTGCCTACGGCGCGGCCCTGTTCGGCCTGCGCCAGAGCCATAAGAACCACCGGGAGACCTCCGCCATGATGAGTCTGGCCGAGCTGGAAGCCTTCGACCAGAAGGTAGTCAGCGTCAAGTGCGGCGGCTGCGGCAACCACTGCCAGCTCACCATCAACACCTTTGCCGATGGCCGCAAGTTTATCTCCGGCAACCGCTGCGATAAGCCCGTGACCGGTAAGAGCGAGGACGACAGCCTGAATCTGTACGCCTACAAGCAGCAGCTGCTGGCCGGTTACAAGCCCGTGCCCGGCAAGCGCGGCTCCATTGGCATTCCGCTCTGCCTGAATATGTACGAGCTGCTGCCCTTCTGGCACACCTTCTGGACCAGGCTGGGCTTTGCCGTGCACACCAGCCCGGTGTCCAGCCGGGGGCTGTATCTGGCCGGTCAGGCCACCATCCCCAGCGATACCGCCTGCTTCCCGGCCAAGCTGAGCCACGGCCACATCAAGGCCCTGAGCCAGATGCACCTGGATGCCATCTTCTACCCCTGTCTGACTTACAACGTTGACGAGGGTCTGGGCGACAACCACTATAACTGCCCGGTGGTGGCCTATTACCCTGAAGTTCTGGCAGGCAACTGCCCCGAGCTGGAGGGCCAGAAGTTTATCTATGACTATGTGGGCATCCACCGCCCCAAGGACTTTGTCCGCAAGATGGCAAAGGAAGTCCTGCCCAAATACTTCGGCGGCATTTCCGAAAAGGAAGTGCAGGCCGCTGCCGATGCTGCCTACGCCGAGCACGAGGCCCACATGGCCCAGATCCGGGTCAAGGGCAGCGAGATCATTGATGAGGCACGCCGTCAGGGCAAGCGCATCATCGTGCTGGCTGGCCGCCCCTACCACGTTGACCCTGAGATCAACCATGGCATCGACCACCTCATCACCCGCCACGGCGCGGCTGTTGTCACTGAGGACAGCATCTCCAACCGGGTGGAAAAGTTCCCCACCAGTGTGCTGAACCAGTGGACCTACCACAGCCGCCTGTATGCGGCGGCCAAGTACTGCACCACCCAGAAGGATATGGATCTGGTGCAGCTGGTCTCCTTTGGCTGCGGCGTGGATGCCATTACCACCGATGAGACCCGCGAGATCCTGCAGGCAGGCGGTAAGCTCTACACCCAGCTCAAGATCGATGAGATCACCAATCTGGGTGCGGTCAACATCCGTCTGCGCAGCCTGTTCGCCGCTCTGGAGGAGCGCGACGAGGCGGCAGAGGAAAAGGCCGCCCCCAAGGCAGAAGCCTGATACATAGGAGGAACCTATGGAATACAATTATCCCAAATTTACCCCGGAGATGAAGCAGACCCACACCATCCTCATCCCCAACATGGCCATTACCCAATTCCGGTTGCTGGAATACGCCCTGCGCTACGACGGCTACAAGTGCGAGATCCTGGGCAACTGCGGCAGCGCCGTGGCACAGCTTGGCCTGAAATACGTCCACAACGACACCTGCTATCCGGCCCTGCTGGTCATCGGCCAGTTTCTGGACGCCCTGAACAGCGGCAAGTATGACCTGGATCATACGGCCCTGCTCATCACCCAGACCGGCGGCGGCTGCCGTGCTTCCAACTACATCCACCTGCTCCGCAAGGCTCTGGTCAAGGCGGGCTATCCCCAGATCCCCGTTGCCAGCCTGAACTTCTCCGGTCTGGAAAAAGACAGCGGCTTCCAGATGACCCTGCCGCTGGCCCGCCGCGCGCTGGCCTGCATTTTCTACGGCGATATGCTCTGTGCCCTGCGCAATCAGGTGGCCCCCTACGAGAACGAAAAGGGAGCCGCTGACCGGATGGTCGATCTGTGGGTCGAGCGTCTGGGCCGCGTTCTGCTGGCCGGCAAGGGCTTTACTGCCCGGGAAATGAAGCACACCTTCCCGCTCATTGCAAAGGATTTTGCGGCCATCCCCGTGACCCGGGTGCCCAAGGTCAAGGTGGGCGTAGTCGGCGAGATCTACGTCAAGTACAGCCCCCTGGGCAACAACGACCTGCAGAAGTTCCTGGAGAGCCAGGACTGTGAGGTGAACTTCCCGGGCCTGATGGGCTTTGTGCAGTACTGCATCTTCAATATGGGCGAGGATCATGTTCTTTACGGCGGCAAGCTGGCCGTCAAGATGGGCACGGATCAATTGCTCAACTGGCTGGACAGCGTGGAGCGTGCCATGCTCAAGGCCACAGCCGATGCCGGGTTCTATGCCCCCGGCCCCTTCAAGGAGCTGGTGGAAAAGCCCCGGGGCATCATCTCGCTGGGGGCCAAGATGGGCGAGGGCTGGCTGCTGACCGCCGAGATGATCGAGCTGGTGCAGGGCGGCTACGGCAACATCGTCTGTGCCCAGCCCTTCGGCTGCCTGCCCAACCATATCGTGGGCAAGGGCATGGTGAACAAGATCCGCGCCCTGTATCCCAGCGCCAATATCACCCCCATCGATTATGACCCCAGCGCCACCCGGGTCAACCAGGAAAACCGCATCAAGCTGATGCTGGCAGTCGCCAAGGAGCGCCTGAACGCCCCGGCGCAGGCCGCCCCCCTGACGGCAGAAGAGATCGCCGGTGGGGCTCCCCGGGTCGAGACCACGGTATAATTCTTTCTAAACAGCAACACTCCCCTTCGGGCAGGACCGTGTGCCGCACGGCTCCACCCGAAGGGGAGTGTTTTTTGTCTCAGCTGCAGAGATACCGCCGCTCGAACTCCTCAGCCGGGATGGCCTTGGAGAACCAGAAGCCCTGCGCGCCGTCGCAGTCCAGCGAGCGGAGGAGCTGCACCTGCTCCTCGGTCTCGATGCCCTCGCAGATGACGTTGTAGCCCAGCCGTTTGACCAGATGTACGACCTCCCGCAGAAAATCGGTGCCCCGCGCGTTGGAACTGCACCGGGTCAGAAAGAGCTTGTCCAGCTTGATGGTGTTCACGGGGATATCCACCATGTTGTTCAGCAGGGAACCGCCCGCGCCGAAATCGTCCAGCGAGGTCTGCATTCCATCGCTCTGGAAGGAGGAAAGCAGGCGCTTCACCCGGTCGTACTCCGAGACCACCGCCGTCTCGGTCAGTTCGATCTCCAACATCCGGGCGCTGATGTTGTGCTTTTCCAGAATTTCGCTGTACTCCTGGGTGGGGGCATCCTCCCGGGCAAGCGCCGCCGAGGCGTTCACCGCAATGGGCAGCAGCCGATGCCCGGCCTGTGCATTGCGCTGCAGGAACCGGGCCACCTGCTCGAAGATGTACAGATCCAACTCCACGATGTGGCCCGTGGATTCCAGAATGGGAATGAACTGGTCGGGGTAGACCACGGTGCCGTCCGGCTTGATCCAGCGGGTCAGCGCCTCGGCCCCGATGACAGAGAGATCCTTGGGCGAGAACTTGGGCTGGAGGTACAGCTTGAACTCGCCGTTCTCAAGCGCCTGCGGCAGGCCGCTCAGCAGCTCACCGGTCAGGGTCTGCTTGACCTCCAGCTTTTTGTCAAACTGGACAGCAGACACGCGGGTATTGCTGTGCACCTGCTTGCGGGCAAAGTTTGCCTTGTCGATGGCGGCAGATGCGCTCAGGCAGCCGGGCTCAATGGCGTACACACCCATCCGTACCCGCAGGCGTACCTCCGGGTAATGCTGGGCCTGATACTGCTCAAACCGGCGGCAGAGCGTGTCTGCATAGTGGAGCGGGCCTTTCTCGTCGCGGCAGGAGAGGTAGAGTACGAACTGGTCGCCTACCACCCGGCACAGGTAGCACTCGCCCCAGTGGCGGGCCGCCTCGATGAGGAAATCGCTGAATTCCTTCAGCAGCTGATCACCGGTGGCGTAGCTGTATTTTTCGTTGAAGTATTTGAAGTTCTCGAAGTCACAGTAGAAGATCTGGTAGCCCTCGGCATAGCCGCCGATGATCTTGTGGGAGACCTCCTCCTTGAAACGGGTAAAGGCCAGCAGACCGGTCAGCCGGTCAAACTCAGGAGCAGAAGTCATGCCGCGGCTTACATCGTTCACGGCCAGATGCTTGCTCAGGTAGGCGTTGATGATCTTTGTGATCTCGCCCAGCTCCCGGCGGTTCTGGGGTGTCCAGTACCGTTTGCTGCCGCACACCACATAGGCAATGGCACCCTGATATTCGCCCTCGCCGTACATGGCAGCGTAGACCACCGTCTGTGCTCCGCCCTGCATCAGCAGTGCGCGCCCCTGCGGCGAGTACATTCCCATATTGTCGGCCTGCAGCACGGTGGTACCGTATTCATCGTAGCTGTGGAACAGGGTCAGGAAGTCCTCCTTGGTAAAGGAGTTACCGTTCAGAGGCACCGGCTCCGCGTGGGGAGAGGTCCACTGGAACTGCCGGGAGACGCTGCGTTCCCGGATGCAGGTGTCCACAATGGTAATGCGGTCCAGCTGCAGCCGGATGCCGACGATCTTCAGGAAGAGGGGGATAGCAGTCTCAAAGCTGTTGTTCTTCTCAAACAGTTCAAAGGCGGTGGAGATCAGGTCGTTGTGCAGGTAGCGTGCATCGATATCGGCCGTTTCCGGGGCGGCAGGAACCGCCTGGGCATAGCGCCGCAGATTGTCGCAGAACACATACTGGTTGCGGCCATTCTGCTTGGCCTGATACAGGGCCCAGTCCGCGTTTTCGAACAGCTGGTCAAAGGAATAGCCCGCTGTGTTTTCAGGCAGGAAGCAGGCACCGATGCTGCAGGTCATCCGGTAATCGTTTCCCCAGAACTTCACCTGCTGCACGGATTCCGAAAGCTGGCGGGTCTTCTGGAGCAGGGTGGTGTTGGGGATATCCTTCAGAAACACCACGAATTCATCGCCGCCGAACCGCACCAGAATGTCGCTGGAGCGGAACAGGGTGCGCAGCATCCGGGCAAACTCCTGCAGGACCTTGTCGCCGAACAGATGCCCGTAGCGGTCGTTGACGTTCTTGAAAAAATCAAGGTCGATGACCAGCATTCCACAGGAGGCATAGGGATCTTTGGCCTGCAGATAGCGGTCGATAAGCTCCTTGCCGGTGCGGTTGTTATACAGCTGGGTCAGGGAATCGTGGCGGGCCTGCTCCAGCAGCTCCTGGGTCTGATTCTTCTGGTCGGTGATGTCCTTAGCGTAGCCCACATAGAGTGTGCCGCGGGCGGGGTCTTCGACCGGGCGGGCATCCACCTCCCGGGAATAATACACCCCATCCGGCGAGACAAAGCGCATCTCCAGCGGGCCGTACAGCTCACCGGTGAGCAGGGCGCGCATCTTCCAGCGGTCCTCCGCGAAGATCGTGGCGTGCTCCGGCTTCTCGGAGCCAAGGTAGGCTTCCAGCGTTTCCAGCGTGCGGCTCCGGGTATCGTAGACCCGCAGCTGATCCAGACGGGGGTCATATTCCAACAGAAAAAACCACCGATGCACAAGAAACTGCATCAGCAGGGGATTGTTGATGATCGAATCGATAAACCGAACAGGGACATCCATGGCCGACTCCCCACTTTCCGCTTTTTAACCAGTATAACAAAATATGGAAGATGCATCAAGGCAAAACACAAAAATTTCATGGAAAGTGAAAGAAATTTTACAGAAAGCTCTGTCGGAAACGGTTTCGGTGTTCCCGCTCAGGCCGGAACGCCCCACAGCTCGATCGTGGCACCGGCGGCAAGCCGGACATTGGTGTCCACGGTCAGGGTCAGCCTGCCGAGCTTCTGGCTGGCATCCACATTCTGGCCGCCGCTTCCGGCAGGCAGAACGACCGAAGGCGGTGCACCCGTGGTGCCGGATGCGGCAAAACAGAGATACTGCCCGAAGCAGGGAAGTGCCTGAAAGCTGGCAAAGGTGCGGGTGGGCGGGCTGGACATCGAGCTGCTGGCAGCACAGGGGGCAGAAGCACTGAGCAGCTGGGCACCATCGCTGGTGCTGCACACCCAGTGCAGCGTGCCCTTGGATTGGCTGCTGCCTGCCTGAAACAGCACCTTCAGCGCCTGCAGTTCGGTGGGAAAGGTGCGCTCAAAGCTGGCAGCGGCGGCGTTCAGGGACACCTTTTCCAGCAGCTCCCACTGGCCGGGATCGCTGGGGTCACCCTTTGGGCCTTGGGGGCCGGGTTCTCCCTGCGGGCCTTGCGGGCCGGGCTCTCCTTTGGGGCCGGTGGGTCCTGCGGCACCGGGTTCTCCCTGCGGGCCAGGTTCCCCCTTTTCGCCCCGGAATGCACCGCTTTCCACGGCTGCTTTCAGCCGGTCGAGCAGGGCCTGCCAGGCGGGCGTGCCGGGCTGGGGCAGGGTGCTGTCCTCCGTGCCGGAATTTTCGGCCACGCAGTAGCACACGTCCGCGCTGGTCAGGGTGCGGGTGCCATCGGTGCCCTCAAAGGTGATGCGGCCCTCTCCGGGCACAGCCGTGATGAGGGCGGGCACTTCTACAAGGCCGTCCACCACCAGCGTGGAGGGGGCAGCGTTCCCATCCGGCAGGTGCCAGAAGGCCCGCAGGGTCATGCCCTGCCACTCGCCGTCGGCTTCCACCCGCAGGGCGTAGATGCCCCGGTTTTTGGTGTAGCCGAAGCGGAGCAGGCCGTCGTACCCCTGCAAAGCAGCCCCGCCGCCCGAGGATAAATGGATCTGACGTTCGATCATACAGTTTCACTCCTTTTGTCGTGGTTTTTGCGTTCAAAAAGCTTGACTTTGGTTAGAGTTTTCGGTAAGATTGTGAAAAGACCGCAGAAGGTTTGGTGGATGAAATCTAACCAAAATCAGCTTGTGAGGCTATAATATCTGAATAAATTCAGAAAGTCAAGGGAAAATCTGAATCCGGTTAGAAAACCGGCGTTCTGCACAAGAAGGAGTGCAAAATTTGTGTTTTATGACTGCTACACGGCCCTGTGTCAGGCCAGAGGCATCAGCCGCAGCCGGGCCGCGCAGGAGATGGGCCTGAGCAACTCCACAGTGACCAAATGGAAAAACACCGGGGCGACCCCCTCGGGCGAGACGCTGGCCAGAGTATCTGCCTATTTTGGCGTGCCGGTGGGGGAACTGCTGGGCGAAGCCGTCCCGTCGGTGCAGGAGGAGCGGAAACTGCCCGAAGGAGCTGTCCCGTTCGATCCCGCTCTCACGGCTCCGCTGCTGGGCACGGTGCGTGCAGGCCTGCCCATGTATGCGGAAGAAAACATTGAGGGCTACATCCCCATCACCCGGAAGGATGGGGCACGGTACTTCTGGCTCCGTGTCCGGGGCGACAGCATGAACGCCGTGGGCATTTCGGAAAACGATGAGATCCTGGTGCGGGAGCAGCCGGAGGTGGAAAACGGCCAGCTTGCCGTGGTGATGGTCAACGGCGATGAAGCCACCGTGAAATATTTCCGTCAGGAGGGTAGCCTTGTGGTCCTGACCCCCAAAAGCTTCAACCCCGTGCACCAGCCCCAAATCTATGATCTGAAACGGGTGCAGGTGCGGGTGGTCGGCCTTGTGGTGGAGTGCCGCAAGGTGTTCTGAAAAAAAGAAGATGGCCCCTGCGGGGCAGAATAGGAGACTCGCTATGAAATGGAGGACCGTTCTGTGCACAGCGCTGTTTTTGTGCGGTACCGTGCTGCTTTCTGCCTGCGGCGGGGGAGAGATGCCCGCGCCTGCGGAACCGCCCGCTTCCAGTGAGCTGCCGGCCCCCTCTCAGCCGGAGGAAGTGCCCGCCCCCTCGGAATCGGCTTCTTCCAGTGAACCGGAGCCGCTTCCGGAACCGGAACCGCCCAAACCGTGGGATGGCATGGTCGTCCCGGAAGGCTGTAAGGCAGAGTGGAAAATAGAGCAAGGCAAGCTGGTATTGGTCAGCTATGAGTTTACGAATGGGGCAAATGTGCTCCTTCCGACGGGAAAGCCGTACAGTATTGGAATGAGCTGCTTTGAAAATAACGCAAAGCTAAGGGCGGTCACAATTCCCGCAGATGTGACGGAAATCCAGTTTGGAGCATTCAAAAGTACGGGCCTATGGCAGATAATTGTTCCCGCGACAGTCAAAGAACTGGGGGATGCAGTATTTGCCGATTGTAATCAACTGGTACAGGCGGAAATTGTTGGAATGCCCGAAACAGGAAAACAAACATTCGCCCGGTGTAAAGCCCTGCAAAGTGTGCAGCTTGGCGAGGGAGTGATCCGGATTGAAGAAGGCGCATTTGAACATAGCGGCCTGAAAAAGATCACTCTGCCGGGAACATTGTCGAACGTAGAGAAATATGCATTTGATTACTGCAATTTGAAAACGATCGTTTATAACGGTGATTGGGAAGCAAAGAAGAGTACACTGACAATTGGTGAACAAAACGAGGCCTTGTTAACTGCAACCCAAAGTTAAACCACCAAAAACAAACGCCGTCTCTTGTGCAAAAAGGCAGGAGACGGCGTTTTTGCGTGGAAAAACCGAAACGAAAATCAGCGATGAATAGCTTGTTTATCAATTTGACCGGAATTTGTGCAACAAAAAACCTATAAACATATTGACATTCTAGGAAAATGGGTATATCATACGGCCAACGGAAACATACATCCGCAAGATCAGGAGAAAAGGAGGGGAACAGACATGGACTGGAATGTGATGGTGCAATATCTGCCGCAGTATGAAAAAGCGGCCTGGCTCACCCTGCGTCTGGGTGTGGCCGGTATCTTCTGGGCTATCCTTGTGGGCCTTGTCTGCGCCGTACTCCAGTACGAAAAAGTGCCGGTGCTGCGCCGTATCGTGGGCGCTTATATCCAGCTCAGCCGGAACACGCCGCTGCTGGTCCAGCTGTTCTTTCTTTATTACGGTCTGCCCAAGATCGGCATCAAGACCAACGCCGAGCTCTGCGGCATTGCAGGCCTTGCCTTTCTGGGCGGCAGCTACATGGCCGAGGCTTTCCGCAGCGGGCTGGAAGCCATTGAACCCATCCAGACCGAAAGTGCCCTGAGCCTTGGCATGAGACGGCGGCGGTCATCGTGTTCGTGCTCTGGGGCACGGCCGAGATGAGCGACCTCGTCCGCGGTGCCCTCATCGCCATCCCGAAGCATCAGTATGAGAGCAGCGAGGCGCTGGGCATGAGCCGGGCGCAGACCTATTGGTACATCATCATCCCTCAGACAGTGCGGCGGCTCATCCCGCTGTCCATCAACCTCATCACCCGCATGATCAAGACCACCAGCCTGGTGTTGATGATCGGTGTGGTGGAGGTGCTCAAGGTGGCCCAGCAGATCATTGAGGCCAACCGCACCGCCAGCCCCAACGCGGCGTTTGGCATCTACCTCACCGTGTTTATCCTGTATTTTCTGGCCTGCTGGCCCATCAGCCTGCTGGCCGGTTACCTCGAAAAGAAATGGAAGTGACTGTTATGGCAGAGCCGATCCTGACTGTAGACCATCTGGTAAAAAGCTACGATGGCAAGACCAATGTTCTGGATAATGTCAGCTTTGCCGTCAAGCCCGGTGAGGTCATCGTTGTGGTGGGCCCTTCCGGCTGCGGCAAAAGCACCCTGCTGCGCTGTCTGAACGGTCTGGAGCCGGTGCAGGCGGGGCGGGTGAAGCTGGGCAGTGAGACGGTCGCCTACGGCGGCAAGAATCTGGCGGCCCTGCGCCAGCGCATCGGCATGGTGTTCCAGAGCTATGAGCTTTTCCCGCACCTGACCGTGCTGGAAAATATCCTGCTGGCTCCCACCAAGGTGCAGAAACGCCCCCGGGCTGAGGTGCAGCAGGAAGCCGAGGCCCTGCTGGACCGCGTGGGCCTGCTGGCCAAAAAGAACAGCTACCCCCGGGAGCTTTCGGGTGGTCAGAAACAGCGTGTCGCCATTGTGCGCGCGCTCTGTATGCACCCCGAGATCCTGTTGTTCGACGAAGTGACCGCCGCCCTTGACCCTGAAATGGTGCGCGAGGTGCTGGATGTCATGCTCGACCTGGCCCGTGAGGGCAAGACTATGGTGATCGTCACCCACGAGATGCAGTTTGCCCGGGCAATTGCCAGCCGGGTGCTGTTTCTGGACGATGGCCGTATTGTGGAGGAAGCGCCCCCGGCGGACTTCTTCGACCACCCGCAGACCGAACGTGCACAGCGCTTCCTGCGCACCTTCACCTTTGATGCGGTTGCAAAGCAGTGAGAAATGCGCAGCAGCCCATTTCCACTTTGAACCTTTTTGTCTGATGCTGTGAAATGATGTCACAGATCATGGATAGTTTTTATATGGGAAAGAAAGGAAAGGAGTTATTACCATGAAAGTTAACAAGATCTCTCGCCGTGCCTTCCTGCTGGGTCTGGGCGCAGTTTCCACCGCCGCCCTGCTTTCTGCCTGCGGCGGCAGCGCATCCTCCTCTTCTGCCGCATCCGGCTCTGCTGCATCCGGCTCTGCCGCAGCTGCTGGCAGTGACGTGTTCCGCACGCTGGACGAGATCAAGGCGGACGGCACCGTGAACATCGGCGTTTTCTCCGACAAGAACCCGTTTGGCTATGTGGATGAGAACGGCGAGTATCAGGGCTATGATGTCTACTTCGCCCGCCGCCTGGCCGAGGATCTGGGCGTGGAAGCCAACTTCGTCTCCACGGAAGCCGCCAACCGCATTGAGTATCTGCAGACCGGCAAGGTCGATATCATTCTGGCAAACTTCACCGTTACGCCCGAGCGCGCCGAGGAGGTGGACTTTGCACTGCCCTACATGAACGTTGCACTGGGTGTCATCTCTCCCGACAGCAATGTCATCACCAGTCTGGACAACTGGAACGCTGACGATCAGATGATCGTCATTTCCGGCACCACCGCCGAGACCTACCTGACCAAGGAATATCCCGACATTCCCCTGCAGAAGTATGATTCCTACGCAACCGCCAAGAACGCGCTGGAAAACGGCAATGGCGTTGCATGGGCCAACGACAACACCGAGGTCATCGCCTTTGCAAAGCAGAACTCCGGCTACACGGTGGGCATCCCCTCTCTGGGCAGCCAGGATACCATCGCCCCCGCTGTGAGCAAGGGCAACACCACCCTGCTGGACTGGATCAACGACGAGATCAAGAGCCTGGGCGAGGAAAGCTTCTTCCACAAAGATTACGAGGAGACGCTGGTGGATACCTATGGCCTTGACTATGAGGATGAGCTGGTCGTTGAGGGCGGCGAGACCAACGCATAAATCTGAATTTTAAGATGCAGTAATGAGAAACACCCCGTGCAGAAATGTACAGGGTGTTTCTTTTGTGCAAATCTGTGCAACGATGTATTGACAATGTTGCACGATATGAATATAATAAAAGTGACAAAGGAGCGTGAGAGTATGACGACGGTAAGTGTCCGGATGGATGAGAACCTGAAGCGGGATTTTGATGAGATCTGCAATGAACTGGGCCTTTCGATGACAACAGCCATCACCATGCTGGCCAAGAAGATGACGCGTGAAAAACGCATTCCGTTTGAAGTCTCGATGGATCCCTTTTATAGTGCATCCAATATGGCCGCCCTGAATGACAGCATTGAGGAAATGCGTCAGGGAAAGACTGTAACGAGAACGCTGGAAGAGCTTGAGGCTATGGAACATGAGTAAGATCACCTTCACGGAGCGGGCCTTTGCGGAATATCTGTATTGGCAGTCTCAGGATAAAAAGACGCTGAAACGGATCAACGCATTGCTCAAGGATATTTCGCGCAGCCCGTATGAAGGCATTGGAAAACCGGAAGGGCTGAAAGAAAATCTCAGCGGGTATTGGAGCCGCCGGATCGATGATGTGAACCGGCTGGTCTATCGCATTGAAAATGATCTGATCGAAGTGTATCAGTGCAAGGGACATTACGACGATTGAAGCAAAAAAACGAGGACAGCCAATGGCTGTCCTCGTTTTGCTGTATCTGGGGGATTATACTTCCTCGGTCTCATCATCCTCGTCGTCCTCCTCGTCGGCGAGAGCTTCTGCATGGATGCGCTGGCGCAGGCGGGTGCGGAACTCCTCGGCGGGGATGCCGCTCTGGTTGGGTGTCAGGTCCGGGGCGGGCTTGCCGTCAGGCAGGTGGGCACCAAAGGCCGGCACAAAGAAGAACTTGCGCACGACAAAGATCAACGCAATGGCACCCACGCTGATGAGGTTGTCCAGAGCCGATTCGTGGCCGACCACCATGTGGCGGGCAATGGCGTAGAGCAGCACTTCCAGGCTGCTGCCGGGGCTGTGCTTGGCCAGCATCTTGATGAACTCCACGCCGATGACAATGTCCAGCGCCCGCTCAAGGAAGCCGCGGATCTCTACATCGTTGCCATCAAACAGCAGGCCCGGCATCCACTTGAGCAGGGGGATGAAGCTGAGCAGCAGGCCGATGAGCACCAGCCCGGACAGCACGATCTCCAGCAGGGTGGCGGCCTGAATGATGTAGCTGCGCAGTGCCTTGCGGCTGCGGCTCTCAACATGGGCGGAGTGCGGGGTGTCGGAAGGATGGGACATGATGCGGCATCTCCTTTGCTCAAGATCGTGAAACGAAAAAAGCTGACAAACTTTTCTTAAGTCTAGCAAAGGATTTGAGCAAAGTCAATGAAATGTGCCGAATTTTCTGGGAATTACTGGACGGCTACATAGCCGGAGTGCTCAATGCAGGAACGGCCTGCATCGGTGGAGAGCCATTCGTAGATCCTGCGTTCCGGGCTGTCGGCAGCGGAATCCTGCAGGATGGCGGCATAGAATTCGTTGCACAGCGGGTAGCTCTGGTCGGCGATCGTCTCGTTGGAAGGGGTCACGCCATCCACGGCCAGCAGCCGCAGACCGGGCTTGGAGTACATCTGGTCGATGTAGTAGTAGACCGAGAAACCGATGGCGTTGGCGGAGTTGTTATACTCTGCAATGCTGTCCACCAGCTCACCCATGGCGGTGGGGGCCAGCTCGGTGGGGGCCTCCATCAGCGGGCCGCCCTGGATCAATAGCTTTTGGAACAGGGTCTGGCTGCCGGAGTCCGCCCGCCGCTGGAAGGCAATGATCTCCTGATCCTTGCCGCCCACATCTTTCCAGTTGGTGATCGTTCCGGCGTAGATGTCCTTGAGCTGCTGCAGGGTCAGGCTCTGCACGGGGTTGTCCTCGTTGACGATGAACACCAGCGCGTCCCGGCCAATGGCCTTCTGCTCCAGCGGGTCACCGTCTGCCTTCAGCTCCTCCTTGACGGATTCCGGGGCTTCGTAGGCGATGATGAGCTTGACCGAATCGCCGTAATTGTTGCCGTACAGGCCCAAGTTGCGCCAGGCCTGGGCCGTGGTGTTGGTGGTCACGGCGCTCCGGGCGGTCTCCAGATCCAGCCCGGTGGTGTCGGCCATGATCTGTGCGATCAGCGGGATGCAGGCCGTGCTGCCGTCCGTAATGGGGAATTCATCCACGCTCAGGATGGGCTGTGCGGGCATTTCACTGGCGGCAGAAGAGGAGGGTGCCTCAGAATCCGGCTGAGACGGTGCCGCCCCCGAATTAGAGGAGGCAGGTACGGTATTGCAGGCGGAGAGCAGGGCGGCGGTGGATGCCAGACCCAGACCGGTCAGGAACGCGCGGCGGGAAATTTTGACAGTACGCATGGAAAAACCTCCTTAGAAGAAACCGTTGTCCATTTCGTCGTTGCTGGAAGCGAAGATGCTCTCGGCGTAGAGCCACTGGCCGGTCAGGTCCATCCAGCCGCTCTCAAAGCCCTTGACGGCAGCGAACACGCCCTCGGGCAGGCCGTTGACGCTGTTGGCGTAGTACCCGGCACAAGTGCGCAGGCCGCTTACCACCACATCGCCGTCACTGTCCAGAACATCATAGAGCCAGCTGCTGCCGGGGCCGTTGTAGCAGCCGTAGAAGTAGATGCCGTCCTCAGTGGAGAGCAGGGGCGAGTAGTAGTTGTAGGTCTCATTCAGCTTGGCCGGGTCGAGGGTCTTGTGGATGCCGTCCGGCCCGCAGATGTGGATCGCCGCTGCGTCATAGTTGTCATTGTCATCCTGCTGGACCCAGGCCCAGCCGTTCCCCTCGGGGTAAATATGGGTGCGCACCTGATTTTCCACCGGATCGATGGTGGTATCGGTCAGCAGAACACCGGTCTGCAGGTCGAACACCCGCACGGTGCCGTCTGCGGCATAGATGGCCAACGTGGCATCATCCGTATTGGCATCGTAGAGGTCTTTCTCCTCGCCGGTGAGCAGGTCGTGGAACAGATACCGCCCCGCCATTTCGGGGGTGAAGGCATCCGGTTCTGTGATCGCCACGCCGGGCGCATAGTACCGGATGGGCTGGTCATACTCGCAGAGCACGGCGCTTTGCTCCGTGCTGACCAGATCCACCAGCTGATATCTGCCATCGTTATACAGGCTGACCGTGCCTGCACCGGTGTACTGCTGGTAACCGGTCAGCTCCTCGCCGGTGGTGGGGTTGTACAGGCTGTCGGCACCCGTCGTGCCATCCTCGTTGTAGTGGCTCACCACCAGCCAGTCGGTGGGGGCAGAGCTGTCGCTGCTGCTGGCGTAGAAGTTGGAAAGGGCAGACAGCTCTGCCTGATAGACCACCTCACCCTGCCGATCCTGCACCTGTACAGCGCAGTAGAGGGGCAGATCATCGCCCCATTCGTTTTCCTGCACATAGTCTGCCGGGACATTGCAGACTTCAAAGGCCAGATAGCTGCCTGCTGCGCTGCATCCGTAGGCGTTTTCGGGCACAGCCAGCTCCTCGCCCGTGGCAAGATCGATCACCCGGCAATCGCCCTCGGCGTGGTTGTTGCAGGGGGCATAGGCCATCTGTTCCGGTGCGGTCAGAACCAGCAGGCTGCCGGTCAGGACAGCATCGTAGGCACGGTCAAAGGTCAGGATCTCCTTGCCGCTGCGGTCGCACAGGGCGGTTGCCCGCCCGGTGGGGGTGCCGGGGGCTGACCACTGCCGCAGATAGTACCGCACGGCGCCGGTCAGGGTATCCGGCACCAGATACACGGTCTCGCTGCTGGCGGCCTGATACAACACGGTATTGCCGCAGAGCACGGTATTGCCGCCGTTGGAGCCGTTGCTGTACAGGATGCGCAGCTTGCCGTCGTCCAGTGAAGCTGCAGCGGGGCCGGGCGCTTCCTCAGCCTGCGCGGGCTTGGAATCGGGCAGGGGCGAGGCCGGAGGCAGCAGGGAGCAGGAGGCCAGCAGCCCTGCCGCGGCAGACAGGCTGAGCACTGCACAGCCGATGCGGAGAACAGAACGTTTCATAAGCGTACCTCACAGGTTTGGCAGAATTTAACTTTCCTATCCTGATTATAATACGAATAAACCGGACGTTCAATTGCAATCGAACGTCCGGTCATGGTTACAGTTTTGTTACAGGGGCGCTTCAGGCCTTGGCAGCCTCGGCTTCGTCCATCCGCACCAGCTGACGCAGGAAGGGGAAGAGGAAGGGCACGGTGACAAAGAAGGTCAGCACATCAGCAATGGGCTGGCAGATCTCAACACCCAGCAGCCCAAAGACCCGGGGCAGGGTGAGGATGAGCGGGATGAAGAACACGCCCTGACGGCAGCAGGCCAGAAAGGTGGCCCGGCCCGATTTGCCGATGGACTGGAACAGCATGTTGCCCGCCACGATCACGGGCTGCAGAAGCATGGCAAAGCACTGGAAGCGGAAGGCGGGCAGGGCCACGGCGGTGACTTCGGGATCATCACGGAAAAGGCGGATGAGGGTCTCGGCATTGAACCAGCAGGCAGTGAGAATGACAGAGAGGAAGCAGAAGCTTGCCGCCATGGTGAACAGGCAGGCCTGCTGCACCCGGCGGTACTTTTGGGCACCATAGTTGAAGCCCGCCACCGGCTGAAAGCCCTGCCCGGTGCCGATGGCCACCGAGATGATGAACATGAAGATGCGGGAAACGATGCTCATACCGGCCACGGCAGCGTCGCCATAGCCCCGGGCGGCGATGTTCAGCAGCATTCCGCCAATGCTGTTCAGGCCCTGACGGCCAAAGCTGGGCATACCGGTCATCAGGATGGTGCCGAACTCCGCCGGGCTGTGGGTGACTGCCGTGATCCGGAACTGGCTGACCGTTTTGCCCCGCAGGAACATGGACAGCAGGATGCAGAAGCTGATGGTCTGGCTCAGGGCCGTGGCAAGGCCCGCACCGGCGGTGCCCATGCCCAGCCCAAAGATGAACAGCGGGTCCAGCGCGATATTCAGCAGGCCGCCGGTGACCAGGCCGATCATGGCAAAGCTGGCCTTGCCCTCATAGCGCAGGATGTTGTTCATCACCAGACTGGACATCATAATAGGAGCGGCCAGCAGGATGTACCGCGCGTAGGCGCAGGCATGGGGCAGGATGGTCTCGGTGCTGCCCAGCAGCATCATAAAATCGGGCAGGGTGAGCAGGCCTGCCGCTGTGATGATGCCGCCGAACACCAGCGCTGTGAAGAAGCTGGTGGAAGCAAACCGGGTGGCGGCATCGGTGTTCTGGCTGCCCAGGCTGCGGCTGATGATGCTGCCGGAGCCGTGGCCCAGCATAAAGCCCAGCGCCTGGAGAATGGCCATCAGGCTGGAAACGATGCCCACCGCGCCGGATGCGCTGGTGGAGATCTGGCCCACAAAAAAGGTGTCGGCCAGATTGTAGATGCTGGTGATGAGCATGCTCAATATCGTGGGAGCCGCCAGACTCAGGATCAATTTCGGGATGGGGGTCTCCGTCATTTTGCGGAACTGCTCCGCGCTGCGGTCGGCATTTGCCATGAAAAAACCTCGCTTTCTCTTTGACACGATCTCTCAATAAAAACAATCCACTCCAGTATACCGCAGGATCTGTTTTGTATCAACCAATTCCTTGTCGGGGTTATTGCAGCAAAAGACCGCCCTGCCCGGCGGCAGAGCGGTCTTGGGTCATGGAAAGGAAAATGACAGTTACAGGGTCTTGCAGAACTCCTTCAGGTAGGCGCGGAAGGCCTCGCCGATCTCGGGATGCTGCAATGCCAGCTCCACCTGAGCCTCCACCACGCGGAGCTTATTGCCCATGTCGTAGTGGGTGCCGGTGAACTCCACGGCGATCATGCCGCCGCAGTTGCGGGCATACTCGGCCATGGCATCGGTCAGCTGGATCTCGCCGCCTGCACCGGGTTTGGTGTGGGCGAGGATATCGTAGATCTCAGGGGTCAGCAGCACACGGCCCAGAATGGAGTAGTTGCTGAACTCCTGGCCCTTTTTGGGCTTCTCGATCATGTCATCCACAAAGAAATAGTTGTCGTGGATGGGGGTGGTCTTCAGGCTGCAGTAGCGGCTCACGTCGGCCCAGGGCACAGCGGAGACACCGGCAGCCGGGCGGCCGAACTCCTCGTAAGCGCGGATGAGCTGGGCGCAGACAGGGTCCTCGCCCCAGATCACGTCGTCGCCGTAGATGACCACGAACGGATCGTCACCGGTAAAGGCCTTTGCCATGCTCACGGCGTGGCCCAGGCCCAGCGTCTGCTTCTGGCGCACAAAGAAGATGTTGGCAAGGTTCGAGATGCCCAGGCACTCCTCCAGCATTTTTTCCTTGCCGGGGGCGGCCAGCTTTTCTTCCAGCTCGGGGCTGCGGTCAAAGTGATCCTCGATGATGCTCTGGTTGCGGCCCAGAATGATCAGAATGTCCGTGATGCCGGACTTGACGGCTTCCTCCACCAGATACTGGATGGCTGGCTTATCCACGATGGGGAGCATCCCCTTGGGCATGGCCTTGGTGGCGGGCAGCACACGGGTGCCCAGACCAGCGGCAGGGATGACAGCCTTCGTAACTTTTTTCATGGTTCGGAACTCCTTCATCATATCATTTCAGGCTGAACGATCAGCCGTAGACCAGATGGATCAGGGCATCCACATTGGGGCCAAGCAGCAGGGTGAACGCGCTGCCAATGACCATGAGCAGGACCAGACAGCCGAGCACGGCGGCCCAGCTGGTGCCGCCCTGAGCGCAGAGCACGGCTTTGCGCTGTGCCGCGTCCGGGAACTCCGCGCGGATGCGGCGGATCTTCTCGGCGGCACTCTGGCGGTAGAGCCACTTGCCATACAGGCCGCGCACGATCATCAGCAGGAAGCTGAGCACCGAGCAGACCCGGGAAAGGGTGAGCAGGGTGGAGGTGGAAAGCCCCGGGGCCAGGCTGCTGTCCGTGACCTGCAAAAGGTCAATGAAGGTGGGCAGGGCCAGCACCAGCTCGGCGGCCAGAAAGGCGAACGCGGGCTTCCACGCCTTGCGGTAGAAGAAATAGAACGGGCCGAACAGCATGGCCGAAAAGCTCATGGAGGTCTTGGTGTGGGACAGCTGCATCCGGCAGTAGGCGCTCAGGTAGGCAGGGGAAGCCGGGCCGATGAAATCCGCCCAGTCCTTGCAGGGGATGCCGTCCATGACCTCTTCCTTGCCAAAAGCCGCCTGATAGGTCTGACGCAGCGGGTCTACCTGCGGGGCCCCGGTCTCCTGGAACTGGCGGTAAAAGGTGGAGTAATCAAACTCCTCGCTGTGCTCGTCCGAATCGGCACGGTCGGCGGGCTCCTGTGCCCCCTCCGGGGGCAGGGCCGCGCCGCAGCAGCGGCAGACAGATTCACTGCGCAGGGTGCGCTCGCCGCAGGCAGGGCAGGTGCACAGCTCACTTTCCTGATAAGGGAACTTCCACTCGTATCCGGCGGCGTGGGCCGGGGCATGGATGCAGCGGCCGAGCTTTTCGTAACAATCGCGGTGATAAGGCGCGCCGCAGTCGGGGCAGACAACGATATCGTCCTGCAGTGTCAGCGGCTTGCCGCAGCCCTCACAGGGGCAGCCATAATATTTGGGCATAAGATCCTCCCGGTATGCTAGTTGAACTTATTATACTCCCTTAAAAGAGAAAAGAAAAGGCAAAAATCTTCAAAATTCCAGTAGGTTGAGTATTTTTCCTCTTTACTTTATCATGGATTCTGGGTATACTAATGAAGTATCTGTGTATAAACTGTATCTTTTGAGGGATTCTTAAAATATGATTACTACTGACGAACTGAAAGTGCAGCTGGCCGATTACGGCACCGCTGTGAAGGACCTGGAGGAAGCGCTGGCCATCGACGCTTCCCGCAAGCGCGTGCAGGAGCTGGAGCACACCATGAGCCGCCCCGGCTTCTACGATGACGCTGAGCTGAGCAAGAAGGTCTTTGATGAAGTGGGCGACCTGAAGGGCAAGCTGAACCGCTTTGAAAAGCTGCAGGGCCTGTACGATGATGCCGAGACCATGCTGGTGATGCTGGACGAGGAGTACGACCCCGATATGGTGCCCGAAGCAGAGGAAGCCGTGAACGCTGTGGGCAAGGCCGTGGACGAGCTGCAGCTGATGACCATGCTGAACGGTGAGTACGACCACAGCAACGCGATCCTGACCTTCCACGCCGGTACCGGCGGCACCGAGGCGCAGGACTGGGCCGAGATGCTCTACCGTATGTACAACAAGTGGGCACAGGCACACGGCATGACCGTGGAGGTGCTGGATTATCAGGATGGCGATGAGGCCGGCATGAAGAGCGCTTCCATGATGGTCAAGGGTGCCAACGCCTACGGTCTGCTGAAGAGCGAGAACGGCGTGCACCGTCTGGTCCGCGTGTCTCCTTTTGATGCCAACGCCCGCCGCCAGACCAGCTTTGCCTCTCTGGAAGTGATGCCCGAACTGGACAACACCATTCAGGTGGACATCCGCCCTGAGGACATCGAGATGCAGGTGTTCCGCTCCTCCGGTGCCGGCGGCCAGCACATCAACAAGACCTCTTCCGCTGTCCGTCTGATCCACAAGCCCACCGGCGTCGTGGTCAGCTGCCAGACCCAGCGCAGCCAGTTCCAGAACCGTGACTACGCCATGGAAATGCTGAAGGCAAAGCTGTATCAGATCGCAAAGCAGCAGCACATGGACAAGATCGACGACATCAAGGGCGTGCAGAATGAGATCGCCTGGGGCCACCAGATCCGCAGCTATGTGTTCATGCCCTACACCATGGTCAAGGATCACCGCACCAACTACGAGACCGGCAATGTCGATGCCGTGATGGATGGTGATCTGGACGGCTTCATCTTTGCTTACCTCAAGGCCGCCAGCCGCGGGGAACTGCAGGATACCTGATAAAATAGAATTCGATTTTTTGTTTGCAGCCAGAAAAGGCCAGTGCGCTTTTTCTGGCTGTTTTTGCTTGTCTCTGCGTGAAATGTCCTGAAATTTGCATGAATAGCAAGTTTCAGGGATTGATAGGCGGTTTTTTAGGTGGTATAATTTTATTACGATAAAACTGCACGACACTTGAGCAGAGACAGGAGGAAGAATGATGAGAAAGAAAATTGCAGCGTTGTTTTGTACGTTGGCAGTTCTATGCGCATGTTTGTGTGGAACAGCATTTGCGGCAAAGAAACCGAGCATAGAGCTAATGGGCTTATATGCCATATGGGATGAGCCTATGGTATCGAAACCGATTATATATTTTCGAGTTAATTCCAGTAAAGCGATTAAATACGCAGATTGGTATGTATCAGCATATAATCGTGTAGGTGATAAAGCCTCGATGTTTCCAACGAAAAAATTGACAATGGTAGGGCCGTTGGAGCCGTTCAGCCTTGGAAAAAATGTAGATTTTGAATGGATGGTTCAAAGCAATGCAAGAGAGGATAGCCCGTTTCGGCATTATAAAATAGTTCCGTATGCGATTGCTGCAGCCGATGGCATTCAGTTCGTATATCAGGATGCATACGGTAATCTCTTTGTAAAACCAGATGAAAACAATCCTGAAAGCTATACTTATTTGAGCGAAGATGAAATCCAGAACGCGATGTTTGACTACAGTGGTTGTGAATTTTCTGACGTATGGTGGAGAGACTGGTCGATTGATTATCTTGCAGTGGATAAAGTCGTCATAACTTACATGGACGGAAGCGCAGAGACGGTCACAAATGTGAACTCAAAGTATCGTGGTATGACTTTGCAAAACCCTCCGTTTGCTCAGCAGCTTGCGCAATATGATGCTGTCTACAACTATCAGGATTATTTGCGTCTCAACCCCGACCTTGCGGATATAATCGGCGCAAACCAGAAAGCCTTGTTCGAGCACTTTGTTACCAGCGGCATGAAGGAAGGCCGACAGGGAAGCGCGGGATTCAACCTAAGCGCCTATAAGGCGAACAACCCTGATTTGGTGGCAGTGTTTGGCGATGACAACGTAAAATACTACGAGCATTATATTTCGCAGGGCAGGGCTGAAGGTCGAGTTGCAGTCTGATACAAAAAAGTATAATTATAACCCCTGGGAAGAACAGAGGCGCAAAAGGCTGTTCTTTCCGGGGGTCTTTTTACTCACGAGAAAACGCGCCCCCACCTTGCAATCGTTTCACAGCTATGCTATACTTCAGTTAGTTTTATATAACTCATGCTCAGCTCTGCGGAAAAGCCCGGGTGCAGGGAGAAATGAGGAGGAAGTTTATGCTGGTAAAAGAGATCAGTGAGCAGCACATCTAGGACATTGGCCACGCCTTTGGCTATTATGATTACGGCGAAGAAAAGGGCATGGCTAGCTGGTTCCGTGACAAGGAAGCGGTTGTGACCTACATCTGCGGCTTTGTGCGGTGCGTGCTGACAGACGGCTTTCTGCACACCACCAGTGAGCGTGGCGAGGGCTACATTGCCTACAAGCTGCCGGGGCAGAAGGTCAGTTTCAAGGCGGCGCGGATCCTGCTGCGGGGGATGCTGCAATCCATGAGCCTGGGGGAGCTGTTTCACTTTGCACGGATGCTCTCCAAGGCCGGGCCCTCGTTGGAAGATGTGCTGAATAAGGAGAAAAAGCCCTGCATCTATGTGGGCATGGTCTGCGTGCGGGAAGCTTATCAGGGGCAGGGCTATATGCGCAAGGTCATGGATCTTGCCTTTGCCGAAGGCGACCGGCTGGGCATTCCCGTGGTGCTGGACACCGATGCAAAATCCAAGTGCGATAAGTATGTCCACCTGGGCATGAAACTTTACGGTACGCGCGACCTGGGGCCGGGCGGCACGCTGTATGACCTCGTCCGCTACCCGAAAAAGGCAGAATAAAATAGTAAGAGGGAGAGCTCCTTGCGGGGCTCTCCCTCTTGGTTTACAGGTGCAGATATTTTCCGGTGATGCTGGCGGGATCGGCGGCCACCTGCTCCGGTGTGCCGCAGGCCACGATGCGTCCGCCGCTCTCGCCGCCGCCGGGGCCAAGGTCCACGAGATAGTCGGCGTTGCGGATCACATCCAGATCGTGCTCAATGACCACCACAGTGGCTCCGCTGTCAATGAGACGCTGGAATACGCCCAGCAGAGTGCGCACATCCAGCGGGTGCAGGCCGATGGTGGGCTCGTCGAATACAAACACGGTGTCAGCCTGCCCTTTGCCCATCTCGCTGGCGAGCTTGAGCCGCTGGGCTTCCCCGCCCGAAAGGCTGGGCGTGGCCTCGCCCAGAGTCAGGTAGCCCAGCCCCAGGTTGGAAAGGGTCTGCAGCCGGCTGGCCACCAGCTTGAGGTCGGCACAGGCGGCAAGGGCTTCGTCCACGCTCATCTCCATCAGGCGGGGCAGGCTCTCGGCCTGGGTGCCGTCCTTCCGGGTGCGGTAGAGGGCGGCGGCATCCTTCTGGTAGCGGGAGCCGCCGCAGTCCGGGCAGGTGATCTCCACATCCGGCAGGAACTGGATGTCCAGGCTGATGGTGCCGGTGCCGTCGCAGCCGGGGCAGCGCAGGCGGCCCGTGTTGTAGGAAAAATCGCCCGCCTTGTAGCCCTTCTCCCTGGCAAGGGGGGAGCGGGCGTAGATCTTGCGCAGCTCATCGTGGACATTGGCATAGGTGGCCACCGTGGACCGCACATTGATGCCGATGGGCGTTGCGTCAATGAGCTTGACCTGCGCAATGCCCGGTGCAGTGATGCTTTCCACATGGGCGGGCAGAGCTTCGCCCTTGGCGGCGGCCTCCAGCGCGGGGATCAGGCTTTCCAGCACCAGCGTGGTCTTGCCGGAACCGGACACGCCGGTCACCGCAATGAGCCGCCCCTTGGGCAGCCGGACTTCCAGCGGCTTGACGGTGTGGATGGCCCGGGTGCGCAGGGTGATGGTGCCCAGCGCAAAGAGCTTCGCTTCCGGGGTGCGGGTGCGGGCTGAGAGGGTGTGCAGGTCGGCAAGGAAGGGCCCGATGCGGGAGGCCGGGCTTTGGGCCACCTGCTCCACAGTGCCCTGCGTCAGGATGGTGCCGCCGTTTTCACCGGCACCGGGGCCCATCTCAATGAGCCAGTCGGCATCCCGCAGGATCTCAGTGTCGTGATCCACCAGCACGATGGAGTTGCCGTCCGCGATCAGGTCGTGCATCACGCCCCGCAGGCCCTCGATGTTGGAGGGGTGCAGGCCGATGGAGGGCTCGTCCAGCACATAGAGCACGCCGGTGGTGCGGTTGCGCACCGAGCGGGCCAGCTGCACCCGCTGGCGCTCCCCTGTGGAAAGGGTGGCAGCCTCCCGGTCAAGGGAGAGGTAGCCCAGCCCCAGATCCAGCAGGCGGGCGGCGGTGGCCTGAAAGGACTCGCAGATGCTCTCAGCCATGGGACGCATCTCCACGGGCAGGGAGGCGGGCACCCCCTCCACCCACTGTACCAGCGTGTCCAGCGTCATGCGGCAGGCATCGGCCAGCCCGATGCCCCGCAGCCGGGGAGCCCGGGCCGCGGCGTTCAGGCGGGAGCCGCCGCAGGCGGGGCAGGGGCCCTGCTTCAGAAACCGTTCCACCCGCTTCATGCCCTTTTCATCCGTCACCTTGGCAAGAGCGTTCTCTACGGTATAAACGGCGTTGAAGTAGGTGAAATCCATTTCACCCGCCGCGCCGGTCTTGCTGTTCTGGTAGAGCAGGTGCACCTTTTTGGCGGGGCCGTGGAACACTATGTCGCGCTCTTCCGGGGTCAGCTCCCGGAAAGGTACGTTGGTGCGCACGCCCATCTTTTCGGCGATCTCCTTCATCAGTGACCACATCAGGGTCTGCCAGGGCAGCACTGCGCCCTCGTTGATGGAAAGGCTCTCGTCCGGCACCAGAGTGGATTCGTCCACCACCCGCACGATGCCGGTGCCCTCGCAGTCTGGGCAGGCTCCGGTGCTGTTAAAGGCGAACTGCTCCGCGCCCAGCACCGGCACCTGTGCGCCGCACCGGGGGCAGTAGAGCGGGATCTCGGCCGCAATGTTCAGGCTGGGCGGCACCATGCAGCCGCAGGCGGGGCAGGGGTAGTGGGACAGCCGGGAGAACATCAGGCGCAGGCTGTTCAAAAGCTCGGTCATGGTGCCAAAGGTGGAGCGCATTCCGGGCACGCTGGGCCGCTGGTGGAGGGCCAGTGCGGCGGGAACATAGCGGATCTCGTCCACCTGCGCCTTTTCGGCCTGGGTCATCCGGCGGCGGGTATAGGTGGAAAGGGCCTCCAGATAGCGGCGGGAGCCCTCGGCGTAGAGGACACCCAGCGCAAGCGAGGACTTGCCGGAACCGGACACGCCCGCAATGCCGACGATCTTGTGGAGCGGCACATCTACGTCGATGTTCTTCAGGTTGTGCACCCGCGCGCCCCGCACCCGGATGGTGGCGGGGAGAGCGGAACTGGATTCGTGGTTCATCGTGTCTCCTTTCTCTGAATGGGGTCACAAAAGGCTCCCCCACAGGGGAGCCGGAAAGATCATAAACCGAGAGGATCAAACCGCTGGTGTTCGAGCTGGTCGATTACCGCCTGCGCTGCCGGTGCAATGGGGGCGGGCACTGCGGCGGGGCGGCTGAGGTAGTAGCCCTGCAGCAGATCCACGCCCAGACCGATGACGGTGCGCAGCTGGGCCTCGGTCTCAATGCCCTCGGCGATGAGCTGCATACTGCGGGCGTGGGCGTAAGCCACAATGTTGGAGACGATCTGCTGCTTATCACGGTCGGTGTCGATCCCGCGCACAATGGAAATGTCGATCTTGATGTACCGGGGCGAGAGCTCCAGCAGGTTCAGCTCGTTGCTGTAGCCGCTGCCGTAGTCATCCAGCGCAAAGGAGCCGGAGAAGCCCGGAATGTTCCGCTTCCGTTCCAGACATGCGCGGTCCAGATCTTCCTGTTCGGTGATCTCCACCACCAGCCGCTTGAGCAGCTCGGGGTAGCGCTGAGCATATTCCTCCACATCCTCAACCGTCAGGCTGACATTGGCGATGGAGTTGATGAAGAGCAGGGCATCGCTCTGGAGCAGGCCCTGTGCCTGCATGCGCTGGAAGATCTCGCTGGAATGGAACACAGTGATCCGCTCGACCTCATACAGGCGGCCCGTCTCATGGGCCAGCTGCATGACCTGAGCGGGGGAGTGCAGGGTGGGCAGATCGACCCGCATGAGGGCCTCGTAGGCTGCGACCCGGCCGCTGCGGGCAGAGCAGATGGGCTGGAAGTGGTAGGACACCAGCTCTTCCTGCAGCAGGCGCTCAAAGTCCTGCTGGGTCTGAGCGGCGTATGCCTCCTGATGGTAGCTGCCGATATCAAAATCACACATGCGGCCCTTGTGGGAATGCTTGACCTGATACATGGCAAAGTCGGCATATTTTTTCAGGGTGAGCAGGTCGTGGCCGTCCGTGGGGTACCAGGCAATGCCGCCCGAGATGCTGATGTGCAGCTGCTTGCCGTTGGGCAGGATGGACACGCTGCGCTGCAGGGCGGCACTCAGCAGCTCCAGCTGGGCGCGGAGCTGCTTCTGATCCTGGTAGCCATAGAAGAGGATCAGGAACTCATCGCCCGAAAGGCGGGAGCAGATGGTGTTGGCGGGCGTATTGGCCGCAAAGCACTGGCCGGTCTGGCGGATGTACTGGTCGCCCCAGTCGTGGCCGTAGGTGTCGTTGATCTGCTTGAGGTTGTCCAGATCCATCATCAGCAGGGCGGCACAGCCCAGCTTTTCGGGCTGCTGGAACAGCGCGTCACAGGCGCGATCAAAGGCACGGCGGCGGTACAGACCGGTCAGGGTGTCGTAATCGCGCTCGTGCTCAATGCGCTGCTGCTCCAGCACCGTGGTGGTCATATCCTCAGCCAGACCCACCTCGGAGGCGCTTTCGCCCAGGATATGGGTGATGCGCAGGGTGATGTAGTGGGTGCTGCCGTCGGGCTGGGGGATGGCAAAGACCTTGTTGTTGGCCGGGGACAGGCGGTAGAACCACCGCTGCTCCAGTGTGCCCATCAGGGCGCGGAAAGCTTTTGGCGTGAGCGGATCTGGCTGCTCCTGTGCAAGGCCCAGCATGGAGAAGAAGTTATCAGTCACATAAACGCTGTCATCGCGCAGCTCATAGCCGCCCAGCTCCGCACTGGCCAATTTCATAATGCGCAAAAAGCGGGTGGAGGAGTCCAGCACGTCTTTGCTCAGCTGGGTAAAGGCAGAGGAAAACTGATCCAGCTCCCTGATGCCGGTGGCGGACAGATGCGGGATGGCGGAGGAATCCGCTTCGGCAGCGGCTACCTCAGCCGAGAGCTTGGCTACGGGCCGGGCCAGCCGCCTGCTGATCAGCCAGCTGCAAACAAAGCCAACGGCCAGCGTGATCAGAATGATGAAGGAGAACAGCTGCTGCAGCCGCTGGGCGAAAGCAAAGAGCTGCCCTGCGGGAACAGAGCCCACGAGAAGCCAGTGCTTGCCCGAGAAAGGGGCATTCCGGCTGTAGAGGTTCAAGGGGGAGACCGAGGCAATGTAGAGGGCATCGCTGAAGAGGTAGCGGCGGGTCTGGGCACTGTGGAGGCGCAGCGTAAGGCTTTCGTCCGCAGAACCCGGCTGCCCGTCGCAGTGGGAACGGAGCACCGGATGCAGCTGCAGTTCAGCGGCAGAGAGCTCCTCCGTATCGGTCACGGCAAGGAAATAGGTGCCGCTGTTCTGCAGCTCAGAGCAGGGCAGGTTCTCCCACAGGTAGTCGGCCAGCAGCTCCACGCCGATCACGCCGTAAACGGTGCCGTCCGGCAGGATCAGGGGCTGGCTGTAGGCAATGGCCTCGTGGGTGTCCCCGGGCACCAGATAGGATTGTGAGGTCCAGTGGCCATAATCGGAGGCGGCAAGGCTGGCACCGTCTTTATAGGCGGCCTGGAAAGGGGGATAAAGGAAGCCACGGTTTCCCAGTGCCCGGTAGCGGATGGTGGGGGACCAGCTGTTGTCCGTGGCAATGGAGAGGGACTGCACCAGCTGGGCCGGTGCCCGCACAAAGGTCAGGTCGGCGTTGCGCTGGGAGGGAGCGGCATCCGGGTCAAGATCCCGCAGGTAGATGGCGGGCATGAGGCTGTCCTGCTTCCGCTTATCCAGATCATGGGTGTTCAGGATAAGAAACACGCCGATCACCGACTTGATGCGCAGGGTGCTGATGAGCTCCGGCGCGGCGGCTTCCAGCAGGGGATAGGCCGCGTCGCTGCTGCTGTCCAGCGTGCTCAGGCTGATTTTTCCCTCGTCCAGAAGCTGTTGGGTCAGGCCATTGATGGTATCGGAAAGGCTGGTCAGCTCCTGTGCATCGTGGAAGATGGACTGAAGATACCGGCTGCGGTTGTCCACCTGCATGGCAAGGATATCCTCGGCGTTCTGGTTCAGCCGGGGGCCAAGCCGGGTGGCGTGGACGGAAAAGGTCAGCAGCAGGATCTCCACCGCCAGCACAGCCAGCAGGGAGAAAAGGATGGTGCCGAAGATAGAATGGCCCGTCTGAGGGGCCTTCTGACTGTGCGGCTTGCGGTTCTGCATCTGAGGGTCTCTCCTTTTGTGGTTGTTCCAAGGGCATCTCAGCCCGCAAAGGCGCTGAGAGCGGCCAGCGTCTGGTCGTACCAGGCATCAAAATAGGCATCGGTCAGAAACTCGGCTTCGGCTTCCTCGGGGGTCTGCCCGGCAGCCAGCCGCTCCAGCACCGTGGCACGGTCGGCAGTGACACGGTCCTCCAGGGCGTAATACAGGGTATTGCGGGCGCTCAGGGCATCCGGGAAGGCATGGGTGGTGTAGAGCTTGCCGCGATCAACGGTATCAATGGACAGGCTCAGCACCTTGTCGATACTCTCAGAGACCGTCAGGCCGCTGTTCTCAAGGGCGGACATGCTGTTGGCGGCATAGGTCACGGGCATATAGCCGGACTGCACCGAGAACTGCAGGTTGTTTTCCGGCTGGGTGAACCATTTCAGGAAGGCAACGCAGGCGCTGATCTCGTCCTCGGTGCCCGGGATGACCACCATGCCGGCCCCCTGCTGGGCGGCCACCGGCTCACAGCCTGCAAAGCTGGGGCAGGGCAGCGCGGCCATCTGGATGCCGTGGCCCTCGGTGTCGCTGGTCAGCACCTGGGTGGGGAAGAAGGAAGCGCTGGAGGAGGAACCGACATAGGCCAGCAGGCTGCCGGTTTTGATATCGTCGCTGCGGAACTTGCCGCTGGCACTGCACCAGCCCTTGATGTAGGGGACATAGTAGTTATCCCACAGCCTGCGGAGGGTCGGCTTGTCAAAGTGCAGGGTCATCACGCCGTTCTCGGCATCAAAGATGGTCGTACCCAGTTCCTGTGCGCCGCAGAGCAGGTAATTGGTCAGCGCGTCGCGGCCATACAGGGCCTTGCCATCGTTGGGCGCAGCCGTCTGGGCATCGGTCCAGTCGTAGTATTTGTGTGCGGCCTCGTTCAGCCCCTCCACGGTGGAAAGATCCGCATAGGTCACGCCCGTGGCCTCGGCAAAGGGGACAAAGTCGGTGACGTTCAGGTAGAGCAGCTCAGTGGATTTTGCTATGGGAAAGACCTTGAGCTCCCCGTTGTTCATCAGGTCGCCCTCTTCGAGAAACCCGGCGATATAGGCAGACTTCTCTTTTTCGGTCAGGTAGGGGCTCAGGTCAACGGCAAGGCCCATCTGATCCAGCGTAAAGGCGGTGTCCGCGTAGGAGGAGACGATGTTGGGGAGTTTTTCGGCACCCACCTTGCCCTCGGCGGCGGCCAGCACGCTGGTCTCCAGGTCGTTCACGCTGCCCTGACTGGAGCTTTCGACCCGGATGTTCTTCTCTTTGCCCACGGTGGAGTTGAACTGCTCCACCAGCTGGTTGAAGCATTCCAGCTGGTCGCCGTTGTAGTAGGTCCAGATCGTGATGGTGGTGGGCAGCTTGCTTCGGCCGCAGGCAGTGCCGCCCAGCGCCACGGCGGCGCACAGCAGCAGACTGACGGCAGAACGAAGGATTCGTTTCATTACCTTATCTCTCCCATTCCGACAAAAACGGCTCACGGAAAAGCGGCGCGTCCTGTCGTTTCTGAAATGATACCAGACGAAAATATTGTAACACTTTTTCGGGGCGGGGGCTACTGATTTTTGAAAAAACACCCGAAAGCAGACGAAAAAAGAAAGAATCTCTGGCCAGCGCTTCCATTTTTCGTAAAGTCCGGATATAATACAAGCATAAAATACAACAAAAAGAATGGGAGAGCTTATGGCGCAGAAGAAGGACGAGGGCCTGAACGGCAACGAGAAGATCGAACAGGCGGTTTACCAGTTACAGCAGGAGCCTACACAGGAGCAGTTGGCGCATACCCTGACCGTGATCCGGCGGCGGATGCGGGAAAACGGACAGGTCGTGGTGGCGGTGGAGCCGAACCCGGCCAGTGAGCAGATGCAGCTGCGGGCCCTTCGCACGGCCGATGGGGCCAGCTGGTGGTATGCCTTTACCAGCTTTGAAGAGGAGATGAAGGGCGCGGAAGCGGTGCAGTCCACCTTTCTGGTGGAGCTTGAAAAGCTGTTGGATGCCGCACTGCAGGTGCCGGAGATCCAGGGCATCATCCTGAACCCCTGGAACCGCACCATCCAGCTGGACAAGACCCTGCTCCGGATCATCAAGGGATAAACACGAAAGGGCCCGCCTGCCGCATTTTGGTGCGCGCAGACGGGCCCTTTTTATATGGTAAAGGAAGAAGGAGAATGGCAGATCAGGCCGCGTCGGTGCGGTTCTTCTTGAGCAGGCTCAGGATCACGGCACCCACCACGCTGCCAGCGGCCAGAGCCACGCAGTAGAGCAGGGCATGATCGACCACGGGGAACACGAAGATGCCGCCGTGGGGAGCGCGCAGGGCGCAGCCGAAGGTCATGGAGAGGGCACCGGCCAGCGCGGCACCGGCCACACAGCTGGGCAGGACGCGCAGCGGGTCGGCGGCGGCGTAGGGGATGGCACCCTCGGTGACGAAGCACAGGCCCATGACGTAGTTCACGATGCCGTTGCGGCGCTCGTCAGGGGTCCACTTCCTGGGGCAGAAGGTGGTGGAGAGGGCGATTGCGATGGGAGGAACCATGCCGCCCACCATGACAGCAGCCATGACCTCGTAGTTGCCGGAGGCCAGTGCGGCAGTGCCAAAGACATAGGCAGCCTTGTTGAAGGGGCCGCCCATGTCAATGCTCATCATACCGGCAACGATGGCACCCAGCAGGACCTTGGAGGTGCCGCCCATGGCGTTGAGACAGTTGGTCATGGCGGTGTTGATCATGCCCATGACCGGGTTGATGCCGCACATCACGGCACCGATGATGAGGATGCCGCCCAGCGGGTAGATCAGCATGGGGCGGATGCCGTTCAGGCTGGCGGGGAGCTTTTCGGTGATCTTTTTCAGGAACTCGACCACATAACCGGCCACGAAACCGGCCAGCAGAGCGGCCAGGAAGCCGCCGGAGATGCCGGTGGTCTCACCATTGGCAAGGCCTGCAAAGTTGGTGCCGTTCATGGCCAGCACGCCGCCCGCAAAGCCCACGGCCAGGCCGGGACGGTCGGCGATGGACATGGCGATGAAGCCTGCCAGAATGGGAAGCATGTAGCCAAAGGCGGCGCTGCCCACCGTCTTGAAGAAGGCGGCGATGGGGGTGTTCATGCCGAAGTTGGAGGGGTCGATGGTGTAATCGTCCAGCAGGAAGGCCAGCGCGATCATAATGCCGCCGCCCACCACAAAGGGCAGCATGTGAGACACGCCGTTCATCAGATCCTTGTACACCTTGCGGCCAAAGCTGTCGCCGGAGGTCTCCTCCTCGGCAGCGGTGGCACCGCCCTTGGCGTGGTAAACAGGAATTTCGCCGTGGGCCACCTTTTTCAGCAGTTCCTCGGGCTTGTGGATGCCGTCATCCACCCGGGCAAACAGCACGGGCTTGCCGTCAAAGCGGGCGGTCTCCACATTTTTGTCTGCAGCCACGATGATGCCGTCACAGGCTGCGATCTCGGCGCGGGTCAGCACGTTCTTGGCACCATCGGAGCCGTTGGTCTCCACCTTTGTGGGCAGGCCCAGCTTGTCACCGGCCTTGGCCAGCGCCTCGGCGGCCATGTAGGTGTGGGCAATGCCGTTGGGGCAGGCGGTCACGGCCAGAATGCGGTAGCCGCTCTGGGGGATGGCCTGCTGGGTGAAGCTCTCCTCACCGAACTGGGCCTCCTCCTGTGCGTCGATGAGGGCAAGGAATTCGGCGGGGGTCCTGGCGGCCTTCAGCTTTTCCACAAAGTCCTCGTTCATCAGCATCTGCATCATGCGGGCCAGCATATCCACATGCAGGCTGCCGTTTTCTGGGGCTGCAATGGCAAAGAGCAGGTCGGTCTTGCCGTCATCTTCGGTGTTGTACTGCACCGGGGTGCTCAGACGCAGGGCGGCCAGGCTGGGCCGGGTGACCACATTCGTCTTGGCGTGGGGGACGGTGATGCCGTTGTCCACATAAGTGGAGGCCTCATCCTCCCGGGCGTAGAGAGCCTTCTTGTAGGCTTCTGTGTCGGTGATGTTGCCGTGGGTGGCCTGCAGCTCTACCAGCCGGGAGAGGATCTCGTCCCGGTTGGAGGCCGCGGAATCCAACTCGATGGACTTTGCGGTGAATAATTCCGTAATGCGCATAAGGGTTCTCCTTTTTCTCTATCTGCAGCCCTCTCAGTCAAAGCCTGATGGCTTTGCCAGCTCCCCCAAAGGGGGAGCCAACGCATCTCCAAGGTCAGCAGAAGCTGAATCTGGGAGAGCAATGACGGAGAGGGTGAGCTGCCTTAAATTTGACCAAACAGTTCGGCGATTTTTTCTTTCGTTGCCAGCCCAAGGCTGAACGCGGTGGCACTGCCGCAGGCGGTGCCCAGCCGGAGGGCCTGCTCATAGCTGCCGCTTTGCAGATAGCCTGCCACAAAACCGGCCACCATGCTGTCGCCTGCGCCTACGCTGTTCACGACCTTGCCCTTGGGGCAGCCGATGCGGTGCACCTCGCCGTGCTCATCCACCAGCAGAGCGCCGTTCCCGGCCATGCTCACCAGCACGTTCCGGGCACCCTTTTCCTGCAGGGCGCGGGCAGCGGCGGTGATCTCTGCGTCCGTTTTCAGCTCCCGGCCCACGATCTCGCCCAGCTCGTGATCGTTGGGCTTGATCAGGAAGGGGTGATAGGGGAGGACGTTGACCAGCAAATCCTGGGTGGCATCCACCACGGCCCGCACGCCGTGGCCCTCCAGCCCTGCCAGCAGCCGCTCGTAGGTGTTCTGGGAAAGGCTCTTGGGGATGCTGCCCGCCAGAATGAGGATGTCGTCAGGCTGCAGGGTGTCCAGCTGGGCTTCCAGCTGCTGCATGGCACTTTCCGGGATGCTGGGGCCTGCGCCGTTCAGCTCGGTCTCGGTGCCTGCCTTGATCTTGATGTTGATGCGGGTCATGCCCTCGGCCAGATGGATGAAGTTGGTCCGGAGCCCCTGCGAGGCCAGACCACGTTCCAGCCAGGCACCGGTCTCACCGGCCACAAAGCCCAGAGCCACGCTCTCACAGCCCAGCTCCCGGAGCACGCCGGAAACATTGATGCCCTTGCCACCCAGCACGCAGTCCTCCCCGGCGGCGCGGTTCACCTCGCCCACCTCAAGGGGCCTGTCGAGACGGACGACATAATCAATGGCAGGATTGAACGTTACAGTGTAGATCATACCTCGGTCTCCTTTATCAGAGTGTACTGCCGGTATTTGGGGTTGGGGCACCGGTTCGTCAGGATGGCACCGCTGTGCAGATCACAGATGACGGCGGGGTAGACCTGCGCGAATTTGGTGTCGTCCACCAGGAACCACGTCTCCCGCGCCCGGCGGATGACCGCAGCCTTGACGGCGGCCTCCTCGGGGTCTGGGGTAGTGAAGCCGGAATCCAGCGCCACGCCGTTGGCCCCCATGAATGCTTTGGTGAAATTGTACTGTTGGATGGCAGTCAGCGCAGCCGCCCCGATGATGGCCTCGGTCTGGGGCCGCAGCAGCCCGCCGGGCAGGAACACCCGGCAGCCTTTCTGGGCCAGCAGGCGGGCGTGGGCCACGCCGTTGGTCACATAGCTGGCGTTCAGGGCCGGGCCGCTCAGCGCCCGTGCCAGAGCCAGCGTGCTGGAGCCTGCATCCAGATAGATGAAATCCTCCGGCAGGATCAGTTCTGCTGCCGCCTGGGCGATGCTCTGCTTCTGACTGACGGCCAGCTCTTCCTTGGCGGCCATGGTGGGCTCGTCGGTGCGGAAGGGGCTGTCCGGCAGGGTGGCCCCGCCGTGCACCTTGTTCAGTTTGCCCAGCTTGTCCAGCTCGTTCAGGTCGCGCCGGATGGTGGATTCGCTCGCGTTCAACGCCTCGCACAGCTCCTGTACGGTGGCGGTGCGCTGCCGCGCCAGCAGATCCAAAATCAGGCTGAATCGTTCTTCTGCCAGCATCGGGAACATTCCCCCTTGTTCGATTTATATGATTGATTTTGATTGACGTTGGCGGATTCTGACCGCCTTGCCCCCTTATTATAGCAAAATCTCAGTCAAAATCAATCAGGTTCCGCCAAGTTTGAGTGACAAAATATTGCTCTGTTTTTTGGGCAGGATGCATAAAGAGTGGGATACATTTGAAAAAACGCCCCCTTCGTGCTATAATTTTCCCATAAAACAGCTGGGAATCCATAGGATAAGCCCTGGCTGTCCGGCAACCGGAGGGAAGGCATATGAATAAACCGAAGATCATCTTTTTTGATGTGGATGGAACACTGGTGCCGCTGAAGGGTGCTGCCCGGCCCCGCACGCTGGAAGCCTTGCGGCGGCTGCACCAGAACGGCATCCGTCTCTGCATCGCCACCGGGCGGGCTCCTATGGAGGTGCCGAAGTTTGAGGGGGTGTCCTTTGATGCTTTCCTGACCTACAACGGCTCCTACTGCTTCACTCCAGAGCAGGATATTTTCAAGAACACCATCCCTACGGAGGAGGTTGCTACCCTCATCCGGAACGCAGCGGCGTTGGGACGGCCCGTTGCCCTGGCCAACACGACCCGGCTGGCGGCCAACGGCTCCGAACCGGATCTGGAAGAGTATTTTGCCATCGGCGGCGTTGAGTTGAAGATCGCTGAGGATTTTGAGGAGATGGCAAAGGGAGAAATTTTCCAGGTGCTCATGGGTGGCCGGGAAGAGGAGTACCCAGCTATTTTGAAGGATGTACCCCATGCAAAGATCGCGGCGTGGTGGAATCGGGCTGTGGACATCATTCCGGCCAGCGGCGGCAAGGGGATTGCCGTGGAAAAGGTGTTGGAGTTCTATGGCATCTCCAAAGCCGATAGCATGGCGTTCGGAGATGGCAACAATGATTTGGAGATGTTTGGGGCTGTGGGCACCGGTGTGGCTATGGGCAATGCCTCTGAGAAGCTGAAGGCTGCTGCTGCCGCACACTGCCGTACCGTGATGGAGGATGGCATCTATTGGTACTGTCTGGAACAGGGCCTCATAACGACTTAAAAATATAGTGATGCACAAAAAACAGGTGCACCGTTCAGGTGCACCTGTTTTTTTATGGAGAAGGGAAGTGTTCCTTACTTATTCTGGATGTACTCGTCCATGGCCTTGGCGGCTGCCTTACCGGCACCCATGGCCTTGATGACGGTGGCGGCACCGGTCACGGCATCGCCGCCGGCGTACACGCCCTCACGGCTGGTCTTGCCATCGTCACCCTCGGTGACGATGCAGCCGTGCTTGTTGGTCTCCAGGCCAGGGGTGGTGGAGCGGATCAGGGGGTTGGGGCTGGTGCCCAGGCTCATGATCACGGTATCCACATCCAGCTCAAACTCGCTGCCCTTCTTTTCAATGGGACGGCGGCGGCCGGAAGCATCGGGCTCACCCAGCTCCATCTCAATGCAGGTGATGGACTTGACGAAGCCCTCGTCGTTGGCGTGGATCTCCACGGGGTTGCACAGGGTCTTGAAGATGATGCACTCTTCCTCAGCGTGCTCGACCTCCTCCTTACGGGCAGGCAGCTCGGCCATGCCGCGGCGGTAGACGATGTACACAGTCTCAGCACCCAGACGCAGGGCGCTGCGGGCGGCATCCATGGCCACATTGCCGCCGCCCACAACGGCCACCTTTTTGCCGGTGCGGATGGGGGTCTTGCTGGTGGGCAGGTAGGCCTTCATCAGGTTGGAGCGGGTCAGGAACTCGTTGGCGGAGTACACGCCCTTCAGGCTCTCGCCGGGGATGCCCATGAAGCGGGGCAGACCGGCACCGGAGCCAACGAACACGGCCTCGTAGCCGTACTCGCCCATCAGCTCATCGATGGTCAGCACCTTGCCGATGACCATGTTGCACTCAAAATCCACGCCCATCTTCTTCAGGCCGTCGATCTCCTGCTGCACGATGGCCTTGGGCAGACGGAACTCGGGGATGCCGTACATCAGCACGCCGCCGGCCACATGCAGGGCCTCGTAGACGGTGACCTTATAGCCCAGCTTGGCCAGGTCGCCTGCGGCGGTCAGACCGGCAGGGCCTGCACCGATGATGGCGACCTTGTGGCCGTTCCATGCGGGCACGATGGGGGCGGTGTGGACGTTTTCACGGTGCCAGTCGGCCACAAAGCGCTCCAGGCGGCCGATGCCCACAGGCTCGTTCTTGATGCCGCGGGTGCACTTGCCCTCGCACTGGCTCTCCTGGGGGCAGACACGGCCGCAGACGGCGGGCAGGGAAGAGGAGCGGGCAATGACCTGATAGGCGGCTTCAAAGTCGCCCTCGGCCACATGACCGATGAACTCGGGGATATCGATGCCCACGGGGCAGCCGGTCTGGCAGGGCTTGTTCTTGCAGTGGATGCAGCGCTTTGCCTCGTTCACGGCCATCTCTTCGGTATAGCCCAGTGCAACTTCCTCAAAGTTCTTGTTGCGGACGTTGGGGTCCTGGGTGGGCATGGGGCACTTTTTGGGATCCATATTGAAAGCCATCTTACTTTGCCTCCTCAGTCTTGAACAGATTGCAGGCCTTCTCGCGGGCCTTTGCCTCAAAGGGGCGGTACATGGTGCCGCGGGCCATGGCTTCGTCGAAATCGACGAGGTCACCGTCAAAGTCAGGGCCGTCCACGCAGGCAAACTTGGTCTCGCCGCCCACGGTCAGGCGGCAGCCGCCGCACATGCCGGTGCCGTCGATCATAATGGGGTTCATGGAGACGATGCTCTTCAGGCCGTGCTTCTGGCAGGTCTTGACAACGAATTTCATCATGATCAGCGGGCCGATGGTGATGACCAGATCGTACTGGTTGCCGGCGGCCACCAGCTCGTCCAGAGCGGCAGTGACCACACCCTTGGTGCCGTAGCTGCCGTCATCGGTCATAATGCGCAGCTCGTCACTGCAGGCGTTGAACTCGTCCTCGAGGATGAGCAGATCCTTATTGCGGAAGCCGATGACGCTGTGGACGGTGCAGCCCTGGTCATGCAGCTCCTTGGCAATGGGCAGGGCGATGGCGCAGCCCACGCCGCCGCCCACAACACAGACCTTTTTCAGGCCCTCGGTCTCGGTGGCGCGGCCCAAGGGGCCCACAAAGTCATGGACGCTGTCGCCTGCGTTCAGGCTGTTCAGCTCCATGGTGGTGCCGCCCACGATCTGGAAGATGATATCCACAGTGCCCTTTTCGCGGTCGTAACCGGCCACGGTCAGGGGGATGCGCTCGCTGTCCTCAAACGGGCGCACAATGATGAACTGGCCCGGCTTTGCCTTTTTGGCAATGAGCGGGGCTTCAATGACCATCTTTGTCACGGTGGGGTTCAGCGCGACCTTTTCAGTGATCTTGTACATTGCGGTTGCTCCTTTTTCTGGCAAAATCTCGGCACAAAAATACGTCTGCCCGCCCGCGCGGCACAGCAGACGTGTGTTTTTGTGCAACTTTTTGACAAGTTTATTATAACCTCTTTAAGAAGGGAAAGCAACCGAATTTTCTTTGTGTCTGCCGCCGCAAAGCTGAAACAAAGAATGGTATCTACCTGTACAAAGAAACGAAAGCAAACCTCCATGTGCAGTTTTGCGGCTGTACATGGAGATTTGCTTTCATCAAAAAAGTCAGGATTCAGACGCTTTTGTAAGAGCAATGGAATGGTCAACGATACTCAGAATCTGTTGAATCTGTGATGGCGAAAGGGAAGCGATGGCATCGGAAAAGTGCTGAACAGCAACAGCGTTTGAAAGTGCGACACTATTATCGAGAAATAATTCTACAATGTTGATTTCAAGGCCGGTGCTGATGCGTTCCAAAGTATAAAGGGTGGGGCAGCGCAGGCCACGTTCAATATGCCCCAAAAAGGCGGCATTCATATCACATTTCAGTGCTAATGCTTCGAGACTCAGACCGCGCTGTTTGCGAATGGAGCGGATCCGCTGGCCTACTTGCAAGGAAAGTGCCTGACGTTCTATTGCGGAATTTTTCAAAATCGTCACTTCCTTGCTATCAAAAAGTATTATCTTTGAGTTAAGGATACACAGGAATGATTGCCAGTTCAATGTTCTATAAATATTAAAAATAATATCAAATGATATTGATTGAGCTGCGAATGTGTGATAGAATGAAAAAAAAACGGGCAGATGTCCGATGAACTCAAACAAAGGAGAGATATCATGGAACGAAAAAAGAAAATCATTGTGGCTGTGGCGGCTGTGCTGGTGCTGATGGTGGGGCTTATGGCATGGAAAAAATCTGAAACAAAGCTTTCAGGTAGATACAAGACGGATCAATCTACGCAATACATTTATATGCTCCCGGAAGAATTTGTTTTTGAAAACGGATATTGCGATATCGGAAGTTTTACCTGCACCTATGAATATAAAAATGGAACGCTCTATTTTTATTGGGGTAATGCGGTATGGGCGAGCTTCAAATGCACGATCAATGGAAATAAAATTGTAGTGGACAATAACGGCGAATATATCACTTATTATAAACAGTGAGGGGAAATTTATGAAAAAGCTTAAAATTATACAAATCAGCATGATGCTGATTGCTTTGTGCTTTTGCACATCTTGCAGCGGTTCGAAACAAATGCCGAATGATCTGCTAAAAACGGCAATCCAGAACGAGGATGGAAATTACGGCGAATACGGTTTGGAACTCAAAGATTTTTCTGTAAAAGACCGAAACTACGACAGCAATTATAAAACAGAGAGCGTGACCGTAGAAGTCCGGGCAGAAAATGCGGATTCTGCCTATGAAGTGGCGTATGCCGTTGTGGGCAGTCGCCAGAATGGCGACTGGGATGTAACCAGTGTGCAGGAAATGAACACAACCGTATTACCGAAAGAATCACTGTCGCAAGGTATTGTGGATTCTGATGTAGCGCAACTTTTGCAGGAAAAGGAAAATGTGCGATACTATCTGACGCCAGGATATTGTGGATATAGCAATGCGCTAGAACAGGACATAACGGTAGATGTACAGCTTTGTTCGGATACACAGTATATGAGTGCGACTAGAGACTACCAGCTTTTTTATCAGTATACTTTGGATGGATGGGAACTGGTCGGGAAAAATGAAGATGATGTAAAGGTTCAGATCACAGATGATTTGTGCGGAACCTGGGTCGCTTCGAATGGAGAAGATTCCTACAAATTTGTGATCGACCATATTGAAGGTGATACAGCGTATGTGAAATATCAAGCGCAGTTCCGAATGCCACAATATGGCTGGAGTTCTAGAATGATTTCCAGAGGATATGATACATTAACGCCGGTTCCGGTCTCTGTGGTATATGAAGATTGGAAATCGGATTATTACGGGATAGAGATCGTTTTTGAAAAAACAAGATATGCAGAGTACTCCAGTGAAGACACGTTTGACTCTTTCTGGAGCAATCCGATGACAGTTGGAATTTATGTTTTTCCGGATCATTGCCCACAAAGAACATACGCCAACGGAACAGTCGAAGATGGCAAATCTTATGTTCTGACTGATATCAATATGTCTGATGCAACGAGACCTGTGAATGGAACTTATATTCTGACCAAGCAGTAATAGTAAAGGATATCTGCCGATTTTATTTGCGGCAGAGGCCCAGAAGTGTGTCTTGGAAAATGATTTCTTGAAGCTGGACGCGAAGGCCGGGGATAACCTCGGCCTTCATTTTTTGATGTTATTTGGTGTAAAACCAGAAAACTTGCAGAAATTGAAAATTTATGATTGACAAAGCCCCCGCCGTGCGGTATAATAACCAACGTCGCCGGGAGCGAAACCCCGGCAGACCACATGAAATGTGCGGCCGTAGCTCATCTGGTAGAGCGCCACCTTGCCAAGGTGGAGGTAGCGAGTTCGAGCCTCGTCGGCCGCTCCATTTTGTGGAAGTTTAGCTCAGCTGGGAGAGCATCTGCCTTACAAGCAGAGGGTCAGCGGTTCGAGCCCGTTAACTTCCACCATGTGGCCCGGTAGCTCAGTTGGTTAGAGCACCAGCCTGTCACGCTGGGGGTCGTCGGTTCGAGCCCGATCCGGGTCGCTGCTGCTTCTCTGGAAGCAGCTTATATGCCTCTGTAGCTCAGTCGGTAGAGCAGGGGACTGAAAATCCCCGTGTCATTGGTTCGATTCCGATCGGAGGCACTTTATATGCGGCCGTAGCTCATCTGGTAGAGCGCCACCTTGCCAAGGTGGAGGTAGCGAGTTCGAGCCTCGTCGGCCGCTCCAGACAAACAAGCCACTGCAAAACATGATTCGTCGTGTGATGCAGCGGCTTTTTTGTACGTTGAAAGCTTTTTTTGGAATTGGAAAAGGAGGGAAAAACGCAGTGATATTCGGCAAGTACATCAACCGGTATTACCTCAAGCATGCTCCCGTACTGCTGCTGGGCCTTGCTGCCCTGCTGACGGTGGATTACATCCAGCTTTTGATCCCGCAGCTCTACCGGCTGGTCATCAACGGAGTGAACCTTGGCCAGGTGGTGGTGAACGGTGAGACGCTGCTCTTTACCAAAGAGGTGCTGCTGCAGCACATCTGCCTGCCCATGATCTGGATCGTGGTGCTGATGGTCATTGGGCGCTTTTTGTGGCGCATCTGTTTCTTCGGCTCGGCGGTGCGGGTCGCGGCAGACCTGCGGGAGCGGATGTTCGACCACAGCCGCAGGCTGTCCCAGCAGTACTATCAGGTGAACAAGGTCGGCAACCTGATGAGCCTGTACACCAACGACTTGGACACCATTCAGGAGTGCTTTGGTGACGGCGTGCTGATGTTCTTCGACGCGCTGACCCTGGGGCTGCTGGCCCTTTATAAGATGTGGACCATGGACGTGCGGCTGACTCTGCTGGCCCTGATCCCGGCGCTTATCATGTTCGTCATCGGCACCCAGATGAGCAAGGTGATGACCCGGCGCTGGGAGGAGCGGCAGGAGGCCTTCTCCGGCCTTTCCGATTTCGCGCAGGAGAACTTTTCCGGCATTGCGGTCATCAAGGCCTTTGTCAAGGAGTACAAGGAACTGCAGGCCTTCCGGAAGCTGAACAAGGAAAACGAGGAGATCAACGTGACCTACACGAAGATCGCCACCCTGCTGGAGGTGCTGGTGACCCTGTTCGTGGAGTCCGTGATCTGCATCATTCTGGGTTACGGCGGCTATCTGGTCTATCAGGGCCGATTCAACGCCGGCCAGCTGGTGGAGTACATCGGCTACTTTGAGGCCATCGTCTGGCCCATCATGGCTGTGTCCATGCTGATCGAAAAGACCAGCCGCGGCAGGGCCTCCCTGAACCGCATCACCGAGCTGCTGGATGCCCCCATCGACGTGGCCGACCGCCCCGGCGTGGCCGACCTGACCGACCCCAAAGGCGGCATCGAGTTCCGCCACCTGAACTTCCGCTACCCGGACGGCGAGTACGATGTGCTGCGGGATATCTCCTTTACCATTGCGCCCGGCGAGAGCGTGGGCATCGTGGGCAAGACCGGTGCGGGCAAGACCGCCCTGGTGGACCTGCTGCTGCGCACCTATAATGTGCCGGACGGAACCCTGTTCGTGGACGGCAGGGATGTGAACAGCCTTTCCATCCACTCGGTGCGCAATGCCTGTGCCTACGTTCCGCAGGATAATTTCCTGTTCTCGGACACCATCGCCCACAACATTGCCTTTGGTGTGGACGATGCCACCCCCGAGGACATCGAGCGGGCGGCAAGCATGGCCGATGTGCGGGATAATATCGTGGATTTCAAGGACGGCTACGAGACCGTTCTGGGCGAACGCGGCGTGACGGTGTCCGGTGGTCAGAAGCAGCGCATCTCCATCGCCCGCGCCCTGCTCAAGGATGCACCCATCCTGATCCTGGATGACTCCGTCTCGGCGGTGGATACCAGCACCGAGAAGATCATCCTCGATAACCTCAAGAACAGCCGGGCAGGCAAGACCACCCTGCTCATTGCCCACCGCATTTCCACGGTGGAGCGGCTGGATAAGATCGTATTCCTCAACGAGGGCCGGGTGGAAGCCGTCGGCCCCCACGACCAGCTGTATGCTTCCTGCCCGGAGTACCGCCGGATGGTCGATCTGCAGCGGCTGGAGGATGAGACGAAGGGAGGCGAAAACGCATGATGCATCTGAATCCGTTGGTTCTGGTGGGCGCTGTCATCGGCGTGATCACCGCCCTGCTGGTGGCAGCTTATGCCGCCGTCAAGGACAAAAAAACCGCCATGGGCTTTGAGCGCAACATGGAGGACGGCGAGATCATGCGCCGCCTTGCCCGCTATGCCCGGCCCTACCTGAGCAAATTCCTCATTGTGGGCCTGCTGATGCTCTTCTCCATTGCCTACGATATCATTTCACCCCTCATCGTGGGCCGCATCGAGGAGCTGGTGGCCGGGGAGTTTGAACTCCGCGCCCTCTTCCTGGGCGTGTCAGTGTATGCAGGCGTGCTGGTGTTCTCTATGGGCAGCACCTACCTGCAGGCCGTGATTTTGCAGCGGGTGGGCCAGCGCATCATCTCCGATCTGCGCGAGGATCTGTTCAGCCACATTGAATCTTTGGCACACGAGCAGCTCAACGAGATCCCGGTGGGCAAGCTGGTCACCCGAGTGACCAACGATACCAACGCCATCTCCATGATGTTCACAAACCTCTTGGTCCAGCTGACCAAGAACAGCTTTGTCATTCTGGGCATTCTGGTGGCCATGCTCTGCCTGAACTACGAGCTGACCCTGATGGTGCTCTGCTTTGTGCCCTTCATCGTGATCTTCACGGTCATCTTCCGCAAGTTCTCCCGCCGCGCCAACCGCAAGCTCAAGAACGCGACCACCGATATCAATACCTATCTGTCCGAAAACCTGTCCGGCATCAAGGTCACCCAGATCTTTGGCCGGGAGGACGAGAAGATGGAGGACTTCCGCCAAAAGAGCCAGAAGCTGGCCCGGGCCAATCAGGAGCAGATCTTCGTGTTCAGCGTGTTCCGTCCGCTGGTGTATATGCTCTATGTCAGCTCGATTCTGTGCCTGTTCTATCTGGGCGGCATGGGTCACCTGAACAACGTCAGCTTTCTGGGTCAGACCATTTCCAGCGGCACCATCGTCACCTTTTATATGTACATCTCCAAGTTCTTCACCCCCATCCAGAACCTGGCCGAACAGTTCAACTGGCTGCAGTCGGCGCTGGCATCGGCAGAAAAGGTGTTCTCCATCATGGACATCCAGCCCAGGATGCAGGATGCCCCCGATGCCATTGAGCTGGACGAGGTGAAGGGCGAGATCGAGTTCCGGGACGTGTGGTTCAGCTACGTCCCCGGCGAGTGGGTGCTGCAGGGCGTTTCTTTCCATGTGGATGCCCGCCAGACGGTGGCCTTTGTGGGTTCCACCGGCTCCGGCAAGAGCACCATCCTCTCCCTGATCTGCCGGAACTACGAGTTCCAGAAGGGCCAGATCCTGATCGACGGCATCGACATCCGCAAGATCAGGATCTCCTCCCTGCGCAGGCACTTCGGCCAGATGCTGCAGGATGTGTTCCTGTTCTCGGGCACCATCCGTTCTAACATCGTCCTGCGGGAAGAGGGTATCCCCGACAGCGAGATCATGGAGGTCTGCCGTTACGTCAACGCCGACAAGTTCATCAACAAGCTGGACCACGGGCTGGACGAAGAGGTGCGTGAGCGCGGCAACAACTTCTCCGCCGGGCAGCGGCAGCTGCTCAGCTTTGCCCGCACCATCATCCATAAGCCCAGCGTGATGATCCTGGACGAGGCCACCGCCAACATCGACACCGAGACCGAGCTGCTCATTCAGGATTCGTTGGAAAAGATGCGCACCGTGGGCACCATGCTCATTGTGGCCCACCGGTTGTCCACCATCCAGCATGCGGACAACATCATCGTGCTGTCCCACGGTAAAATTCTGGAGCAGGGCACCCACCAGCAGCTGCTGGCCCGGCATGGCCGCTACTACCAGCTGTACACCCTGCAATACCACAAGGCGCAGCTGAACGCAGCCGAATAAGCGCAGACAGAAAGGCCGCTGACCTGAGATGGGTCAGCGGCCTTTCTGTCCGCACCGGGGGTGGAGTCGTCCGCTTCCGGATCGTTGAGGGAACGCAATTAACACTTGCAAAACAGGTGCATCGCTCGTATAATAGAATGTGGTAAAATAATAAAAAAAGAGAAATGGAAAGGAGGGGCCACAGGATGCAGTGGATCGATGCGATCGGCTACGAAGAAGTGATGACCTTTCTGCGCAGTACACCGGCGAACCTCTTTTTCAAGGATACGGAATGCCGTTATCTTTTTATTTCGGACGTTAGGACTTTCTTCCCCTACGGAGAAGGGCAGGAAGAGGATGTGCTGGGCAAGACAGATCTGGAGATCTGGAGCAGCGAGGAACAGGCCCGCTTTTATTATGAGCAGGACCAGAAGGTGCTTGCCACCGGCAAGGGAACCGGCTATATCACCGAGGTGCCCCGGAAGGATGGGACGGCATACTATCAGATCAAAAAGAACCCCGTTGTGCTGGAGGGAAAGATCATCGGCATCGTGGGGCTTATTGGTGATATCACCGAACGGGTGCGGCTGGAAAAGCAGGCCGAGAATTGGGCCATCCACGATGAACTGACCGGTCTGTATAACCGCAACTACCTGAAGATAAAGGGCGCAGAGCAGTTGAAGAAAACCACCATGCCCGTCACGATCATTATGGGGGACTGTAACTACCTGAAGCGTGTGAATGATGCCTACGGCCACGAGTACGGCGACCTGCTGCTCAAGCGGGTGGGCCGGGTGATCCGGGAAAACCTGCCGCCGGAGAGCGTGGCCCTGCGGATGGGCGGCGATGAATTCCTCATTGCCTGCAACCACTTCTCTGCAGAAGAGGCCGAACAGCTGATCGAGAGGCTGCACGGGGAGCTGGCCCGCCAGAGCGACGACCGCCTCAAGCTGGATGTTGCCTTTGGATACCACACCGTGACAGAAGGCCCCTTTGATTATATCGCAGTCTACCATGCTGCCGACCGGGATATGTACCGGAACAAGCGCAAAAACCGCTGATAATACGGATGAAATAACAGCCTCAGCCCGATTTCCAAGGGCTGAGGCTGTTTTGGTGATCTGTTACATCAGGGCGGTGAGCACCAGCGCGCAGAGCATCTGCCGCCCCTCGGCCTTGAGCCAGCCCATCTGCGGCGGCTTACAGGATCACATTTTTGATGAGCAGGGAAACGCTGCCGTCCGGATCATGGAGGAACTCCAGCTCGGAATCGGAGTTCAGCAGCTCGGTGGGGATCTTGACCTCGATGCCGTTGGCGGTGCGGATGCTCCGGCTCTCCATCCGGCGGATGCGGGCGGCGGTCACAGTGACAGGGGCGGCTGCCTCTTCCAGCACATCGCTCTTCTCCACATAGTCATCAAAGGGCACAGCGGCCAGCGGGTATTCCTCAGCCAGCTGCTGGCGCACCTGCTCCACCGATACCTGATTGTCGTTGTCGGCAGCCTGGTTGGCAATGAGCATGGCTACCTGCGCGTCGGCATGGGGCTCGTCCTCATAGGCATCCTTCACAGCCTGTGCGGCGGCCTCCTGAATGGCCTGCAGCTTCTTTTTCTCGGGCTCGGCCTGGGTATACTGGAACACAACAGAGGAGAGGTAGAACTCCTTATGGCCGTCGATGTCGTATTTCTTTTCCAGCAGGCGCATGGAGTAGTCCGTCAGGTTGACGAGCGCACCCTCCTCCACCTTGCCGCTCTGGGTGGGCAGGCAGGCCCGCTGCTGGATGATGGAGTTGACCGGGGCACCTTCCACGGTCTCGGTGTAGTGGGTGTAGCCGTTTTTATAGTTCAGCTTGAGGATGCCCAGCCAGGGCGCGCCGTCCCGGGTGAAATCCACCACGGCCAGGTCCGCCCCGGGGATGGTGGTGTGGGCGTGCATGTAATCGAACAGCACCCCCGCAATGCGGCAGGACAGATCAATGAAATCCTGATTGTGCTCCAGCTCGTTCCGGAAAGCTGAATCCGGCAGAGGGCGGCACTGGCGGATCTCATCGCTGGCCAGCAGCTTTTCGATATGATTCTGTAGGTAGGCGGTCTTTTCGGCAGTCAGCTCCATGCCGCCGCCGCTGAGCACCGGCGCGTCCAGCGTGGTGTCCAGCACATGCAAAATTGCCTGATGGATGATGATCTCCATGGGTCAAAACCTCATTTCCCGGGTGATTGTGATGTTCCTGCCCAGTATAGCACATCCGGAACAAAAAGGCGAGAGGGAGCGCAAAGGCTTGTCAACCGCCGCCTGAGATGCTACAATGGGGCTGACCAAACATCCGGACAAGCCGAAAGGGGAGTGTGTTATGGAATTTCGGGACAAGCCGATGCAGAACCTCATCCGCATCAAGGAAAAGGAGATCTGCAAAAATGTGCAGGAGCTGCTGCTGGACGGTGAGCAGATCGTGGGGGCCTACAAGACCGTGCGTGATCAGGCCGTGTTCACCACCCACCGCATTTTTATGGTGGATATGCAGGGGATGACCGGCACCCGGCAGGAGATCTTTGTGCTGCCCTACCGCAAGATCCTGCATTACGGCATCAAGACGGCAGGCTTCGGTGACCCGCTGCAGACCTCAGAGCTGACGGTCTGCTTTGCGGATGAGCACGAGGCAAAGTTCGGCTTCATCGGGCAGGATGAGCTGCTGGCGGTGGCACGGGCCATCAGCCGGTGCATCCTGTAACAGAAAAAGAGAAAACGTAAAACGCCCGTTCCGGCTTCTGACCCCGGAGCGGGCGTTTTACATTGCTGTAATATGCGAAAAAAGGAGAATGTCGAAGGATCAGCAGGCGGCGCGATCTCTGCGGCCGGCCTCAAGCATATAGTGCAGGAAGCCGGTGACATCAGCAGGGTCGGTGACAGAGATGTCAAAGCCCTTGGAGGGAGCGTCCATCATCTGGAACAGCTCGGTGGCGGCGCTGTCATTTTTCAGGTCGCAGGTCTCGCCATTGTCCAGGTGCAGGAGCACACTGCCGCGGCTGGCGGCTACCTGATGCATGAAACGGTCTTTATCAAGATACTGGATGCGAAGCATAAAAATACCTCCCACAAAGAAATGTTTTATTCTGGAAGAGTTCCTCAGGCCAGGCTGCCCGTGGGGAACGCTTCCCGGGAACCGGATCAAGCCGCGCCGGGGGTTGTTTTCCGCCCCCTGCGGTGTTATACTGTGCTTGCTGGTTCTGATGAAATAATACCACGAAACTGGCACGATAGATAGAATAAAAACACCCGATTTGTACAACAAAATCGGCTTTGACAAAAAATATTCAAAGTATTGCGGAAAGGAATTGTTCAATATGGCGTTTCAGACGAGCTGTGTCACTGGTGCCAATATCGTTACCGGGCTGACCTGCCAGCAGGATGTTATGGCCGATGCCGAGGGGCGGGAACTGGTCCAGCATGGCAGCGCCCTGTTTCCCATTGCCTGCTACGCGGAGAACCTGAAAAGCTATTCGGTGGCCTGGCACTGGCACGAGGAGTTTGAGTACATACTGGCCATGAAGGGCCCCCTGACGGTGGACGTGAACAAGACCCGGGTGACCCTGCAGACGAATCAGGGCGTGTTCCTGAACTCCGGCATCCTCCACGCGGTGGAGCAGGCGGAAAAAGGGGAGGCTCTGCTCCACTCGGGCGTGTTCCACCCCCGGCTGGTGGGCGGAATGGACACCATCTTCTGGCAGAAGCTCATCCGCCCCATGCTCCAGCCGGATGCTCCCGCGTTTTTTCTGCTGGATGGAGCCGTGCCCTGGCAGGCGCAGGTGCTGACCTGCCTGCGGGAGGCCTGGCAGGCGGTTGCCGTGGAGCCCTTTGATTACGAGAACCGGGTGCGTTATTATCTCTCTGCGGCGCTGCGGCTGCTGAGCACCCAGTGCGTGGGCGGCAAGACCAAGGTCTCCCAGCAGGAGCAGATCGCCGCCGAGCGGATGAAGCAGATGCTCCGCTTTGTGGAGGAGCACTACGCCGAGGAGCTGACCGTGGAACGCATCGCGGCCAGCGTGGCCCTGAGCGAGAGCGCCTGTCTGCGCAGTTTCCGGCAGATGCTGGGCATCACGCCCATTCAGTATGTCAAGCAGTTCCGGGTGGAAAAGGCCGCCGAGCTGCTCCGTTCCACCCGGCTCAAGACGGGCGAGATCGGGATGGAGTGCGGCTTTGCAGATGGCAGCTACTTCATCAAGACCTTCCGGGAGATCAAGCACTGCACACCCAAGGAATACCGCGCAAAATTCTGCTGAAATGTCTGAGATAGAAACAGGAGGAAATGATCCCCATGCAGCGCAGTCTGACCCAAGGCCCCATTACAAAGAATATCCTGCTGTTTGCCCTGCCGCTGATGTTCGGCAATCTGCTGCAGCAGATGTACAACATTGCTGACACCTGGGTGGTGGGCCGCTTCCTCGGCGCGGATGCGCTGGCGGCGGTGGGCTCCTCCTATACCCTGATGACCTTTCTGACCTCGATCCTGCTGGGGCTGTGCATGGGCAGCGGCGCGGCTGTGTCCATGCAGTACGGCAGCGGCGAGACCGAGAAGATGCGGCAGAGCGTGTTCCAGTCTTTCCTGCTCATTGCGGGCATCGCCCTGGTGCTCAACCTGCTGGTCTATCTGGGGCTGAACGGCATCCTGTGGGTGCTGCGGGTGCCCGCAGAGCTTTGCCCGCTGATGAAGGACTACCTGCTCATCATCTTTCTGGGCATTGCGGCGACCTTTTTTGTATAACTATTTCGCAAACCTCCTGCGGGCCATCGGCAATTCCGTGGTGCCGCTGGCGTTTCTGGCTGTATCAGCCATCCTGAACGTGATCCTGGATCTGGTCTGTGTCCTTGTGCTTGACTGGGGCGTGAAGGGCACCGCCGTGGCAACTGTTTTTTCTCAGTATGTGTCCGGCGTGGGCATCGGCCTGTACACCCTGAAAAAGTTCCCGCAGCTCTGCCCGAAACGGACAGACTGCAGGTGGGACCGGAAGAACCTTGCCAATATCCTGAATCTTTCGGTGATGACCAGTGTTCAGCAGTCCATTATGAATTTTGGCATCCTAATGGTGCAGGGGCTGGTCAACAGCTTCGGCACGGTTATCATGGCGGCCTTTGCGGCGGCAGTGAAGATCGATTCCTTTGCCTATATGCCGGTGCAGGATTTTGGCAACGCCTTCTCGACCTATGTGGCCCAGAACTACGGAGCCAACCGGCCGGACCGCATCAAAAAAGGGATCCGCAGTGCCGGGCTGACAAGCGCGGTGTTCTGCATCGTCATCAGCGTGCTGGTCTGCGCCTTTGCCGCCCCGCTTATGGGAATCTTCATCGACCCGGCTCAGACCGAGATCATCGCGGCGGGCGTGCAGTACCTCCGCATCGAGGGCGCGTGCTACATCGGCATTGGCGTGCTCTTTCTGCTCTACGGCTATTACCGGGCGGTCAACCAGCCAGGGATGTCGGTCATCCTGACCATTGCCTCCCTTGGCACCCGTGTGGCGCTGGCCTATCTGCTTTCTGCCACGCCGCTGGGCGTTACCGGAATCTGGCTCAGTGTGCCCATCGGCTGGGCACTGGCAGATGCCATCGGCATTGGGTATTATTTGAAGAAGAGAACATAAAATATCCCCCGCTGCAAAACGTGTTCTGGCACGTCTGCAGCGGGGGATATGTTTTTCTATTGGAGCTTGAGATGATCCGGATGGAGCTTATTCCCCCACGGCGGGGACGTTCTGCATCGTCCAGAGGAGCTTCTGGACATCTACGCTGCCCATGTGGGTGGGTTCCTCACCAAAACGGAGGAGATTGGTCTGCTGGGCGGTAACAGTCTGCCACTGGGGCAGGTCTGCGCCGTTGGGGTCGCCGGTCTTGGCAAAGTTGGTCAGGTAATCTACCATCTGAGCGCTGAGGGCGGTGTCCTTCTCAGTGAAGGGCCGCCAGCAGTGAGCCAGCGTGCCGAACCAGTACCACAGGTCGCTGGAATGCCAGGCACCACGGTCATCACCGGGGAGCTGGCGGTCGAAGAACCAGCCATAGCTGTCGGCGTTCCGGGCGCACCAGTCCTGAGCCATCTGGTAGAGATAGGGCGGAACGATATCCTCGCTGGTGAAGCCAATGAGGTAAGGAATATGGTGCTGTTCGTCGGCAGCCAGCGTCTCAGGGCCGGTCTTGACCTGGAAACGGCCATCCACCACGGGCTCACAGCCCATACCCTTGAATTGGGGCTGGGTGCGGACGGCATCCCAGGCTGCAAACAGTCTGGCGGGGGCGAGGGCACGGAACTCGGCCAGCGTGCTGCACCCGGCGGTCTCCATGACTTGCTTCCAGAACGGGTAGTGGGCCTCAGCGGGCTTGGCCGTCAGCATCTGGCTCACGCCGCCGCCGCTGCTCATCACGGCCTTGGAGAACAGCCCCCTGGTGATGGGGGAGAGGACGAGCTGCTGGACGCTCATGGCACCGGCGCTCTGGCCCATGATGGTGATGTTGTTGGGATCGCCGCCAAAGGCAGCGATGTTGGCGTGCACCCACTGCAGGGCCGCCAGCTGATCCAGAAGGGCATAGTTGCCGGTGGATCCGGCCTCATCGGCCAGCTCGGGCAGGCAGACAAAGCCCATGGGGCCGAGCCGGTAGTTGATGGTCACAGCCACGCAGCCTTTGGTGGGCCAGACGGGGCCGTCGAAGTGTTTCTCGTGGCCGCAGCCGCCGGTAAAGCCGCCGCCGTGAATGTAGAAGATGACCGGCAGTCTGTCCCCGGGAGCTGCGTCAGCAGGGGTCCAGATGTTCAGGAACAGGCAGTCCTCGCTGTAGGTGTAAGTCTCGCCCTTGCGGAACTCGTTGTAGTAGAAGGCTTTTCCGGGTGCGGCGGCTTCGTCATAGAAGGCGCGGGGCTGGTAACAGCAGGCACCGTACCGGGTGGCATCGTAAACACCGTCCCAGTGGGTGACGGGGACAGGGAACTCCCACCGCCCGGCGGTGGCGTAGCGGATGCCCTTGTAAGCGGCAACGCCCGGCCACTGGCAGGCCGTGCCGGAGATCACGCCGCAGGACGTAGTGCGCTCAAAGCTCATGGGGGAAACCTCCTTGTCTTACTCCGCCGCTGTCAGGCCCCGGATGTCCTCGCCCGCAAACAGGCAGGGAACAAAGGAGGAAAGACGGCTGGAGATCTTTTCGGTGTATCGCTTTTCCAGCAGGGAGCCATCCGCAATGTTGGTGGTGACGATGGTGGGCAGACCGGCCCCCAGGCGGTTATTCAGCAGGCTGTAAAAAGTGGTGATGAAGTAGGGGGTGACGAACTCGGTGCCCAGATCATCCAGGATCAGCAGGTCGGCGGCAGAGGCGGTGCGCAGCAGGGTCTCGGCATCCTCAGAGGAGTCGAAGCGGGCGTTTTCCAGCTTGCCGAAGAAGTCTGGGCTGGAAACGTAGATCACGTCAAAATCCTTTTGCAGCACGATGCCCGCAATGGCGAGGGCGGCGTGGGTCTTGCCCAGCCCCGCGTTGCCAAAAAGCATCAGGCTCTCGCTGTTGTGGTCGAATTCCTCAGCGTAGCTGCGCAGGTCCTCCAGCAGGCCGCCCATGTAGGTGCGGACAGGCTCACCCAGCTTCTCGTCCATGGTGTTGGGGTAGTACCGCAGCTCCATGGTGTCAAAACTGGAAATGGACAGGCTGGACAGCGCCTCGATCTCCTCCCGTCGCAGACCCTGCATCAGCTTGTGAACGCAGGTGCAGGTGCGGCCCTGCACGCTGCCGGTATCCTGACACAGCTTGCAGGTGAATTTGGGCTCCAGCGCATCCGCAGGGCGGCCGCTGGCGGCCAGAAGGGCGGTGAGCTCCTGCCGGGCTTTGCTCAGTGCGGCGGCGGCTTCGGTGCGGTCTTTTCCGGCAGCGCCTGCCAGCGCGCAGCGGATGCCCCGCACCCGCACCTCGTCCTCAGCGTGGCGCAGGGCCGGGATGGCGGCCTCTGCCTCCAGCCGGGCATCCTCGGCATTGGCGCGGGCGGTCTGCCGCCGCAGAGCCACCGTGCGCAGGGCGGCTTGATACAGTTCCTGTTTGGTACGCATAAAAGCTCCTTATTCTGCAGGCGTGTCCGTCTTTTTGCGGAGCGGACGGCGGCGGGCAGCGTTCTTAAGAAAATCGTTTCCGCTGGGTTCGGCGCGGTCCACCCGGAGGTTCCGGCTGGCACCCATCCCGGCCACCGGGCCCCGCACATCGTGGACGGTGCGCAGGCCCTTGGCATTCCAGGTCTTGAGGATGCTGTTCCAGTACCAGAGATCCCGCTTGGGGCCGGCCTGTACGGCGGCCTCCTGCACCATGGCATCATCGTAGCCGTAGACCTCGTACCAGCGGGCAATGGCCTTGCGCCCGCCAAGGGTCAGCTCGGTGTCGGCAATGCCCAGCAGGCCGCTGACGTACTGTTCCCGCTGGGCGCGCAGGGCCAGCAGCTGGAGGTGTGCGTCGGCCTGTTCGCCGGTCTCCACACCCTCGGCCCGCCAGACCTTCAATTCGTGGCTGACGGCACCCATCGTCCGCTTGCCCCGGCTGGCCACATAGGCCACGCAGAGCATGACGGTCTCGGGTGCAAAGGCCTCCTGCACATAGAAATTCACCAGTTTTTCCATTTCGGGGTGGGTCAGCGGGCGGGCAAAGCTGGTCTGGGCGCAGTCGATGAGGGAGGAGATCATGGGGTCGGTGCGGCTGGCCGCTGCAATCTCGCTCCAGGTCATGGGGGCAGGGGCTGTGGGCTCCTCGCCCGGGGCGGCGTTCTCCTCGTACCGTTCCAGCAGACCTGCACCGGCCCAGAAGGACAGAGCGCTCTCGGCGGTCATCTTGCTGCGGAGCTTTAAGTCGGCGCAGAGCTTCTCCGGGTCAGTGATGCCGGTGGCCAGCACATACAGAGCCACCCGGACGTTATATTCCTCCGCAATGCCCAGCTTGGAAAAGACCAGCTGCGGCACCGGGATGGTGTCACCCTTGAATTCTTTCAGTCGATAGATCATGGTGCACCTCAGTGTTGTGTTTCGGCATCCGGTTCCGGTGCGGGCGGTGTCCAGGGCTCGCAGTCCAGGATGGACGGGTGGGCGCTCCAGCGTTCCGGTTCGGCGTTGTAGGCATCGTTCAGATATTGGGCGACTGCGGTGCGGCCCTCCTCGGTCATCGGGAAGATCTCCCGCCGCCGCAGGGCCGGGTCGGTCTTGTCCAGCGTCCACGGCTCGGGCCAGAGATCTACCGTGAGGATGGCCTCTTCTTTTTTAGCCTCCTCGCCGCCGTCCGGGTCGGGGACGGAGCGCTTGCCCGGGGTGATGAGGTAGCGCATCCCATCCTCGTTGCCGCTGAATGAGTTTTTGTTCTGCAGATAGTGCAGCATGGGCACAAAGATCATGTAGAATTCCTTCCATTGTGATAATCTATCTTTCATTATAAAGCAACTGGCGCAAAAAGCAAGTTTTTTCCGCCTGCCGCGTTCCGACAGAAAAAACTGTTGACAAAACCGCCGCACTTTGCTACACTAATGGAGCAGTCCTGCAGGGTTAGCTCATCCGGTAGAGCGACTGCTTCCCAAGCAGTAGGCGGCGGGTTCGAGTCCCGTATCCTGCTCCAGAAAATAGCGCTCCAACGTGTAGTAAAGAACATGTTGGGGCGCTTTGCATTTTGATGCACTTTTGGGCGGGCGGCTTGTGTTTTGCCGGAAAATATGGTTCAATAGAGGAAAACAGACGGGAACGCACAGCGACCAAGAAAAAACGAGGTGGATACAATGAATCTGAAAGAAGCATTCCGCTATCAGAACAAGCTGCAGGCTCTTTTGGACGAGGCCCAGGGTATTCTGGACTGCGATTCCAACGTGACGAATGTGGCCAATACCTATCTGCGCCACAAGGTCATGGCAGAGGCTGAGGACGAGACCATTATGGACGTGGCACAGACCGAATATGCCGAGCAGATCACCGACATTGCCCGGTTTATGCTCTACCTGCTGGAAGAAAAAAGCCGCCTGTTTGCCGCCATCCGCAAAGCAAAGGATGCGCTGGACATGGATATGGACAGTGAGGTCAGCCTGAACGCCGCACGCCAGAGCGTCGCCCGTACCTTTAAGCGGATGAACGATCTGCGCAGCTCCGAGCAGCTGCTTTCCGGCGGGGGCACCGGCTACCGCTTTAACGCCGAGGGCAACCAGATCTCCTACTGCTGCGATGTAAAGCGGGTGACCACCATCAACTATGACCGCAAGGTCATCCACGCTGCTCTGGGCAAGCTGAACCGGCAGGCAGACGAGACCTCCAACCGGCTGGATCTCTGCCTTGTGACCTCCAAGGTGGACTACACTGTTCCCTTTGATGTGAACGCCAGCTTTGCCGAGGCGTTTGAGACGTATCTGGAAAGCACCAATGCCTGAATAAACGCTCCACCGGCTATTTTGGGTGCGGCAAGCGCCGGGGACGCGGCTGCCGGTTCAGGTGCAGATGAACGATAACGCTGCACAGTTCCGCAAGGAAGTTTCGGTCCGGCTCACCATACGAGCCAGCATAATATGAAAAAAATCTTGCGCTCGGCTTTTCCGCCACCGCCAGACGCTTTTCCGCCGAAACCGTCCCTTGCTCTTTCCCGCATTCCTGCTACCGTGCTTACGTCTCCATGGGCAGGCAGGCAAGCCACCCTTTCTGAATTTGCCCCGCAGACTGCTGCGGGAGCATTTTTCCGCCTGCGGGGCGGGTGCACTGCATCCCCCATTTTGCAGGCAGAGCAAATGGCAGAAGCTGCCCTGGATGCTTGCCGTATCCAAAATGGCCGGTGCAAAACCGGAGGGATAAGCGATGAAGTGCTGCAGCCCCGGCGGTAAAAAACTGCCGGGGCTGCAATTCTTGGAGGGAGTCGTTCGTATTCCAGACAAAGCAACTGAATTTAGACAAAGACGAGGTATGATCATGTCAACCAAACCGATTTGTTCCGCTGCCGCAAATTGCATTGACCTGAGTGCAGCAGCGCTTCATATCATTGCCATGGCGCTGATGCTGATGGATCACCTGTGGGCGACCCTTCTGCCGGCGCAGGACTGGCTGACTTGTGCCGGGCGGCTGGCGTTCCCTATCTTTGCATTTATGACAGTGGAAGGCTACTTTCATACCCGAAATCTGAAGCGTTATGCACTGCGGCTGCTGTTGTTTGCACTGCTTTCGGAAGTGCCCTTTGATCTGATGTATGGCGGGACATGGTTCTACCCGGTGCACCAGAACGTGATCTGGACGCTGCTGCTGGGGCTTCTGGGGGTGCATCTGATGGAAACGGTGCGCAAAAAGCAAAAGTTCTGGGTCTCGCTGCCGGTGTGCGCCGCAGTGGCAGCAGCAGGGGCGCTGCTGGGAACGCTGGGCATGACAGATTACTACGGTGCCGGTGTGCTGACCGTGTTCGCTTTTTACATTTTCCGGGGCCGGAAATGGTGGTGCCTGCTGGGACAGGTGCTGACCCTGTACTGGATCAACGTGGTGCTTCTGGGCGGGCTGATGTACCCCATCCGGCTGTTCGGCATGGAGTTTGAGCTGTGTCAGCAGGGGCTTGCGCTGCTGGCGCTGGTGCCCATCTGGCTGTATCGCGGGCGGCAGGGCTGCCACAGCAAACCGTTCCAGTATGCCTGCTACGCCTTTTACCCGGTACACATGCTGCTGCTGGCGCTGGCGCTGAATTTCGTGAACCGATAAGAACGTAACTGTATCCCTGCGGGCCATGGATGCCTGCAATCTGATGGTATCCCGGGGGAATCTATTCTGCACTTTCCTGAGCCTGCTCTGTGGGCTTGATGGTCTTGACCCGCAAGGTGAAATACAGAAGATGGCAGACCCACACCACTGCAATGCAGATCCTGCCGATGGGAGCATTTTTCATACAAAGAAAACCGATCGCCATGACAGCGGTGACCATTGCAATGATCTTGCATTTTGTTCCTGCTGTCATGGCTTTTTTCTGAACAAAGCTGTCCAGATACTTTTTGTACCGTGGTATACTGAATGGAACACCCGCAGGAGGTAAAATGCCCCATGAAAAAAGATAAATCATTCCGCCCGGACCGGGTCCTCTCCTATTTCAGGGTGGAGTGGTTCCCGCTGCTCCTTGTGACCCTTTCGGGCCTTGTCTATAACATCGGTCTGCTGGCCGCGCCGTGGTTCGAGGGCCGGTTGGCCCAGTGCCTGGCGGATATCCTGGGCGGCAGTGAGACTGCTGCCCAAATGGCGCTGCTGGTGCTGGCCTACATTGCGGTCACACTGCTGGTGCAGGCGGCGCGCTTCATCAAACGCTTTTATGTGCGCCGCTTCGCCAACAACATCAACCGCCGGATGAAGGGCATCCTGTACGCCAATCTGGTGCGGCAGAGCCGGGCCGCGCTGGAAAAAGAGGGGGCCGGTGAGCTGATGACCAAGGCCATCTCCGATGTGGACGACTGCGTGGAGGGAATGCGCAAGTTCACCACGGAGGTGTTCGACACCGGTGTGGCGCTGGCGGGCTATGCGGTCATGCTGCTGGTATACGATTGGCGGCTGGCGATCCTGGGCCTGCTTTTTACTCCCGTGTCCTATGTCTGCGCGGCAGGGATGAAAAAGCCGGTGCAGCGTGCCGGTATGGCCTATAAAAAGGCCGCCGGTGCCCTGAGCAGTGCCACGCTGGACCGTGCCCGGAATGCCGTGACCTACCGCATCTACGGCTGCGAGGAGGCCCGGATGGAAAAATACGAGGAGGCCCTGAGCCTTTACGAAAAGACTGCCGTGCGGAACAACGTGTGGCAGTCCGCGCTGCCGCCGCTTTATCTGGCGGCATCCGAGGCAGGGACCCTCTTCATCCTGTGGTTCGGCGCAAAGAATGTGCTGGGCACTGGCTGGAGCAGCTGGGATATCGCCGCCTTCACCACCTTCCTTTCCTGTTTCACCAAGCTGGTGGTCAAATCCTCCAAGGTGGCCAAGCTCTTCAACGCGGTGCAAAAGGCAGAGGTCTCCTGGAAGCGCATCAAACCCCTGATGAAAACGCCCGAGCAGCTGGATGCCCTGCAGATCCCGGCGGCACAGGATGTGACGCTGAAAGAACTCGCCTTCTCCTATGGGGAAGAGCCTGTCTTTTCCGGCCTGAGCCTGACGGCCCATCCCGGCGATATCATCGGCATTACCGGCCCGGTCGCCTGCGGAAAATCCACCCTTGGCCGCGTATTCCTCTGCGAAGCGCCCTATCAAGGCTCGGTCTGCTTTGGTGGCAGGGAGCTTTCCAACCTGACCCCGCGCCAGATCGCCGCCACGGTCGGGTATCTGGGCCATGACCCGGAACTGAGCGCCGACACCGTGCAGAATAATGTTCTCTGCGGCAGCGAACAGGATGCCATGCCGTGGCTTGCCGCCGCTGCCCTGAAGGAGGAAGTGCTGGCCATGGAAAAGGGCACGGAGACGGTCATCGGCAGCGGCGGCACCCGCCTTTCCGGCGGGCAGGCACAGCGTCTGGCACTGGCCCGGACGCTGGCCCATCCTCGCCCGGTGCTGGTGCTGGATGATCCCTTCTCGGCACTGGACCGCAGCACCGAGGATGCGATCTTTGCCCAGCTGCAGGCGTATGCCAGGGATAAGGTGGTGTTCCTGATCTCCCACCGGCTGTACCATTTCCCGCAGATGCAGCAGATTATTTTTATGGAGGGCGGCAGGACCACCGTTGGCACCCACGAGGAGCTGATGGCAGCGGTTCCGGTCTACCGCCAGCTGTATGAAGGCCAGACCGGCCGGAAAGGGGGAGAGGGCGCATGAAAAAGAAAAATGACCACGGCGTGTTTGCTGCCGTCCGGATGGCAGCGGCTTCGCACCGCCTTCTCACGGTGGGCACGGTGCTGTGCGTGGCGGCTTCGGTGGCGGCATCCCTGCTGCCGCCCCTGCTGCTGGCCCGGGTCATCGACCGTCTGACCGCGGGCCTCCCGCTGCCTTTTCTGGCCGTGCTGCTCTACTTCGGCAGTCTTGCACTGGAAGGTGTGCTCACCTCGGCGCAGGAAAGCCTGCTGGTGCTCTTCGGCCAGAGGATGACCCATGCCCTGCGCTCGGAGATGTCCCGGAAGCTGAGCCGTCTGCCCGCCGGCACACTGGCAGAGCAGAACCCCGGCGAGGTGGCCGCCCGCTTTTCGGGCGATGTGGACACGGTGGAAGCCCTGTTCACTTCCGGCATCATCAGCATGGCAGCAGATGCCTGCCGCATCATCTCCATCATGGGGGTCATTGCGGTAAAAAACACCGGCCTTGCGCTGATCCTGCTGCTGGTGCTGCCGCTGTTTGCCGTGTTTACCCGTTACGTCCAGAAACGGATGCTGGCCGCGCAGCTGGACAACCGCCGCGCGGTCGCCGCTGTCTCCGGGCAGGTGCCCGAGACTCTGCACAACATCCGCACCATCCGGGCGCTGGGTCTGGAGGATTACATGGAGCGCCGGTATGACCGGTGCATCGGTGACAGCTATGCCGCCATGGAGCGCACCAATTTTTATGATGCCGTCTATTCGCCGGTGGTGCTGCTGCTGAATGCTGCTGTGGTCGGCATCGTGATGCTGCTCTCCGCTTCGGGGAACGCACAGCTCCTGACCCTGTTCGGTATGTCGGTTGGCACCTCGGTGGCTATCATCAACTACATCTCCCGCATCTTCGCCCCCATTGAGAGCCTGGGCATGGAGATCCAGACCATCCAGTCGGCCATGGCAGGTGTCAGGCGCATCGATGCTTTTCTCGACCAGCCGGAGCGCACGATCCCTCCCGCGCGCAGGGAGGCTGCCCGGGGCGATGTGGAATTTGCACACGTCACCTTCGGCTATGGGGAACGGCACATTCTGAAGGATTTTTCCATGACCGTGAAACAGGGGGAGCAGGTCACGCTGGTGGGCCGCACCGGTGCGGGCAAGAGCACTGTGTTCAAGCTCCTGCTGGGCCTGTATCAGCCGGAGGCCGGTACGGTGACCATCGGCGGCGTGAAGGTGGGGGACATCACCGACCGGGAGCGCCGCACCTGCATCGGCTGTGTGGAACAGCATTTCTCCCGCGTGCCGGGCACTGTGCTGGAACAGATCACGCTGGGAGACCCGCAGATCACCGGGGAAATGGCAAGGGATGCCGCCGTGCTGGCCGGGATCGATGCTGCCATCCGGGCTCTGCCGGAGGGTTATGACACCGTCTGTACCGAGGGCATCTTCTCACAGGGCGAGTGGCAGCTGCTGTCCATTGCCCGTGCCGCCGCCGCAAACCCCGCCGTGCTGCTGCTGGATGAGATCACCGCCAATCTGGATGCCGAAACCGAGGCCCGCGTGCTGGAGGCTCTGCGCCGTGCCTCCGCGGGCCGCACGGTGCTCTCTGTCTCCCACCGCGTGTATGAGGATCTTGGCGGCAGAACGATTGAGATCAGGACCCGGGAATGACGTATGACAAAAACGCCCCCTGTGCGCCGCAGCAGGCACACAGGGGGCGTTCTGGTATGCTCAATTCTTTTCGATGTAGACGCTGGTGGAGGGGAAGGCGAAGTCCACGCCGTCTGCCTGCATCACGTCCATGATGTTCAGGTTCAGATCATTCTGCTGCTGCAGGAAGGTGGCATAGACGTTGGTGGTCAGGTAGGCCGAGATGAGGATGTTGATGCTGGAATCGCCAAAGCTGGTCAGCCGGACGATGTTGGTGCCCTTGTTGGTGTAAGGGCTGTTGTCCAGCATGGCCTGCAGGTCAGCCATCAGCTTTTCCAGCTGGGCACGGGTGGTGCCGTAGGTGACACCCAGTGTAAACTTATAGGGCCGCATGGTGCGCAGGGCCGCGTTCTGGACAGTGGAGGCGCAGATCTGGCTGTTGGTGATAATGACTACGCTGTGGTCCATGGAGCGGATGCGGGTGGAGCGGAAGTTGATGTCGATGACCTCGCCCTCCACATTGCCCACGGTGATCCAATCGCCGATGGAAAAGGGTTTGTCCAGCAGGATGACAATGCCGCTGAACAGGTTGCTGGCGCTTTCCTGCGCGGCCAGCGAGATGGTCAGGCCCACAAGACCGGCACCGGCTACGATGCTGCCGATGGGGAAGCCGACGATCTGCGCGCAGGTGGCAGCGCCCAGAATGATGACCAGCACCTTGTAAGTGGTGTCCAGCAGGGAGCGCAGGGTCTTGTTGCTCCGGATCTCCGGGCTGCAGGAGGCCAGCAGCAGGTCGGCTACCTCAGAAGCGTTGTACAGGCCCTGACAGAACAGGAGAGTCGATGCAATCTTATAGGCCGTGAACAGAAACTTTGTCAGGCCCGGAATAGCCCACGGCAGGCTGGTCAGGGCCAGATACAGGCCGCTGTAAAAGGCCATCCGCGCCAAAGGGCTCTGTAAGCTGCGCAGGAGGATGGGCGTGGCGGCAAAGTGCCAGCTGCGGGCCTGCAGAGCGGGAAAGATCTTCCGGCGCAGCAGCCAGCTGAGCAGAAGCCCCGCAAAAACGATGACAGCGGCGCAGACAGCCCGGGCAGCCAGCGCCCACCAGCCCTCCAGCAAAAAAGGCCCGATCTCGAACCCGAGGTCACGAACGGTAAAAATCATGGCAAAAAGCTCCTTGTATCAGAAATTGTAACATCCTGTCCCACAGTATACCATATCCGGCCCGTGCAGGGCAAATAAAAAAGGGGTTGACAAGGCGGAGCAGCCGCGTTATACTCTTGGCCAGAAAGTTCGTTTCAGGGCGGGGTGAGATTCCCCACTGGCGGTACAGCCCGCGACCACCCGCAAGGGTGCTGACCCGGTGAGACTCCGGGGCCAACGGTATAGTCCGGATGCAAGAAACGGCAGACAATACGATTTGTCTACGCGCCCTGTTGCAGTGTTTGCTGCGGCAGGGCGCGTTTTTGATTGTCTTCCCGGTTCCGAACCATGCGAAAGGGGCTTTCCAATCTACGATTTGGGGCAAAAACGCCCCGGGAGGATATTACCATGAAGAAAAACACGACCCGCAACCTGACCGTTGCCGCCATGCTCAGCGCGGTGGCCTTTATCCTGATGTTCATCGAGTTCCCGCTGCCGATGCTCATCCCGTCCTTCGTCAAGATGGACTTCTCCGACCTGCCCGCTCTGCTGGGTGCCTTTGCCCTTGGCCCGGTGTACGGCGTGATCATCAGCTTTATGAAGAACCTGCTCCATGTGGTCATCAAGGGCACCTCTACCGCACTGGTGGGTGAGCTGTGCAACTTCATGCTGGGTGCGGTGTTCTCCGCACTGGCCGGTTACCTCTACAAGCACCACAAGAGCCGCAAGAACGCCATCATCGGTGCCGTGGCCGGTGCCGTGGCCATGGCACTGTTCAGTGTGCCGTCCAACTACTTCATCACCTACCCGGCCTACGTCAAGTTCTACCACATGCCGCTGGAAGCCATCCTGGGTATGTATCAGGCCATTCTGCCCTCTGCCAACAGCCTTATCAAGTGCCTGGTCATCTTCAATATGCCCTTCACTCTGGTCAAGGGCCTGCTGGATGCCCTGCTCTGCATGTTGATCTATAAGCCGCTCTCTCCCATCCTGCATGGCCGGAAGTGAGTGACAGAATAAAAAAGAAAGGACGCGAGAGCGTCCTTTCTTTTTTATTATCGATTCGATTTAAGACAGCGCGCCCTTTTCCAGCCACTTGCCCCGGGCAAGGCGGATGAGGAACAGCAGGCCCCGGATGCTCAGTTCGCAGCACATGGCACCCCAAACGCCCATCAGGCCCAGCCGGGGAGCCAGCAGGAACGCCAGCGTCAGCCGGATGCACCACATGCTGAATATGTTCAGCACAAAACAGGAGGTGCTGTCGCCCGCACCCTGCATGGCACCGCTGGCCACGATGGAAGCGCCGAACATGGGTTCGGCCCAGGCTTCGATGCGCAAAACCTGAGCACCCAGAGCGATGACAGCCGCATCGGTGGTGAAAAGGCTCATCAGGGTGGGGGCAAAGATCCACAGACCAACGCCGGAAAGGGCCATGACCCCCATGCCAAGGCCGGTGCACAGCCAGGCAAAACGCTTGGCCATATCCTTCCGGTTGGCACCCACGGCCTGGCCGATGAGGGTGACAGCTGCGCTCTGGATGCCGTAGCCCGCCATGTAGCACAGGCCCTCGGCGTTGACAGCCAGGCTGTTGGCGGCAATGGCCACGGTACCCAGGCCGGCCACGATGCGCACTAGCACCACCTGCGCCAGAGAGATGGCGGCGCGCTCTCCCGCCAGAGGACCGCCGACCCACAGCAGGTTCCGCAGGCAGGAGCGGGTGATCTTCCAGGGGGCAGGCTTCCGGATGCAGAGGGGGCCTTCCCGCAGCAGCAGGATGGCCAAAGCCAGCAGGCCGCCCACCATGGTGGCCAGGGCGGTGCCCAGGGCTGCGCCGGGCACACCCAGCCCGGCACCCCAGACGGTGATGCCCCACAGCGTCCGGGTGGGGTTGATGAGGAAGAAGTTGAAGATGGCATCCAGCACGCAGACCAACACGCTGATGAGGCTGGCGGTCAGGGCGTAGCCTGCCGCCCGGAGGATGGAGGTGTACATGCCCATGGCCATGGTGAAGGGCAGCGCCGTTGACCAGATGGCAAAGTAGGCTGTGGCGTTTGCCCGCAGGGAGGGGTCAGCTCCCAGCCATCCCGGCAGAAAGGGGCTGATGCCCAGGCCGAAGAGAGCGGCTCCCACGCCCAGGATCACATTGAATAGCATGGCCTGCCGCAGTACGCTGCGGGCATCATCCTGCCGGTCGGCCCCCAGATACTGGGCGATCTGAATGGAGAGGGCAGTGTACAGGCCCACCAGAACACCGTGGAGCAGCCAGGTGCTGGAGCTGACGATGCCGATGGAAGCGGTAGCTTCTGCACCGATGTGGCCCACCATGGCAGCGTCGATGTATCCCATGGCAGTGACCACCAGCTGCTCCAGAATGGAGGGGATGCTCAGCGCCAGAGCCACCTGGGCCGTCTGGCGGGAGGGGATGGTCTCACCCTGCCGCATCCGGGCCGAAAGCTGTTCAAGTGAAAGTTTCATGTCTTCTCCTTTTTCTCCGATTTTCCTGTGAGACAAAAAAATACCCTCGAAAGGGCGTTTGTCCATTCATTATAGACAGGGGGGCGAAAAATGTCAACCCATCAGCCCATGGGGTAGCCATTGCCCCAGAGATTGATTTTTTGGCCCGGGCGTGATACACTTCATTTGTATCCAGCCGTGAAAGAACAGGAACGGCCTCTGCCGCTCCGGGAAAGAGGAAAAAACTATGCTTCAACTGCTTTCTGGCAACCCGCGCACCGTGGATGCGCTGGGCTTTCTGCTTGCATTTGCGCTGACCGCGCTGATGGACTCGGTGTTCCACGATAAGCTCCCCCACGACCATGGCCGCGCGTTTGCCGTGAATGGCGAACTCTCCAAGGGCAAGGCCCGGGGTTCCGGCCTCATCTTTGTACTCTGCATCGCACTGGTCACGCTGGCCGTGGTGCCCTTTAAAGCAGAGTATGTCATCTACACCGTCCTGCTCATTGCGTCCATGCTCTCCGGCTATTTTGACGATGCCGCCGAGACTGCCTGGAACGAGTACAAAAAGGGCCTGATCGATCTGGTCATCGCCGTTGTGGCGGGCGTGACCTACCTGAACTTCAACGGCACGGAGGTCAACTTCCTGAGCTGGAGCTTCAGCCTGCCCTATGCCGTCTACCTCATCCTCATCATCGTCCTGATCTGGGCCAGCATCAATGTGGTCAACTGCACCGATGGCGTGGACGGCCTTTCCGCCAGCCTTGCCGTGGTCAGCATCGGCACCTTCCTGCTGGCCTACTGGGAGGAACTGGGGGATTACGCCACCGCAGGCATCGTGTTCATTGGTGCCTTGCTGGCCTACCTGTGGCAGAATGCCAAGCCTTCCACCCTGCTGATGGGTGACGCGGGCAGCCGCGCCATGGGCTTCTTCCTGGCCGTTCTGGCCCTCAAGAGCAGCCATCCCTTCGCCTTCCTGCTGGCCGCGCTGGTGTTCATTGTGGACGGCAGCCTGGGCATCCTGAAGATCAGCTTCAAGCGGTTTTTGCACATCTCCATCCTCAAGAACACCCTGACCCCGCTGCACGACCATGTGCGCAAGCGTCTGGGCTGGAGCGATGAGCAGGTCGTGGCCCGCTGGCTCATCCTGCAGGCTGTGGCATCCGCCTGGCTGCTGCTGTTGGTGCGGTAAAACACAAAAAGAGATGCAGCGCCCGCACAGGAATGCTCCTGCGCGGGCGTTTTGCTGTTCTGGTCCGGGAGGAAAGTTCCAGCTTCCGGCACAGCGTTTCCAGACAGGCTGGGTCACGAATTTCCTGCATGAGTTCACCTCATTTCTTTTGTTTTATTGTGCTATGTGTCACAAACAAATGCAAGCAAAACCCTTATAATAGGGACGAAAGTGGAGGAAAAACCAATGGATTCTATTTTTGATCTCGATCATCTGTACCGCACCTATTTCAAGATGGCGCTGCCCTCGGTGTTCGGCCTGATGGTGAGCGTGGTGTATAACCTTGCCGATACCTTTTTCATTGCGCAGTCCAACGACACGGCGCTGATTGCGGGTGTTTCGCTCTGTGCGCCGGTGTTCACAGCCCTCATGGCCTTTGGCAACATCTACGGCCAGGGCGGCAGCTCACTCATTTCCCGCCTGCTGGGACAGGACGACCGTGAGGGCACCGGCCGGGTCAGCTCGTTCTGCTTCTATGTGGCCCTGACCACGGGCGTGGTGTTGGCAGCCCTGATGATGCTGTTCCGCGTCCCGCTGCTGGGCATTCTGGGTGCGACTGCTGAGACGATGCCGCACGCACAGGCCTATTACACCGTGCTGGCCATTGGTGCCCCGGCCACGGTGCTGAACTTTATCCATTCCAACCTCGTCCGCTGCGAGGGCATGGCAACCCAGTCCATGATCGGCAGCATCGGCGGCACAGTCATCAATATCATCCTCGATCCCATCCTCATCACCACAGTGGGCTGGGGCGCAAGGGGCGCGGCCATTGCCACCATTGTGGGCTACCTGTGCAGCGACCTGTACTTCCTGTGGCTGCTCCACAAAAAGAGCCGCTGCCTGTCTGTTAAGCTGTCCCAGTGCCACGTCACGGGCAAGGAACTGCAGCAGATTTTGGGCGTGGGTGTTACTGCCGCGCTGAGCAACCTGATGCAGAGCCTGACTGTCATTGTGATGAACCAGTTCCTCTTGCCCTACGGCAACGATAAAATTGCCGCCATGGGCATTGCCAGCAAGGTGAGCATGATCGCCCAGCTGGTGCTGGTGGGCTTCTCGTTCGGCGGCATCCCACTGTTCGGTTACCTGTACGGCGCAAAAAAGCGGGACGTGATGCGCAAGCTCATCCGCTTCTGTCTGACCTTCCTCGTTTCCATTGCCGTGGTGCTGTCCCTCATCCTCTGCCTGAATTCCGGGGCGCTGATGCAGCTCTTCGTGCAGGATGCCGGGATGATCGCCACTGGTGCGCAGATGCTCCGCTGGCAGGTCTACACCGCAGCCTTTGGCGGCGTGGTGCTCCTGCTCACGGTGCTGTTCCAGGCAACTGGTAAAATCATACCGTCCTTCCTGCTCTCCATCAGCCGTCAGGGCGTGGTGTTTCTGTTGGCACTGGTGGTCTGCGTACATCTGTTCCAGTATCAGGGCGTGCTGATGGCTCAGGCTGTGGCCGACATCCTGAGCGCTGCGCTGGCCCTTGGCCTGCTGGCGGCCAGCCGCGATATCATTGCAAAACAGTAAACACAAAAACGCCCGGAGGGCCGCTGAAAGCTGCGGTTCTCCGGGCGTTTTTAGTATTCGATGCCTTTGCGCGCCTTGATGCCCTTCTGGTAGGGGTGGCGGCGGCATTTCATCTCGGTGGAGTAGTCGGCGGCATTCAGCATCCACTGCGGGGCCTTGTGGGCGGTCAGCACGCATTCCTGCGCGGCGGGACGCTCCAGAACGGCCCGCCGGAGCAGGTCTTTGTCCACCATGTCCAGCTCCCAGGCCGAACCGGCCTCATCTAAAATAAGCAGGTCGGCAGGCTCGGCCAGTGCGGCGGTCAGGTTTTCGTTCTGCACGGCCCGGGCGGCGGCCTTTTCCGCTTCGTTCATCTGGAACACGAACTTCTGCCCGCCCTTGCCCCGGAAAATTTTTGCCCCCAGCTGGGCCAGCAGAGGGATCTCGCCGCTCTGCCCGCCCTTGAGGAACTGCACGATGACAACCCGTTTGCCGCTGCCCAGTGCGCGGAGGGCAAGGCCCATGGCGGCGGTGGTCTTCCCCTTGCCGTCGCCCCAGTAGAGATGCAGCAGGCCCTGTTCCATCATCCGTTCTCCTTGGTGTACTGCACGGTCTCCACCAGGTGCAGGATGTGCTGCTCCGGCCAGTCCCGGGCATCCAGCACATAGCCGCCCGCGTTGGGGCCGCACCAGTCGGGAAAGCTGCGGCGGGGCACGCCAAACCGCTCCAGTGCGGCCATCTGGGTGCCGCCATGGGCCACGATGACCAACCGCTCCTGCCCTTCGGCAAGGGCCTTGTCAATGAGGTCAGCCAGCGTTTTGCACACCCTGTTGCAGAAATCGCTCCTGCGCTCCCCATCCGGGTGGGCGGCGTGCTCGTTTTCCTGCACCCATGCCAGATATTCCGGGTCCTGCTCCACCTGTATGAAGGTCTGGCCCTCGAATCGGCCGAAGTTCATCTCCTTCAGCCCGTCCACCGGAATGAGCTTTGCCCCGGGAAAGAACACCCGCGCCGTCTGGGCGGTGCGCTGCAGCGGGGTGACATAGACCACCTCCGGTGCAAAATCTGCCTGCCTCAGCTGGGCAATGCCTGCGGCGGAAAGGGGGATGTCCCGCTGGCCCTGATATCGTTTTTGCGCGTTGTACTCCGTCTGGCCGTGACGCAGCAGATAAATGAGCATAATCGTTCTCCTTTTTGGTTTGTTCTGCACCATTATAGCCTATTTTGCGGTTATTTTCCAGCCATGCTCTTGCAATTCTTCCGCATTTCAGATATATTGAGTGGGTATGAAATTTCAGGGGGAGAGAAGTGTCAATGGAGATCCGGGACCGGAAAGCAGCGCAGCGCCGGGCGGGCATCATGGCCCGCAGGGGTCTGCCGCAGGCAGAGAGAGCGGCGGCCAATGCAGCCATCTGTGCCCGCCTTCTGGCCATGCCCTGCTTCCAAAAGGCAGAGAATCTGCTGCTCTACGCCGCTTTTGGCGGGGAGGTGGATCTTGCTGTGCTGGCAGAGCAGGCGGCCCGGCTGGGCAAAACGGTGGCCTATCCGGTCTGTGGGGAAAACTTTACCCTGACCGCCGCCGTGCCGGGGCCGGACGGCTGGGAGATGGGGGCTTACGGCATCCGTACGCCGGTTCTGGAGCGGGCGGCGCTCATCCGGCCGGAGGCGCTTGATCTGGTGCTGGTGCCCTGCACTGCCTTTGATGCGGTCTGCCGCAGGGTGGGCATGGGCAAGGGCTACTATGACCGCTATCTGCCCAGGTGCCGGAACGCCGTGGCGCTGGGCGTGGCCTTTGAGGCCCAGCGGGTGCCGGAAGCGGCTGCAGATGAACAGGACCGGCAGCTGGATGGATTTGTAACAGAGAGGAAAGTATATCGTGGAACTGATGAATTTGAGCTGTGAAGGTTTTCTGGAGGAGCTGGCCAGCAAGGCGGCGGCTCCGGGCGGCGGCGGCGCTTCGGCGCTGGTGGGCGCGGCCGGTGTGGCGCTGGGCAGCATGGTGGGCAGCCTGACCGTGGGCAAAAAGAAATATGCTGCCGTGGAAGCGGACATCGCTGCCCTGAATGTCCGGGCCGAGGCCCTGCGCAAGCGGCTGGAAGTGCTGGTACAGGCCGACGCGGAGGCCTTTCTGCCTGTGGCGGCGGCCTACAAGCTGCCGAAAGAGACCCCGGAACAGCAGGCCCACAAGGCCGCGGTGCTGGAAAAGGCACTGGACAGAGCCTGCGCCGTGCCGCTGGAGGTGATGACTGCCTGCGGTGAGGGCATCGCACTGGCCGCAGAGTACGCCGAAAAGGGCAGCGTGCTGGCCCGTTCTGATGCCGGATGCGCGGCGCTGTTCTGCAAGGCAGCCATGCAGGCGGCGGGGCTGAACGTGAAGGTCAACACCCGCCTGATGGCAGACAAAGCCCATGCGGATGCGCTGGAGGCCAGCGCGGAACAGCTGCTGGCCGAGTTTGTGCCGCAGGCTGACAGGGTCTATCAGACTGTATCAAATGAGTGAGGGGAGAAGAAAATGGCTCAGATCTTGAAGGGTGCGCCCGTGGTGGCCGCCATGAACGAAGCAAACGCCGCGCGCTGTGCCGCGCTGAAGGAAAAGGGTATCGTGCCCACGCTGGCTGTGGTGCGGGTCGGCGCGCGGGAGGATGACATTTCTTATGAAAAGGGGATCGTCACCCGGTGCGGTAAGGTTGGCGTGGAGGTGCGGCAGTTCCATCTGGCGGAAGATGTTACGCAGGAGGAACTGCTGGATGTGATCCGGCAGATCAATGGGGATGCATCGGTTCACGGGTGCCTGATCTTCCGGCCCCTGCCAAAGCGGTTCGATGACCGCAGGGTCCAGGAGGCGCTTGCCCCGGAAAAGGACGTGGACGGCATCACGGACGGCTCGATGGCTGGTGTGTTCACCAATATGCCCATCGGTTATCCGCCCTGCACGGCGCAGGCCTGCCTTGAGATCCTGAAATACTACAACGTGCCGCTTTCCGGCAAACGGGCCGTGGTCGTGGGCCGCAGCCTGGTGGTGGGCAAGCCCGCCGCCATGATGCTGGACCGGGAAAACGCCACCGTGACCCTCTGCAATTCCCGCACCCGGGACCTGCCCGCCCTCTGCCGGGAGGCCGATGTGCTGGTGGTCGCCATGGGAAGGCGGGGAGCCATCGGGGCCGATTGCCTGCGGGAAGGTCAGGTCGTGGTGGATGTGGGCATCCACGTCAACGAAGAGGGCAAACTCTGCGGCGATGTCCGCTTTGATGAGGCAGAACCCATCGTGGAGGCTGTCACCCCGGTGCCCGGCGGTGTGGGCACGGTGACCACCTCTGTGTTGGTGGGCCATGTGGTGGATGCCGCATCCGCACAGTAAAACAGAAAACAACAGGCGGTACCGGAAGTTTCCGGCACCGCCTGTTGTTCTTATCATACGGTTGCAAGCACGGCAAGGATGCTCTGCCAGCGGGGGTTCTGTACCTGCTGTGCGGTACGGCGGGGCGCGGAAGGCGAAACCGAGCGGGCAGGGCGCTGGACGCAGTCAGCCGGCTGCGCAAAGGGGGAGGCGAGTTCGGCCTGCCAACGGGCGGCCAGTGCCATGGCTTCAGGGCTGGATTGCAGGGTGCGGCGCTCCGTTCCGGCCAGAAAATCGCCCAGCCAGCAGAGGATTGCCGCAATGGGCAGGCAGTCGGCGGCACGGGTGGACCAGTAGTTCCACTCGCCGCCCCGGCCCACAAAGCTCTCCACGGTGATCATGGCACCTTCCCGGGCAGATTGAGGCAGGCAGGAGCGGGAGGTGCCTGCCGTACGGCGCAGCTCCCGCAGAATGATCTCAGTACGGCCCGCGTCCAGGGTGTCATCCCGGACGCAGGCGGAAAAGTCCGCGCTGTCCAGCAGGTTTTCGCCCCGGGTGGGGAATTGCCCTGTCATCTCGCCGGATGCGTTGTGGCAGAGCTGCCAGCCCTTGCGGAACAGCTGGAAGTTCAGGTTGCGGCGGCCCATGGTGGAGTAAAACACCCGGGCGCGGCCATTGGGAGACTGCCGCAGCTCCAGATAGGCATCAGCGCCGCCCAGGTCCTGTACCTTGACGGTCAGGAGCAGGGAAGAATTGTTTTTTTGTGCGGACATGGCACGGTGCATCTCTTCAAAATAGCGGCTGGCATCCATAGCGGGTCTCCTCTCTGGTTTTGGATGATGTGTCGGAAACCATCCATCGGTTGTTCTCTGCCTGCATTATAGCATATACGACAACAAAATACAACTAAAAGTTTGACAAAAACCGAAATATTTTGGAAATTCGGGGATATGGACAAACGGATTGGTTGTAAATGGAAAAGGCTTCTCCCGTCGGAGAAGCCTTTTGTGGTGGCAGGATTCAATCGCCCAGCTCCCGGATCTCATTCTGGATGAGCCGCCCAGCGGCGCGTGCCAGCTGATCCATGCCCCGGATGCGGGCGAGATTTTTGCCGTAGATGCGTTCTGCATCGTGGCTGGAGCTGTCCTCGCCCATGAACACGGCAGAGACGCGCAGACCCCTGCGCTGCAGGTCGCGTACCTCAGCGGCGGCATCGTCCACGCCGTAGGAGCCGCCGTAATCACAACCCAGCGGTTGTTCCGGGCTGGGCGGCACGCGGCGGCTGTCGTTGGGGGAAGCATCCGTCAGCAGGATGAGCAGATGCCGGGGCGCGGGACCGGGGTCAAAGCTGACCAGATCACCTGCCGCCCGCAGGGCAAGGCCGTCACGGTTCCAGCCCGATGCAAAATACTGGTCGATCCCCTGCAGGCTTTTGTCCGCAAAGCCCTTGAGCACCCGCAGAACCGTATAGCCCCGCAGGCTGCAGAAGCTGCTGACCCGCACCGGGATGCCGCAGGCGGCAAGGCTTTGGGCCAAAATCGTGCCCTGCGCCGCAATGACCTCCTGACAGTGGAGCCGGGAAGCCGAAGCGTCCAGCAGCAGGTCCACGGTGAAGGAGGGCTGATTCTCCTCTTCGGCACAGCGGAACACCCGGCTGTCGTTCAGAAGGGGAGCGCGCCAGACCCGCTCCGGGTCCAGAGCGCCGCTGCGGGCGATCCGGGCATTGGGCTGCTGGTGGACCAGAATGCAGTTGCGAATCTGCTCGGTGAGCCGGAGCACTACGCTGCGGTGAAGCGCCCGGTTTTTGGCGTAGTAGGCGCGGTTGCGGTCGGCCTGCAGCTGAGCCTGCTCGGCCAGGTGCTTTGCCTCCGGTGTGGGGGCCTGTTCCGGGCTGGGCACGCCGGAGGCAAACCAGAGGCGGCACCCGAGGTGCGCCCCGGTGCAGAGCGCCTGCTCGGCCTTGCGCAGACGCTCGGGCGGATAGAGGGAACGGCCAAAGCAGCTTTCAATGTAGGCGCGGTCCTCGGCGGCATTCTGCCGCAGGGTGATGTGGGCCAGCCGCTTGTCTGCCGTGGGGCCGGAGCTGCCCGCTTCCACAGAACCGGAGTGCTCCACGGTCAGACGGTCGGTCTTGATCATCTGGGTGGGCAGCGTTTTGGTGGCGAGAGAGGCCAGCAGCCCCTCCAGATGCAGATGAAGCCCCACTTTGTGCCGGATCTTGCCGTCAAACAGGGCAAACCTTGCAAACAGGCCCAGCAGCTCACCCTTGAGCTGGCCGGGCTGGGGCGGTTGGGAGGGAGAAAGTGCCTCTGCCAGCCGGCTCTCGTAGGGGGTCATCACAGGGTGATGCCTGCCCTGTACGGTGCGCCAGCGGTCAGCCTGCATGGTGTAGACCAGCTGATTTTTTGCCATCCACTCCTGCCGCGAAAGCTTGTACTGGATGCCGAAGAAATAGTCCGCGTGGGCCCGGCGCAGCTCGGAAAGGACCGGGCGGCGGGGCAGCTCCAGCAGATAGACCGCGCTTTCGAGGTAGAGCCATGTCAGATCGTCCAGCTGGCTCTCCCGGAGATCGCCGTCCCATGTGGCAAAAAGGTCGCGGAGCAGGTCGTCGCCATAGTATTTGTGCACCAGCCCCACGACACAGTTCATATAAAAATCGATCGTGCCGTCGGTGTTGCGGGCCAGGAAAAGCGGCTCAAAGCCGTAGGCTCCCGCCGCCGCCCACACCTGATTGGCGGCCCGCCGCTCCTCGGCGGTATAACTCCGGGCATCCATCAGCGAAACAGCTTTTCAGCCGTCAGGCTGGCCGGGATGCGGGCGGCGATCACGTCCCGGATCAGCCCCTGCTCGTAGGAATCAAAGGCCTTGTTGGTGATGCCCATGTCCAGCGCAGGCCCCGCAGCCACGCCCCGGCGCATCAGGCGCAGAGCGTCCAGCATTCCGCGCAGATCCAGCGCTTTGGTGGAAATTTCGGCGCTGTCGCATTTCTTTTGCAGGTCGAGGAAGAGCAGAGCAAACTGGTGCACATATTTGTCCGTCAGGTCGGCAAACTGGGTCCGCAGCAGCTTTTCAAGGTTTTCCTCCGTGATGGTGGGCATCTGGATGACTGCAAAGCGGGAAGTCAGGGCCTCGTTCAGCTCTCGGGTGCCCGCGTAGCCATAGTTCATGGTGGCGATGAAGCGGGTCTCTTCGGCCAGCGGGATGCGCTCGTAGCCGGGCACATCAATGGCGCGGCGGAAGTCCAGCACGGCGTGGAGGACGGCCAGGGCCTCGTTTTTGGCCATGTTGATCTCGTCCAGCACGCCGAAGCCGCCGCACTGGGCACAGCGGTAGACCGGCCCGGGCCGGAAGGTGACCGCCCCATCCACAAAGGTGTCCATGCCGATGAGGGAGGCTGCATCCATGTTCACATGGAACGAGATGTCCCATGCGGGGCGGCCAAAAGCAGCGGCCAGATTCTCGGCCAGCACATTTTTGCCGGTGGCCTTGCCGCCGGCCAGCAGCAGGTTTTCGCCGCAGAGCAGGGCCGCCAGTGCCTGCTCCCAGACCTCCCGGCCATAATAGGTGAAGCCGGAAGCCGGGATGCGGGGGCGCAGGGCCTCGGGCAGAGCGTGGGCGGCGCGGTATTCTTCTACAGCACGCAGCAGGTCGGGGCTGATGCCCTCCTGCCGTAATGTTTCCATCAGATCAGACATCCAAGACATCTCCTTGCGGTTGGCTTTGCCAAACCGATTTTTCAGCCTTATCATAGCACAACCGCTCCGGTTTGTGTAGGGGGCGCGGGGGCATTTTTTGCCAAATTTTTGCCCGGGAAATGCCGCAGGGTGGAACGGATCTGTGTGCTGCCGTGCAGACGAAGGAGCTTTTCGTGCCCAAGGATCGTGCGGTAGCGGATATTTTGTGGAAAGCTGTCGAAATGGCAGGTGTTCTGTGTTGTGGGTATCCACTTTTGGCTCAGAATGGTAAAAATTCCGGAAATTCGATTGACAAATCCGAATATTTATCGTATAACCTATATATGGGAACAATTCCGGAGGGAATGCGGAACTCGTGCCCCGCCCGTTCCTGTCAGAGGAACCATGGTCTGGTTCTGGTGCCGGTGCACTTGGTTTGGTGCAGACGGTAAGTATAGATTGATTTGAAAGAGAGGAATCCCCTTTATGATGAACAATGAGATCAAAATGCCCGCTAACTTTGCTGCGATCGATGAGAACGAAATGGTGTACCTGCAGGGTGGCGCAACCACCGAGGCTACCGCTTGGGACGTGTTCCTGAACGTTGGCAAGCTGTTCAACTACATCGCCCGCGTGTTCTCCGCAGGCAGCTCCATCGTCAACAACATCAATGTTATCGTGACCACCTTCCAGACCCTGAGCACCTTCAGCCTGACCGCTAAAAACTAAGGTTTGGGCCAAAACCGAATCAGCATTTACAGGGCATCCGCTCCGGCAGGCGCGGGTGCTCTTTTTTGCTGCACAGGGCGGGAAGGCATTCGCCCCCAAATGCAGGAAAGCAGCCTTTTTTCTGCAAAGCGGGCGGATTGTCCATTGACAAGGCTCAAGAGGGTGTCGTATACTAACGATGCCTTGCAAGAAACCCCGCATCCGCGGAATAAAAGAGGAGAGAGAATATGAAAAATAACAACAGCAGCATCAAGACCGTTGTCGCTGTCGGTATCGGCGCGGCATTGTTCTTTGTTCTGGGGCGTTTTGTGGCCATTCCCAGCCCGGTGCCCAACACCAACATCAGCCTGCAGTACGCCGTTCTGGCCCTGCTGGCTGCCATGTACGGCCCCGTGGCCGGCGGCCTGATCGGCTTCATCGGCCACACCCTCATCGACCTGTCCTGGGGCGGCAGCCCCTGGTGGAGCTGGGTCATCGCCTCCGCCTTTGTGGGCGTTGTGGTGGGCCTGTTCTCCAAGAAGCTGAACCTGCAGGAAGGCGAGTTCAGCAAGAAGCAGGCAGCTTTGTTTGCGCTGGCCAATATCGTGGCCCATCTGCTGGCCTGGGTCCTGGTGGCCCCCGTGCTGGATATTGCCATCTACGCCGAGCCCATCAAGAAGGTGTTTGCACAGGGTGCATTTGCCGCAGTGTCCAACAGTATCACCGCTGTGGTGGTGGGCGGCCTGCTGGTGCTGGCTTACACCAGAACCATCGCCAAGAAGGGCTCTCTGGATCAGGAGTGATCCCCGCATGAAACCCGGCCTTTCCATCTGCGCCGTCCGGCCCGTTGGAAAGGCTTTTTTGATGAACAGCTGAGGTACCATACCCATGGCAGAACGTAAACCCATCATCTCATTCCGCAACTTTTCCTTCCAGTACCGCGCCCAGAAGCGCCCCACCCTGACCGATATCGATCTGGAAATCTACCCGGGTGAGCGGGTGCTCATTGCGGGCCCCTCCGGCAGCGGCAAGAGTACGCTGGCGGGGTGCATCAACGGGCTGAACCCGTTTTCCAACCCCGGCGCGTGCACCGGCACCCTGACCGTAGACGGTGTGGATGCGCCTCACAGCAGCATCTTTGAGCTTTCGGCCCATGTGGGCACGGTGCTGCAGGACCCGGACGGCCAGTTCATCGGGCTGACCGTGGGCGAGGACATTGCCTTTGCACTGGAAAACAGCTGCACCCCGCAGGATGAGATGCACGCCATCACTCGCCATGCCGCCGAGCTGGTGGGCATCGAGAACCATCTCGGCTATGCGCCGCACGAGCTTTCGGGCGGGCAGAAGCAGCGGGCGAGCCTGGCGGGCGTGATGGTGGATCAGGTCAAGATCCTGCTCTTCGATGAGCCGCTGGCCAACCTCGACCCCGCTACCGGCAAGCAGGCCATTGAGCTGATCGACGAGATCCAGAAAAAGACGGACACCACAGTGCTCATCATCGAGCATCGGCTGGAGGATGTGCTCTGGCGGAACGTGGACCGCATCGTGCTGGTGAACGGCGGCACCATTCTGGCAGACCTGCGCCCGGATGAGCTGCTCTCGGGCAGCCTGCTGGCGGAAAACGGCATCCGGGAGCCGCTGTATGTCACGGCTCTGCGCTATGCCGGGGTGGATATCACTCCGGACAAGCACCCCGCCCATGTGGACAGTCTTGTGCTGGACGATACCGACACCCAAAAGCTCCGGGACTGGTTCACGGCCCGGCCCCGGCCCGCCGCGCAGCCGGAGCGGGAGCCGCTGCTGGAGGTAAAGGGCCTGAGCTTTGGTTATCAGAAGGGCCAGCAGACCCTGCGGGATGTCAGCTTCTCAATCGGCAAAGGGGAGATGGTGAGCATCGTGGGCCGGAACGGCGCGGGCAAATCCACCCTCTCCAAGCTCATCTGCGGCTTCGAGACCCCGGACGCGGGCGAGATCTTCCTGAACGGCAAGCCGCTGGCTGAGGAGAACATCCGCCGCCGCGCCCGGCACATCGGCTATGTGATGCAGAACCCCAACCAGATGATCTCCAAGACCATGATCTACGATGAGGTGGCTCTGGGCCTGCAGCGCTCCGGCCTGACCGAGGAGCAGATCCGGGAAAAGGTAGATGCGACCCTCAGGGTCTGCGGCCTGTATCCCTTCCGGAACTGGCCCATCTCGGCACTGAGCTTCGGCCAGAAAAAGCGGGTGACCATTGCCAGCGTGCTGGTGCTTGACCCGGAGCTCATCCTTCTGGATGAGCCCACCGCCGGGCAGGATTTCCGGCACTATACCGACATCATGGAGTTCCTGCGGGGCCTGAATGCCCGGGGCGTGACGGTGGTGATGATCACCCATGACATGCACCTGATGCTGGAATACACCCGCCGCGCGCTGGTGTTCTGCGACGGACGGCTCATTGCCGACCGCACCGCGGCCGCCGTTCTGTGTGACCCCGCGCTGGTGGAACAGGCGGCCCTGAAGGAGACCAGCCTGTACACGCTGGCCAACCGCTGCGGCATTGCGCCCGCACAGGAATTTGTAGAGAGATTTATTGAGCAGGACCGGGAGGTGAGAGAGGGTGGCCGCTAAGACTGTTTTGAATTATCTCCCCCGGGAGAGCGTCGTCCACAAGATGACCGGAACCACCAAGCTGGCGTTCTTCCTGCTGTTTACCTTTGCCAGCATGATCACCTACAACACCTGGGTGCTGCTGGGCCTGTTGGTGGTCAGCCTGCTGGCCTTCAGGCTGAGCAGGATCAAATTCCGGGAAGTCCGGTTTATGATGACCTTCATGCTGGTGTTCCTGCTGCTGAACAACCTGTTCATCTTCCTGTTCGATCCCAATCAGGGTACCACCCTGTACGGCACCCGCACGGTGCTCTGCCACCTGTTCTGGCGGTATGACCTGACAGCGGAACAGCTGTTCTACATGGTCAACATCAGCCTGAAATATTTTGTGGCCCTGCCGGTGGCCATCCTCTTTATCTCTGCCACCGACCCCAGCGAGTTTGCTGCCAGCCTGAACAGCATCGGCATCTCGTATAAAGTGGGCTATTCAGTGGCCATTGCCCTGCGCTACATCCCCGATATCCAGCGCGACTACCACAGCATCAGCCAGGCCCAGCAGGCCCGCGGCGTGGAGCTGGGCAAAAAGGAGCCTTTCCTCAAGCGGATGAAGAACTCTGTCAACATCCTGCTGCCGCTCATCCTGACCAGTCTGAACCGCATCGACACCATTTCCAACGCGATGGAGCTGCGCGGCTTCGGCAAGAACAGCAAGCGCACCTGGTATACCCAGCGCCCCTTTGCCCGGCGGGACTTCATTGCCCTGGGCGTGGGCGCGGCCCTGCTGCTCATCAGCCTGACCGTGACCATCCGCTTTGGAAGGTTCTATAACCCATTCCTCTGAACAAAAAGGCATCCCCGCACTTCCTGTTTCGGCAGGCCGTGCGGGGATGTTTTGCTTTTACAGGCCGTTGGTTCAATGATGCCGCAAGAAAGAGGGGGCTGTGTTACGCCGCGTCCACGAACTCCTCCGGGTCTTCCACGGCATCGGTGATGGTCTCCTCCGCGTCATCGGAGGAGTCGGCAGGCTGCTCCGGGTGGAGCAGGGCGTTGAGCAGGTCACGGAAGTCGATCAGGCTGTCATCCACCTGCTGGTTCCGGGCCAGCAGATCCTGCACCATGTCGGGCTTGTCGGTGATGAGGTCATCCACGCCCAGCTCCAGCATGTGGGTGGCGACCTTTTCGCGGTCGATGGTCCAGGCAGAGACGGTCTTGCCCCGCAGATGGACGGCGTTGACCATGCCGGAGGTGATAAAGGTGGTCTCCACGCTGAAAAAGTCGGCATCGGGCAGGTCGTAGTAGTTGCCCACGCCCAAAGCCAGAATGTAGCCGGTGGGGTACTCAGGGGCCAGCACCTTGACCTTGTGCAGGGTCTCGTAGCTCTGGGAGGTGATGACGCAGTTGGAGCTGTCGAAGCCGTATTCCCGCAGCAGGCGTACAGTCTCAGCCTCCAGAGCAGGGGTGGCGGCGCTGGGCTTGATCTCCACGTTCAGGCCGATGCGGCCCCGGCAGAGCTGCAGCACCTGTTCCAGGGTGGGAATCCGGGTGTCGGCAAAGCGGCTGCTGAACCAGCGGCCTGCGTCCAGCTGTGCCACCTCGGCATAGGCCAGATCATAGACTTTTGCGTTTTTGCCGGTGCAGCGTTTCAGGTTTGAATCGTGGGTCACCACGACCACGCCGTCGCTGGTCATCTGCACATCCAGCTCGATGCGGTCGCCGCCCTTGAGGATGGCCGACCGGAAGGCGGGAAGGGTGTTTTCCGGGGCCACGGTGCAGTCGCCCCGGTGGAAGGTGACCAGTGGGGTCACGCCGCCCACGGCGGTGAGCAGGGCATCGTCCTGAGGCAGAGCGTAGAGGTAGACTGCCATCAGCCCGGTGGCCAGCGTGACCCCGGCCACCGCAGCGGTGAGCAGGGGCCAGCCGCCAAAGCGGTGCGGTTTGCCCTCCGGCAGCGCTTCCGGCGGGCAGTCACGGCAGCGATCGTAGAGGAATGCGATGATGGTGCACTGGGCCGTGGTGACCTTGCAATCCAGCAAAAAGCCGAAGAAGGGGATCTCCACCAGATACAGCGCACGGGCGAGCAGCAGCATGGCGCGGGTGCTCCGCAGGCCGATCAGCACTGCCACGCTGTAAACCAGCAGGGAAGCTCCGAAAAAGACCAGAACAGACCGGACTAGCGCACTGAGGTTCCACCGCAGCAGTACACCGGCCAGCCGGGGCAGCTGTGTTTTGACATGGGCAGCGCTCTCCTGAACGGCTTCCCACAGGCTTTTGCGTTCCAGCGTAAAGAGGGGGAGCACCAGGACCCAGAACAGGGTAAACAGGAACGCCGCGCCCAGAATGAGAAGAAAAAGCACCAGATAGAGCGGCTTTGCCCGGACAAGCCCAAGGATGTACTCCGGCACAGCCAGCTGAGAGATATAGTTGTAGGTCACGAATACATCTGTAAAGGGGATGAGCAGGGCGCAGTAAAGCAGGATGGGCCAGTTCTTGGGGAGCAGGACGTGGCGGATATCCCCAAGCGACCGGACGAACAGGGAAACAGGACGCAGTGTTTCACCCCGGCGGGCCAGCGCAAACCCATGCAGGAGGATGGAAAAGCCGTACAGGTTCCAGAACGCCGCCAGAAGGACGATGAGCACGATCCCGCCTAAAATGGTCGGTGAAGTAAAGATCTGATGCGCGTTATTGTTGGTCAGGTAGTTCACCGGCGAGCAGCGCAGTGTCAGCGACCAGATGCCATTCATGGCGGGCAGAAACAAAAGATAGGTCAGGGCTTTGTACACCAGCACGGCTGTCAGAACGGCAGCGGAGGCCCGGTGCAGCAGGGTCAGGGCATGGTTCCGGGTGTCCTTGTAGGCCCGGTGTGCCCGCGTGAGGGAGCGGAAGAGATGCTTCAATTTGGATTCCACCTCGGTACTGGGATATGGTTCTGTCATTTTACAGTAGTATATCACAAAGCCGGGAAAAATGGAAACGACACGGACCGACAGTTTGTTCCAGAGGGCACAGGCGCTTTTCAGCGGAGCAAAAGCGTGTTACAATAGGATCAGAAGAATGAATAACATTCAGGCATGTGTGAGGGAAGTTGTTGGAAAGGAGCTTATCTACATATAAGCGTTTTGAGGTACGGTGCTCCCGCGTTTGTAGGAGCGCTGTACCCATCAATATGGTGTGGAAGATAGAATTTCGCAACGGGTAGATGTATAATTGAAAAGTAAAAACTAAAATTTGATGATGAGAGGTAGATATGAACAGTAAAAAATTATTTCTTACATCTAGTGGATTATCGGCTGATATGAAAAAGAAATTTTTCGATATTATAGGAAAATGTCCAGAAGATGTGAAGGTGCTATACATTCCAACTGCTGGAATTGAAACAGATGGAGCGAGAGAAGGCTTTGCAGTTTGTTTTCAGGAGCTTTCATCTATGGGTATTCGGTATGAAAATATATTAGTGTATAATCTGGAATTGATTCTCTCAAAAGACTATCAGAGAACATATTCGACATGTGTTACAGATCCTTATATGCTTACCAGACTGTTAACGATTGAGGAACTGCAATCTTTTGATGCAGTTGTTGTTAGTGGTGGCGATGCTGCGGTATTGTGTCGTGAAATGATTAGAACAGGATTTGATAGAACGATTGAGAAAGCAATTAATAATGGTCTTGTATACGTTGGAATTAGTGCTGGTAGTATGTATGCGGCAGGTAATTTAGATGATGGATTAAATATTATTAACAACCCTATAATTCCCCATTGGAATGGAACCAAAATAATTGAATTACCAGATTTCGGAGAAGCAATAAAGATTGTTGATGGACAAGCTGTTTATGTAGAAGATGATTGTATTAGTTTGATTTAGCCAAATAGTTTTACGAATTACAACTTGTAGGAACAGAAAATCAAATGCACATAAGCATTTAGAGGTGCGGTACTCCTGCATTTGTAGGAATGCTGTTACCTGCAAAATATGTGAAAGATTGAATTTCGCAATGGATGTATAATAAAAAGAAAAAATTATGAGGTATATTACAATGTTAGAATTGTTTGTCCAATTATTTAAGGCTGTACTGCAGTTGTTTCTTGCGTTGCTGAATCCTATATTTTTAAGGTTTTGTATGTTTTGTGCAGTTAATTGCCTTGATAGGTACAATTATTCCTACTGAGCGAGCATTGAAAAAGAATTTTGATAAGAACGGAAACAGAAAGTGATAGGAGAATTTGCAGAATAACAAAGAAAGAAGGATACATATTATGGAAGAAAGATTAATTGCATTTGTTATTTGGGCAATAATGGGCGTATTATTTATTGCAATGGGCATTTATGATTTGAATTCCAAGAAAGCAAAACCTTTCGGATTCTGGGCAAATGCTGAGGTGGCGCCGATAGAAGATGCGAAAGGTTATAATCGTGCTTTGGGTATATTGTGGTGCGTGTATGGCGTTTTGTTTACGTTAATTGGATTGCCCTTATTAGATGAACAGAATTCGGGTTTGATTATTTTATCTATATTGTGTGCAATGCTTATTAGTATTGCGGCTATAGTAGTATATGTAGTAGGTATTGAACCAAAATACCGCAAAAAGAAATAGATGGAAATATTCAGTAATACTGAGAGATGAATTTCAGACTAGTGTTGAATTTATAAACAAAACAGCTTATAATTTACGAAAGAACATATAGGTATTATCCACAGTTACCGAGCAAGTGTTATCAACACCGATAACAAAATGATAACATTAGTTTGTATAGGCAGGATAATATGGATATATCAAATAATCCAAAGAACGAGAAACACTACAGAGAATGATTCCTAAACAAAATGTGTTAGTCTTTGTAGAGCTCGAGTAAAACAGACAGGGGAGGAACACCCAATGCAGATCATGGATCAATTCGGTGCAGCACCGGGGGCAGAGAGCGTCCGGATGCCCGATGGCACCGAGCGGACACTGGCGGCAGAGCACGCCGCGGCCATTCTGGTCAACGAACAGCCAGCCTTCCGGGTGGTCTGCACGCCGGAGCTGCTGCCGCAGCTGGCGCTGGGCCGCCTGCTGACCGAGGGCTGGATCACCTCTGCTGACGAGGTGGAGCGGGTGGCCGTCTGCGCACAGGGCCTCAAGATAAGCGTTCAGCTGCGCCATCCGCTGGCGGCAGCGGAACAGGCAGGGCAGGAGGTGCCCAGCTGCTGCACCGATAACCTGACGCTGGCCAGCCCGGTGCGGCTACCGCCGCTGGCCCCGGTGCCCCAGCGGGAGATCCCCGCCGCATGGGTGGATGCGCTGGCCGATGCCATGGGGCAGGGCCTGCCGCTCTACCGTGCCACCCATGCCGTGCACAGCTGCCTGCTGCTGCGTGCGGGCAAGATCTTGTACCGGTGCGAGGATCTGGGCCGCCACAACGCGCTGGACAAGGCCGTGGGCTGCGCCCTGACAGAGGGTGTGCCGCTGGCGGAGTGTGTGCTTTTTACCAGCGGCCGGGTGCCGGTGGACATGGTGCGCAAGGCCATCCGGGCCGGTGTGCCCGCGCTGGTGAGCAAGAGTATGCCCACGGTACAGTCGCTGGAGCTGGCAGAGGAATATGGATTGAAACTGTTCATCCGGCAAAAGAAATGATTTCACCGAGAGGCAAGAGCTTTTGAGAGAAATTGTAGGGCTTTGTTTGTGCGTATACGTTGACTAACCGATGGAAAAGATGTTATTCTTATAACGAAGAAACCGTTCCGCACTGTTGCAGCAGGTGGAACGGCTGTTTTCGTGCCCGGGAGTTCCGGGCACAGCTGAATCAAACAGGCAGGTGATACAATTGAAGCAGGCAAATCATGCGCCGCAGTCCTTGTGGCGCAGGCGGCTGCCCGGCTATGCGGCCATGGGTGCGGCAACGCTTGCCATGGCGCTTGGCCTTGGCGGGCTGATGCACAGCCGCACCACGGTGGCCGGAACGGCTCTGCCGCTGGCAGATGCCGACGCTGCCACCTATGGTGTGAGCGCGGTGTACCAGCTGGATGACACCACATATTATGTGGTGGGCAGCAAGCAGGGCTTCCAGAGCGAGGTGCAGGCCGGTGTGACGCTGGACCGCGACGGCAATGTGCTGGATGTGAAGATCCTGGCACAGGCCGAGACCGACAGCCTGGGTGCCCAGTGTGAGAACCCGGAGTTCACGGCCCAGTACCAGGGCGCAGCTCCCTTCACGCTGGCAGGCAAGCGCTACACTGTGACCGACCCGGCCACCGGCACGGCTTTTGCCGCCGCAGGCAGCGCCGAGACCGACGCTGCCCCCGCTGAGGCCTTCGACCCCGCCGCATGGCGTGCGGGCGATACCTCCCCGGAGGCCGAGGCTACCCGGAAGATGTATGAAGCCGGGCTGACCCTCTCGGCTCTGAACGGCCAGCCGATGGACGACGCGCTCATCCCCCCGATGGACAACAGTGCTGAGGCTGTGGCACGGCGCAAGCTGTACGCGGCGTGTCTGAGCAAGAGCGCGCAGGACGGCGAGAAACAGGCAGTGCCTTATGCAGACTGGTCCGCTGAAAAGCAGGCCGAGTACAAGCTGCAGGCCGCTGATCTGACCACCCAGGGCAGTGCGGCCGACACGGTCAGCGCTGACATGACCCAGGTGGATGCGCTTTCCGGTGCAACCATTACGTCCACGGCGGTCACGGACATCGTCAACAATTCTTATTTCTATGTAACCGAGGTGCTCTGCGCAGAGTGACCTCACGGAGGAATGGAAACCTATGGCAAAAACTGATTTTCTGACGGCTGACATGACCCGCCGTCAATTTATGAAGATCTCGGGCAAGAGCCTTGCAGGACTCACCCTTTCCGCATCTATGCTGTCCCTCTTCGGCTGCTCTCAGAAGCAGGTGGATGCCGGTGCTGTGGCGACTTGGGCACTGCCCCAGGGTCTGCTGGTGGTCAATGCTGACCTGTGCACCGGCTGCCAGCGGTGCGAGATCAACTGCACCCTGACCAACGACGGCGTGTGCTCTTCCTACATCAGCCGTGTCAAGATCCAGCGCCGCCTGAATCTGGACGGCGACGGCAACGGTCTGCTGTCCGGCACCGACAACTGCTTTGTCTACTTCCCGGATACCTGCCGCCAGTGCGAGGATCCCGCCTGCGGCAACGCATGCCCCCAGAAGGCCATTGTCACCAATGAGCAGGGCATCCGCGTGGTCGATACCGACAAGTGCATCGGCTGCGGTGCCTGCGTGGAGGCCTGCCCCTGGCACATGCCCACCGTCAACCCCGAGACCGGCAAGTCCTCCAAGTGCATCGCCTGCGGTGCCTGCGTGGCGGGCTGCCCGTCCGGCGCTCTGTCCATCGTGGACTGGGATGCCGTTACCAGCGCAGCACAGGCTGCTTACAAGGATCTGTAAGGAGGAACAACAATGGCTGAAACCTATGGCTGGGCAGGCAAGATCCTGCGCGTCAACCTGACCACCGGTGAGATCACCACCCAGGACGACGCAAAATACCATAAATATATCGGCGGTATGGGCATGGCCTACCGCATTATGTACGAGGAAGCTCCCATGGAGCTGGACCCCTATGACGAGAAGGCTCTGGTCATCTTTGGTGTCGGCCCCCTGACCGGTGCCGGCGTGCCCTGCTCCGGCCGTATGAACGTGACCTTCCGTTCTACCTGGTCCAAGGGCCACTCCATCATCGATGCACACATGGGCGGCCACATCGGCTCCATGCTGAAGTATGCCGGTTACGACGGCATCGTTGTCAGCGGCATCTCCGAAAAGCCCGTCTACCTGCGCATCGAGGACGGCGAGGTCTCTCTGGAGGATGCAAGCGAGATCTGGGGCAAGGGTACCTTTGCTTCCAACAAGTGGATGGTGGAGCAGAACGGCCGTGAGTTCGAGACTGCTTCCATCGGCCCCGCCGGTGAGAACCTGGTGGATTACTCCACCCTGAACACCAGCTTCGGCAACTCCGGCGGTGCCGGTCTGGGCGCTGCCATGGGCAACAAGAAGCTGAAGGGCCTGGCCATCCGCGGCACCGGCAGCGTCAAGGTGGCTGACCCCAAGAAGGTGCTGGAGCTGTCCAACTACATGATGGGCAACCTGATCGGCGGCAACAACAACCACAACGTGCCCGCACAGCCCCAGAGCTGGGCAGAGTACAGCGCCACCTCCGGCAAGAACCGCTGGTCCGGCGCTCCCGGCCGTATGTGGAAGAAGGCTCCCGGCGGCCCCGTGGATACCGGCGAGCAGCCCTACAACGATATCAACAAGGTGGCTCTGCGCTGCTTCAAGGGCTACTTCGACTTCGGCGCTCCGGCTGCCGAGTACACCGTGAAGAACGGCGGCTGCTCCTCCTGCCCCATCCGCTGCTACACGGAGTACGATGTGGATCCGCTGGCCGATTACGACCTGCCTACCCACAACTCCAACACCTGTATGCCCGTGCTGTACGGCACCCGCGTCTATCCGGACGGCGTGCACGATTTCAAGTACGAAGGCGACGGCACCATGGTCATCAACCTGGCATGGTCTCATGCTGTGGACGATATGGGCCTGTGGGACAACTACGGCAACCTGAACCGCGACCTGCTGTGGATCCTGCGGATGCCCCGTGAGGAGGCCACCAAGTACATCAGCGAGGCTGAGTACGACTCTCTGCCCTGGGAGTGGGAGAAGGCTGGTGATCCCCGCTGGGAGGTTGAGCTGATCCGCCGCATGGCTTACGGTGAGGGCGACCTGTCCGTGATCGCCAAGGGCACCCTGGCCATGATGGAGAAGTTCGGCCTGCCCAAGAGCTGGCTGGACCGCAACGATGGTGCCACCAACTCCAACCTGATCTACAACGGCTTCCCCAACCACCACGGCCCTGCTGAGGCATGGCAGGTGGGTATGCTGTACAACCTCGTCTACAACCGCGACTGCATGATCCACGAGATCGTCTGCGAGACCGGCTCCGGTGCTCCCTATGAGGTGACCAAGAAGGTCATGGAGGACTTCTTCGGCGAGGGCTGCTACGATAAGGCCAAGGCCTACACTCCCATCAACGAGAACAAGGCAAAGCTGGCTGCATACTGCGTCAACGACAAGAACTTCCACGACTCCGCCACCCTGTGCAACTGGATGTGGCCCATGACCCAGTCTCCCTCCAAGGAGCGCGAGTACCACGGCGACCTGGATCTGCAGGCAGACTTTATGACTGCTGTTACCGGCGAGACTTATACCCAGGCCGATCTGCAGGAGGACGGTGCCCGCATTACCCAGATGCTGCGCGCGATGACCGCCATCAGCTTCCAGCAGAATTGCGGCAGCGCAAACCTGCGTCAGGAGCACGATGCCATCTGTGATTGGGTGTTCGATAAGGACCCCGACTTCAAGGCATTTGAGGAAGGCACCACCAAGCTGGACCGCGCCGACATGGAGAAGGCAAAGGATCTGTTCTACGACATCTTCGGCTGGGACCGCACCACCGGTGTGCCCACCCGCGAGACGCTGGAGAAGTATGATCTGGCTGACATGGCTGATGATCTGGAAAAGCGCGGCATCTACGCCCAGAACACCGCAGCAGCTGAATAAATCCCATAGAAAGAGGAACGATCGTCATGTTGTTTGGCAGACGTAAACCCGGCTACACCACCACTGTGGACAGCAGCGTGGACCCGGAGCAGGCCGTTCTGGACCTGCAGAAGGCAGAGCTGGCCGCCAAGAAAAAGCCCAAGGCAGAGGTGTTCGACATCAATGCCGCCAGCGAGACGGCCCGCCGCTTGAAGGAAACGGGCAGCAGCTTTGACGGCAGCGCCGCTAAGACCGGCGAGGATGTGATCGCCGCCGTGGAGCGGGAGACCGCAGAGCTTGCAGCAATGCAGGCTGCCGGGGCCGCACCCGAAGCCGCCGAAACTGTGCAGGACGAGGCCGCAAAGCCTCAGCTGCTGGATTTTCTGGCCGGCGAGCCAGAGGCTGAAAACGATCCCTTTGCGGATCAGCCCACCAAGACCGCGCCGGAGCTGCCGGAGCTGACCCCCGCGCAGGAGCTGGCCGGTTACATCCGTTCCCGCAGTGCCGCCGCGCTTATCACGCCCCACGCACTGCTGGTCAGTGAGGTGGAGAACGCCGATGAGCTGCTGGCTCAGATGCCGCAGGATCCCCAGTGTGAGGATATCGTTGTCCGTGCAGGCGCAAAGGATACCTACTATTACTCCAACGCCAACATGAGCGATAACTACGCCATGATCGCCCAGCTCATTGAGGACAAAGACCTCTGTGTCATGTTTGCTGAGATGGTGCGCTTCAATGCACGGGTCTACCCCAGTGCCACCCCGCTGAAGTACTTCCAGCGCTCCCCCTACGGCCTTGCGCCGGAGGAGATCGAGCAGACCTGGAAGACCATGCAGGGCAGGCCGGAGTTTGCCGACATCGAAGAGCTGACCAACAATCAGAACGAGCGGTTCCTCTTCTCCACCCAGCATCTCACCCGCCGCTATGCAAAAGCCATCAGCGACGTGGATGATTTCTGCGACTAAAAGATCATACACAATTGAATAGGGTACAAGAGCTTCTTTGAGCAAGGCTGTCTAAACCCCGCAGGGGGCAGGACACCGCGCCGCAATGCTAAGGGCCAACGCCGGCATTCAAGGGTGGCAGGGGAAACCCGGCCGCCTTCCCGCAGAAGAAACGCTGCAATTTGAAAAAAAGAACTCCTCCCATCCACCGTTCCGGAGCGTTGCCTCCTTCCCGTTGCTGCAACAGCGGAAAAGGAAGCGGCTCCCTCGGCGTGGCGGCCTGCAGGCTGCCGCTCCGGGCCATGTTCGGTTTTTTGCGGGGGCGTTTTGATTTTCGGTCAGAACGTCTCCGCTTTTTTTCACCTGCCGATCGAAAAGAGATCTCCCCGGGAGTTTGTCCGGGCCATAGCGGGCAAACTGTGCCCCGGGGAGCGATGGAGGATTTTTGCAATGAAACAGCCTTTTTGCACGCCAGCCCAGGCCCTGCGCCGGGTGCTGGATGCTGCTGCGGCTCTCCCGGTGCCTGCCACGGAGCGGGTGCCGCTGGATGATGCCTGTGGGCGGATCGCAGCCCGGGACCTGTGTGCCCGGATGGATCAGCCCCCTTTTGACCGGAGCCCTCTGGATGGCTATGCCCTCCACAGTGCCGACACAGCCGGGGCGGGGGAGAAGACCCCTGTCACCCTGCCGGTGGTGATGAAGCTCTACGCCGGGGATGCCCCCGCCGCTGTCCTGCCTGCCGGGTGTGCCGCCCGGATCATGACCGGCGCACCCCTGCCCCCCGGCGCGGACTGCGTTCTGATGCAGGAGCTGACCGATGGCGGGGAGGAGCAGGTGCGCATTTACGCACAGCTCCAGCCCAACGCCAATGTGGTGTTCCGGGGTGAGGACATCGCCGCCGGTGCCCACATTGCCGCCGCCGGAACTGTGCTGACCCCGGCGCACATCGGTGTGCTGGCCGGTCAGGGCATCCCGGATGCCGAGGTCTTTCGCCCCCTGACCGTGGGCGTGCTTGCTACCGGCAGTGAGCTGCTGGAAGCGGGCGAGGCCTGGGCTCCCGGCAAGATCTACGATGCCAACGGGATCCAGAATGCCGCCCGCCTGCGGCAGCTGGGCTTTGCCATGGAGCGCACCCACTGCTCGGATGACCCGGAGGAGATCGCCGCCCGGATGCAGGATCTGCTTACCCGGTGTGATGCGGTGATCACCAGCGGCGGTGTTTCGGTGGGGCAGAAGGATTACCTGCCCACAGTGCTGGAAATGCTGCACGCGGAGCCTGTTTTTGCCGGGGTGGCCCAGAAGCCCGGCAGCCCCATGATCGCTGCACAGGTGGGGGAAAAGCTGGTGTTCTGCCTGTCCGGCAATCCCTTTGCCGCTGCTGCCACGCTGGAGCAGTATGCCGTTCCGGCCCTGCTGCGGGCCGCAGGGCGGCGGGAAGAGGACTGCATCCCGGTGCACACCCGGGGCAGGCTGACCACCGGCTTTTCCAAGCCCAGCAAGGGAACCCGCTTTCTGCGGGCCAGAACGCTGGGCGGCCTGGTGGAGATCCCCGGCGAGGGCAACGCGGAGGCGCATTCCTCGGGCAGTCTGTCGGCCATGATGGGCTGCAACTGCCTGGTGGAGCTGCCTGCGGGCAGCGGCCCGGTGGCTCCGGGCGAAGAAGTGGAGGTACTGAACTTTGTACAGTGAAAAGAAACAGGCGCTTGCTGCCGAGCTGAGCCTGAAACGCCCGGCTGTGCTGGCCGTGAGCGGTGCGCACAACAGCGGCAAAACGACGTTATTGGAAAAACTCATCCCCCTGCTGCGGGCACGGGGCCTGAAGGTGGGTGTCATCAAGCATGACGGCCACGATTTCACCCCCGACGTGCCGGGCACCGACAGCTTCCGCCTGCGGGAGGCCGGGGCCGAGGGCGTGGCGGTCTTTTCGGGCAGCCGCTACCTGCTGACGGAGGAATTCCGCCTGAACGAGCAGGATCTGCTGGCCCTGTTTGAGCGCCACGGCTATGATCTGGTGCTGATGGAGGGCTTCAAGGAGAGCGGCTGGCCCAAGATCGAGGTGGTGCGCAAGGCTGTCTCGGAGGAGCCTGTCTCCTTTGAGCCGCTGGCCATCGTGGGGGATGTTCCGGGCGCGGATTTTGCGCTGGACGAGCCCGCAGCGCTGGCCGACTGGATCGCTGCACAGATGCCTGCATTGTAACAGGGGGAGGAAGAAACCATGAAACTGATCCGTACCGAAGACGCGGCAGGGCAGGTGCTCTGCCACGATATCACCCAGATCATCCCGGGTGAGTTCAAGGGGGCCCGCTTCAAAAAGGGCCACATCATTCAGCCCGAGGATATTCCGGTGCTGCTGAGCATCGGCAAGGAAAACCTCTATGTCTGGGAGAAAAAGCCCGGCATCCTCCACGAGGACGAAGCTGCCGCCCTGCTCTACAAGGCCGCTGCTGGTCAGAATATCCACGGCACCGAGCCCCGGGAGGGCAAGATCGAACTGATCGCCGACTGCGACGGTCTGCTCAAGATCGACCGCAGGGCCCTGCTGGCGGTGAACAGCACCCCCCAGATGATGATCGCCACGATCCACGGCGATCTGCCTGTGAAAAAGGGAGCCAAGCTGGCTGGTACCCGCATCATCCCGCTGGTCATTGAGCAGGAGAAGATGGAGGCCATGCAGGCTGCTGCCGGGCCGAAGCCCATCCTGAACGTGCTGCCCTTCCACCAGAAGAAGTTTGCCGTTATCACCACCGGCAGCGAGGTGTTCAAGGGCCGTATTGAGGACAAGTTTACTCCCATCCTCGAGCAAAAGCTGGCGGTGTATGGCTGTGAGATGGCCTTCCACAAGGTCTGCGATGATGACCCGGCGGGCATCACGGCCGCCATTCTGGAAGCAAAGGCCGCAGGCTGTGAGCTGATCTTTACCACCGGCGGCATGAGCGTGGACCCGGACGACCGCACCCCGCTGGCCATCAGGAACACCGGGGCCGAGATCGTTACCTACGGCGCGCCCGTGCTGCCCGGTGCCATGTTCCTGGTCAGCTATCTGGACGGTGTGCCGGTCTGCGGTCTGCCCGGCTGTGTGATGTACGCCAAGCGCACCATTTTTGACCTGCTGCTGCCCCGCCTGCTGGCCGATGACCCCATCACCGCCGAGGATATCGCCCGTCTGGGCGAGGGCGGCCTCTGCCTGGGCTGCGCCGAGTGCCACTGGCCCAATTGCGGCTTCGGACACTGCTGAAACCCTCTCAGCCAAAGCCTTTCGGCTTTGCCAGCTCCCCCGAAGGGGGAGCTTAACTAAGGTGAAAAAATATGAGTGAAAATAATCTGACACATTTTGATGCCGCCGGAAACGCCGTGATGGTGGACGTGAGCGAAAAGCCAGTCACGGCCCGGGAGGCCACGGCCCACGGTATCATTACCATGAATGCGGAAGCCTTTGCCGCTGTGGAAAGCGGTACCGTGAAAAAAGGCGATGTGCTGGGCGTGGCCCGGGTGGCCGGCATCATGGCCACCAAGCGCACCAGCGAGCTGATCCCCCTGTGCCACCCGCTGCCGCTGACCAAGGTGCAGATCGAGTTTGACCTGCTGCCCGAGCGCCGGGCCGTGGAAGCACGCTGCACGGTCAAGACCAGCGGCGTGACCGGCGTGGAGATGGAGGCCCTGACCGGCGTTTCCACCGCCCTGCTCACCATTTATGACATGTGCAAGGCCGTGGATAAGGGCATGGAGCTGGGCGAGATCCATCTGGTGGAAAAGACCGGCGGCAAGAGCGGACATTATATCCGGGCGGAGGGCGGCTATGTTTGATTCCAAGGGCCGCAATATCCATTATCTCCGCCTTTCCGTGACCGACCTGTGCAACCTGCGCTGCCGCTACTGTATGCCGGATGGCGTGGACAAGCTGGAACGGGAGGATATCCTGACCTACGAAGAATTCCTGCGCCTTGCCGCCCTGTTTGCCCGGTGCGGGGTGGATACTGTGCGGGTCACCGGCGGCGAACCGCTGGTGCGCAAGGGCGTGGAGCAGCTGGTCAAGGGGCTCAAAGCCATCCCCGGCATCCGAAAGGTCACTATGACCACCAATGCCGTCCTGTTGAAACAGCAGCTGCCCGCCCTGCTGGAGGCCGGGCTGGACAGCGTGAACATCAGTCTGGATACGCTGGACCCCGCCCTGTTTGCAAAGATCACAGCCCGGGATGAATTTGCCGCCGTGCAGGCGGGCATCCATGCCGCGCTGGAAAGCGGCATTCCGGTCAAGTTGAACTGCGTGCCCCAGGTGGGCGTGAACGAGGGCGAGCTGGAAGCGCTGGCCGCTCTGGCACAGGACAAGCCCCTGCAGGTGCGGTTCATCGAGATGATGCCCATCGGCTACGGGGCGGCCATGCCCTGTATCTCCGGCCCGGAGCTGCTGGCCCGCTTCCGCAGGCGCTGGCCGGAGCTGGCCCCGCTGCCCGGGGCAGCATGTGCCGCGCTGGGCGACGGCCCGGCGGTCTATTACACTGTGCCGGGCTGGAAAGGGGACATCGGCTTCATTGCCGCTGTCCACGGCAAGTTCTGCGCCTCCTGCAACCGGGTGCGGCTGACCAGTCAGGGCTTTCTGCGCCCCTGCCTTGCCAGTGAGGCCGGATGTGACCTGAAAGCCCTGCTGCGCAGTGGCGCGTCTGACGAGGAGCTGCTGACTGCCATCCGTACCACCATCTGGGAAAAGCCCCAGGAACATCATTTTGAATTGAAACAGGACATCCCTGCGACCAGGGGCATGTACCGAATTGGAGGATAAATTTATGGGAAAACTTCTGGCGATCTGCACCAGCCCCCAGCGGGGTACGGTCAAGACCGAAGTGGAAAGCGCACGCCTGACCCCGGAATGGGGCATTGAGACCGATGCCCACGGCGGGAACTGGCACCGTCAGGTCAGCCTGCTGAGTGCCGAAAAGATCGAGAACTTCCGCAAAAAGATCTGGGTGGACTATGGTGCCTTTGGCGAGAATCTGGTGGTGGAGGGCTACGATTTCCGCAATCTGCCCGTGACCAGCCGCTTTGCCATTGGGGACGTGGTGCTGGAAATGACTCAGATCGGCAAAGAGTGCCACAACGACTGCGTCATCAAGCAGAAGACCGGCGAGTGCATCATGCCCCGGGAGGGCGTGTTTGCCCGGGTGCTGCATGGCGGCGAGATCCATGTGGGGGATGAGGTGACCCTGCTGCCCCCGCCGGAAAATCCGCCCCTGCGCGCTGCCGTCATCACCCTTTCTGACAAGGGCAGCCGGGGTGAGCGGGAGGACAAGAGCGGCCCCCTGATCGTGGAGATGCTCACCGCTGCAGGCTATCAGGTGGAGGAGACCATGATCCTGCCCGATGAGGCAAAGGCCCTGAAAGCACAGCTCATCCGGCTGGCCGATGGCCGTCAGGTCAACCTGATCCTGACCACCGGCGGCACCGGCTTTGCCCCCCGGGATATCACCCCGGAAGCCACCTATGCCGTAGCGGACCGCAACGCCCCCGGCATTGCTGAGGCCATGCGTTACCACAGCCTGAGCATCACCCCGCGCGGAATGCTCAGCCGTGCCGCCAGTGTGCTGCGGGGCAAGACCCTCATCGTCAACCTGCCCGGCAGCCCCAAGGCTGTGAAGGAGAATCTGGAGTACATCCTGCCCAGCCTGGAGCATGGGGTACGCATTGCCGCCGGGCTGGACGGCGAGTGCGCCCGCAAATAAGCTCGCTTCACCGCCGCGACGCTGCTTTTGGTGCCGGGCGTAAAAATAAAAGTACAGCAAAAGCATACCCACTGTAAGGAGCAAGACTATGAAAACTGTGATCTCCCGCCGCAGCTTCCTGTGCGCTGCCGGCATCGCATCCGCATCTGCTGTTCTGACCGCCTGCGGCGGCTCCTCCAGCAGCACTGCATCTTCCACCGCATCCTCCGCTGCCGCCTCCTCTGAGGCTGCCTCCGGCGAGAGCATGGAGCTGATCGTTTTTGCTGCCGCCTCCCTGACCGAGACCCTGAACGCCATTGCCGAGACCTACTCCGCAGAGAACCCCGGCGTGACCTTCAGCTTCAACTTTGACTCTTCCGGAACCCTCAAGACCCAGATCCAGGAGGGCGCGGACTGCGACCTGTTCATCTCCGCCGGTCAGAAGCAGATGAACCAGCTGGACAGCACCGCTTCCGCTGAGGGGAACACCGAGGGCCTGGACTTTGTGGATGCCGAAAGCCGTGTGGATCTGCTGGAGAACAAGGTCGTGCTCTGTGTGCCTGAGGGCAGCGACAAGGGGATCGACAGCTTCGACAGCCTGGCCGAGCACCTGAAGGCAGAGGATATCCTGTTCTGCATGGGCAACAGCGATGTGCCCGTGGGTCAGTACACCCAGAAGATCCTGGCTTACTATGATCTGGATGAGGCAGCTCTGGCTGCTGCCGGTGTCATCACCTACGGCTCCAACGTCAAGGAAGTCACCACCCAGGTCAGCGAGGCCAGCGTGGATGCCGGTGTCGTTTACTGCACCGATGCGTACAGCGCCGGTCTGACCCCCGTGGACGAGGCCACCAAGGAAATGTGCGGCCAGGTCATCTACCCCGCCGCTGTGATGAAGAACGCCCTCCATGCCGAGGCTGCCAAGGAATTTCTGGCTTACCTGCGCACCGACAAGGCTGCGACCGTGTTCGAGAGCGTCGGCTTCACCACACTGTAAGCATCCGCTGGGGGGATGGTATGGACTGGTATCCCTTATGGAACAGCCTGCGCATTGCGCTGATCAGCTGCGCGGCGGTGTTCTTTTTAGGCATCTTTGCGGCCTACTACATTGCAAAGCTCCCGCGCGTGCTCAAAGGCGTGCTGGATGTGGTGCTCACCCTGCCCATGGTGCTGCCGCCCACGGTCGTGGGATATTTCCTGCTGCTGCTGTTCGGCGCAAAAAGGCCGCTGGGCATCTTTTTCATGGAACATTTCGGCGTGAAGCTGGTGATGAACTGGTACAGCGCCATCTTTGCTTCCATCGTGGTGGCCTTTCCGCTGATGTACCGCACGGCCCGCGGTGCCTTTGAGAGCTTTGACGAAACGCTGGCCTGGTCGGCACAGACGCTGGGGCTTTCCAACACCTGGATCTTCTGGCGGGTGCGGATGCCCTGCTGCCGTCAGGGCATTCTGGCCGGTACGGTGCTGGCCTTTGCCCGTGCGCTGGGCGAATATGGTGCCACCAGCATGATCGCAGGCTACACGCCGGGCAAGACGGCCACCATTGCAACCACGGTCTACCAGCTCTGGCGCACCAACGATGAAGCCGGGGCCATGCAGTGGGTGCTGGTGGATATCGTCATCTCGGCGGTGGTGCTGCTGGCAGTCAACCTGCTGGAACGCAGGCAGAAGCAGGGAGGAAAACGCGCATGAGCCTGGAAGTAAATGTGACCAAGCGATTTGATGGCTTTACTCTCCACGCTGCGTTCACGGCAGGGGACACCGCCACCGCCCTTCTGGGCGCGTCCGGCTGCGGCAAAAGCATGACCCTGCGCTGCATTGCAGGCATCGTCCGGCCGGACGAGGGACGCATCGTGCTGGATGGCCGGGTGCTGTTCGACAGCGCTCAGGGCATCGACCTGCCGCCCCAGCAGCGCAATGTGGGTCTGCTGTTCCAGAACTACGCCCTGTTCCCCAACATGACCGTGGAGCAGAATATCCTCAGCGCACTGAAAAAGGAAAAAGACCCTGCCGCCCGCAGGGCTGCCTGTGCCGAGGCATTGCGGGCTATGCGGCTGGAGGAACTGGCCAAGCGCCTGCCCGGCGCGCTTTCAGGCGGACAGCAGCAGCGTGCCGCCCTGGCCCGCATCCTGGCGGCCCAACCCCGCATCCTGATGCTGGACGAGCCGTTCAGTGCGCTGGACAGCTATCTGCGCGAGGAGGTGGAGGGGGAGGTGGGCAGCCTGCTGGCCGGATTTGCGGGCACAGCCCTGCTGGTGACCCACAACCGGGACGAGGCCTACCGCCTGTGCAGGGAGATGATCGTGATGGACAGCGGCGAGGTGCTCCGGGTAGGTACGACCAAGGAGGTCTTTGCCGACCCCCGCACCCGTGCCGCCGCCCGCCTGACCGGCTGCAAGAACATTCTGCCCTGCACCCGGGTGGGGGAGCATACCGTTCATCTGGCGGGCTGGGAACAGCCGCTGACCGTGGCTCTGCCGGTGCCCGAGGGCTGCCGTGCCGTGGGCATTCGCGCCCATGATTTTGCGCCCTGCGCTCCCGGCACCCCCAACAGCCTGCCGGTGCAGGCTGTCTCCACCAGTGAGAATCCCTTTGACTGGAACATGATCTTCACCCTGCCCGGCGGTGAGGCCCGCCTGTGGTGGAAGGTGTCCAAGGAGACAATGGCGGCCCCGCCGCCAAAAGCACCCGCCTGCCTTGCTGCCGCCCCGGAAAATATCATGCCGCTGGTCTGAGGCAAAAGAATCGCTCTCTCCCTGCTCCCGAAACAGAAATACGGGGCAGGGAGAATTTTTTTGAAAAAAAGTACTTGACTTTATCAAGTAATGTGATTACACTAGACCTTGTCAAGTAAAGGAGATGCAAAGAGTGATCCAATCGACCATATCCTTCTACGTGATGGAGTTTTACAAGCAGTTCGCAGCCTACACCACCCAGCAGCTGCAGGAGTTTGGCCTGAGCTTTGGCATGATGTATTTTGTGATCTACGTGGGCAAACATCCCGGCTGCACCCCGGCTGAGATGACCAAAAACCTGCACCTGGACTGGGGCCACTGCCAGCGCAGCGTGATCAAGCTGGTGGAAGATGGCTTTATGACCCGGGAAAAGCAGGGCCGCAGTTATCATTTGGGGCTGACCCCGGCGGGTGAGAGAGCATTCCGGACCTGCCACCAGGTATTTTTTGATTGGGATGCACAAAATTTGAGCGGGCTGACCGAAGAGGAACAGCACCAGCTCCTGAGCTTGCTGCAAAAGGCAGCACGGACGAGAAAAGAGAGTGTGTAACATGTACGACACCATCCTGAGCCCCATTGATTACGGTGGAATGCAGCTGAAGAACCGCATCATCTTTGCCCCCACCACCTTCGGCCTTTCGGACGAGGAATATCTGGCAGAGATGGAGCGGCTGGCCAAGGGCGGCTGCGCCATGATCATCATCGGCGACGTGCCGGTGGCCAAGAGCCGGTTTGAGAAGTCCCTGTTTGACAAAAAGGGCTTTGCCTTCTATCAGCAGATCTGCGAGACTGCCCACAAATACGGCTGTAAGGTCTGCGCCCAGCTCCACCAGACCGATACCGACATGATGTCCATCATCAAGTGCATCCCGGGGATGCTGATGAAAAAGATCACCCCCGACCAGCTGCGGGAGCGGATGAACGATGCCGTGGGCCCCTACATCACCAAAATGTCCCAGAAAAAGATCCATCAGATCATCGCGGGCTTTGGCAAGGCTGCTGTGCTGGCAAAGCAGGCGGGCTTTGACATGGTGCAGGTGCACGGCGACCGGATGTGCGGCAGCTTCTCTTCCGCCATCTTCAACCACCGCACCGATGAATACGGCGGCAGTGCCGAACGCCGCGCCCGCTTTGCCGTGGAAGCTGTCAAGGCAGTGCACGCCGCTGTGCCCGGCATGGCCATTGACTACAAGCTGGCTGTCCGGCAGGAGAACCCCCATTACGGCAACGCCGGTGTGGTGGAGGAGGAACTGGCCGTGTTCGTGCCCCTGCTGGTGCAGGCAGGCGTGACCAGCTTCCATGTGACACTGGCCAACCACTCTGCGCTGGAAAACACCATCCCGTCGGCCAGCCACCCCGAGTTCAAGGAGACCGGCTGCTTCCTCAAGTTCTGCGATGAGGTGCGCCGGTATACCAGCGTGCCGCTCTGCGGTGTGGGCGGCCTGAACGACCCCGATTTTGTGGAGCAGCAGCTTGCCAGCGGCCGCATCCAGTGTGCGGCAATGTGCCGCCAGCTGCTGGCCGACCCCAACTGGGTCAACAAACTGCAGAGCGGCAATGCGGCAAAGATCCACCGCTGTGTCCGCTGCAACAAGAAGTGCCTGGGCGGCCTGATCGCCCATCAGGGCACCCGCTGTATCTATGATGCCCTGAACGCAAAAGAACAGGGAAGCATCTGATATCAAAGAGAATAAAGGAGAATGACCATGAGCTACGCCATCGTTTTCAGCAGCAAGACCGGCAACACCCGCCTGCTGGCCGACACCCTTCGCGCAAGCCTGCCCCAGAATGAGTGCACCTACTTCGGAGCACCGGCCCCGGAGGCACTGGAGGCTGAGACCCTTTACATCGGCTTCTGGACGGACAAGGGCCATGCCGATGACACCCTCACCGCCTTTTTGCAGACCCTGAAGGGGAAGCGGGTCTTTTTGTTCGGCACCGCAGGCTTTGGCGGCAGTGCGGAATATTTCGAGCAGATCCTGGCAGTGGTGCAGAAATCGCTGGATGAGAGCAACACGGTCATTGGAACTTATATGTGCCAGGGCAAGATGCCCATGACCGTGCGCCAGCAGTACGAAAAGATGCTGCAGCAGCCCAACCATGCACCCAACCTCGAGATGCTGATCGAGAATTTTGACAAGGCGCTGGCCCACCCGGATGCTGCAGACCTCGACCAGCTGCGCAAAAAGGCGGCAGAGGTGCAGGCATAACGGAAGAACTCTTCAAAAAAGCGGATTTTTGAGAAGACTGCTCCAAAACAGTTGACAGGTTCTGTCCGATGTGGTAGGATAGTGTCGAGGAATTGGAAACGGCTCCTCAAGGTGAATTGAATATTCTCGGCAAAACAGTCGAAAGGCTGTGACGCAAAGCTACAGGGCCTGTAAAATGGCAGCCAGCTGCTTCTCAAAGAAATCTTTCTTTGGGTGACCTGCTTAGAATTTCTAGGTGTTGTTTTGCTGAGTGTATTGCAGAACAACACCTTTTTTCGTTCTCAAATTTCTTCCCAAAAGAAGAAAGGCACGCAAAACTGAATATCCTCGGCAAAGCAGTCGAAAGGCTGTGACGCAAAGCTATAGGGCCTGTAAAATGGCAGCCAGTTGCTTCTCATCACCTGAGGGTCTCCACAGCGGAGATTGGGTGTTGAGTGACCTTCATCTGAAGCATCAGGTGTCGATTGCCGAGTATACCAGCAATCGACACCTTTTTTCATGGGGCAACACAAAAGAGGTTCAACACCATGCGTAACGCTTCGATGAAAGTCCTGAAGAATCTGGTCTGCTGCGCCGCATTCATCTGCCTGATGTTTGTTCTGGCAATGCCCGCACACGCAGCTTCCAAGGCCGATGAGCTGCTGCAGCTCGTCAACGCAGAGCGTGCACAGGCTGGTGTGGCTCCTCTGAGCATGGGCAGCAGCGCACTGAATGCTGCCGCACAGGCTCGTGCAGAAGAACTTACCGTCAATTACTCCTACAACCGCCCCAATGGCAGCCGCGAGTTCACCATCCTGCCGGAGTACGGTGTGGACGATGTTTCCGTGGGCGAGAACTACTGGGCAGCTGCTGAGAATGCTTCGGACGTGGTCGCCGCCTGGAATCGCTACGATTTCTTCAAGGAGCGGATGCTGGACAAGGATGCCACCTCCGTTGGCATTGGCTACTACGAGGGCGGCGAGTACGGCAATTACTGGGTGATGATCTTCACCTACGCCCGCGGCACCAGTGAGAACGGTTTCGCACAGGAAGTGCTGGCGCTGGTCAACGCTGAGCGCGCAAAGGAAAATCTGGCACCTCTGGCCATGGGCGATGCCAAGCTGCAGGCCGCCGCCGATGAGCGCGCAAAGGAAGTGGCAAAGGTCGCTTCCCACACCCGCCCCGATGGCACCAACTGCTTCACCGTGCTGAAGGAGTACGGTGTGTCTGATACCGCCACCGGCGAAAATGCCGCCTGGGGCGAGACCACGCCCGAAAAGGTCGTTGCAGACTGGATGGCTTCGGAAGGCCACCGTGTCAATATCATGGACCCCGCCGCCAAGTATATGTGCCTTGGCTACAACTACGATGCCAATTCTCAGTGGGGCCACAACTGGATCCAGATCTTCGCAAAGTAAGCGGATGACTTCCATTGAGCGTTGTACGATGAAATAAAACAGAGCAAAAAGAGATGCACCCCGCCTTCCTGATGCAGGTTCAGGAAGGCGGGGTGCATCTTTTTTGGTTTTTATTCTGCTGCCATCTCGGCCACATCCTCGGGGCTGAAATCGCCCAGGGGCAGGATGAGCCGGGCCAGCGTCTCCTGCGGCAGGGCGGCAAGCCGGGCACTCTCGTCCGCAATTTCGGCAGGGCAGAGGACGTGCACGCCGTCCGCACCGGTCTCTACCCGGGCGCGGTGGCCGGTGGCAATGTACTGGATGCCCAGCCGGTCAGCCGCCGCCAGCAGGGCGGGGAAGCGCAGGTCGGCCGGGGCAGCGGTCTCCTCAGCCAGCTGGCTGGCCAGTTCGCTGGCATTCAGGGTGATGCACTCGATGCCCAGAGCCTTGGCGGCTTCCTTGGCGGCATCCACAACGGGGTCATCGGTGCACAGACGCACCACAGCGCCCATCACCGCAAAGCCCTGCTGCTGTAAAATGCGGACAGCTGCTTTGCAGCCCGTGCCGCCGCACAGGCCCACCAGCACCTTGTCCTGCTGTTCATAAGTATCGAACCCGCTGCCGGGCAGAAATGTATCGCTCATCGTCCCTGTCTCCCTCCGTGTGCCTGACTTTGTGCCACGGCCAGCTGGTCGCAGCGCTCGTTTTCCGGGTGGCCTGCATGGCCCTTGACCCAGACATAGGTGATCTTGTGCCGGGCTTCCTGCTCCAATGCCTGTTCCCACAGGTCGGGGTTCAGGGCAGGGGAGCCGTCGGACTTTTTCCAGCCCCGGCGCTTCCAGCCCCTGGCCCAGCCCTTTTCCAGCCCATTGATGACGTACTGGCTGTCAGAGCACAGCCGCACCTCACAGGGCTCCTTGAGCTGGCGCAGGGCCTCGATAAAGGCGGTCAGCTCCATCCGGTTGTTGGTGGTGGAAGCATCGCCGCCGCTGAGCTCTTTTTCGTAGACCTTGCCGTTGAAGCGGTAGCGCAGCACTGCACCCCAGCCGCCCGGGCCGGGGTTGCCGCTGCACGCGCCATCGGTGTAAACTTCGACTTGTTTCATCTGTTTCTCCCGGAACTTGAATTTTTGGATACTTCTATTTAGAGCTATTTTTCCGTTTCTGTCAAGAGGAAAACGTATCATCCCCGGCTTTTCCGGCAAAGCTTTGAATTGACAAAGTGGACAAGAAATACTATACTGTTTGTAACAAAATGCGTATAGGGGCGCACCGGTGCGGTGTGTCCGGCCGGAACGGGGCAGTGCCGCGGTCGCATCGAACAGATGGACTGACAGGGCAGAAATTACTCCGTTCCGGCCATCCCAGTGCCGAAAACGGGCATGGAAGCGAAAAATTCTATACGATGGTTTCGATGGGAGCGGCGGTGCGTTTGCTGCTCCTTCACAGCAGACAGGCCGCTCGCAAAGGGGTGTGCCTGCGTTTTGTAATTGATTTTGGAGGTACCGCATGGCACAGGTCAAAGAACAGAACCCGGCTCAGGCTCAGAACAATCCGAACAGAAACAGTGAATCCGGCGGGGAAAAGCGTACCCGCGCCCGCCGCCCTTATTATAACCGGCGGCCCCGCCGCGCACAGCAGCCCAAGGAGGCCGCTGTGCCCATCCACATCTACCCGCTGGGCGGTCTGGGTGAAGTGGGCAAGAACATGACCGTGTATGAGTGCAACGGGGATATGATCATTGTGGACTGCGGCCTTGTGTTCCCAGACAGTGAGATGTACGGCGTGGACATGGTCATCCCCGACTTTACCTTTGTGGTGCAGAATAAGGACAAGATCAAGGGCCTGCTCATCACCCACGGCCACGAAGACCACATCGGCAGCATTCCCTACCTGCTGCAGAAGTTTGATCTGCCCATCTACGGCACCCGGCTGACCTGCGGCCTCATCCGGAACAAGCTGGAGGAGTTTGGCCTGGCGGGCAAGACCAAGTTCGTGGAGATCACACCCAAACAGAAGATCAAGCTGGGCTGCTTTACCGTGGAGCCCATCCATGTCAACCACTCCATCCCCGATTCCGTGGCCTTTGCCATTGACAGTCCCGCCGGAACGATCATCCAGACCGGCGACTTCAAGATCGATTATACCCCGCTGGCCTGCGGCGTGACCGACCTGACCACCCTTTCGGAGTATGGTCAGAAGGGTGTGCTGGCCCTGCTGAGCGATTCCACCAACGCCGAGCGCCCGGGCTTTACTGCCACGGAGCAGAAGGTGGCCGCCGGTGTCCGCAACCTGTTTGCCCGCGCCCGGAACAAGCGCATCATCATTGCGACCTTTGCGTCCAACATCTACCGCGTCCAGCAAATCATCGACCTGGCCGTGGAGGATGGCCGCAAGGTGGCGTTCAGCGGCCGCAGCATGGTCAATAACACTGCCATGGCGCAGGAGCTGGGTTATATGCACATCCCCGAGGGCACCCTCATCAGTGTGGATGAGCTGAACCAGTACCCGCCGGAACAGGTGGTGCTGATCACCACCGGCAGCCAGGGCGAGCCCCTGAGCGCTCTTTCCCGCATGGCCTCCTGCAGCCACCGCCAGGTGCGGGTGGGCCCCGGCGACTTCATCATCATCTCCGCCAACCCCATTCCCGGCAACGAGAAGAGCGTGACCAAGATCGTCAACGGTCTGCTCCTGCTGGGCGCGGAGGTCATCTACGAGAGCATGTATGATGTCCATGTTTCCGGCCACGCCTGCCAGGAAGAGCAGAAGCTGATGCTCACCCTGACCAGACCCAAGTATTTCCTGCCCGTGCACGGCGAGTACAAGCAGCTGAAAAAGCATGCCCTGACCGCCGCGTCTCTGGGCATTCCCACCAGCAACATCCTCATTGCCGAAAACGGCTCCAACGTCATCCTGAGCCGGGACGAGATCAAACTGGGCGAGCCGGTTACCGCCGGTGCTGTGATGGTGGACGGCCTGGGCGTGGGCGATGTGGGCAATGTGGTCCTGCGTGACCGCAAGCATCTCTCTGAGGACGGTCTGGTCATCATTGTGGCCACCGTGGACAGCAAGACCGGCAAGGTGCTGGCGGGGCCTGACCTTGTGAGCCGCGGCTTTGTCTATGTGCGCGAGAACGAGAGCCTGATGGACGGGGCCCAGAGCATTGTGGAAAACGCGCTGGATCGCTGCGTGGAAGAGCATGTGCGCGACTGGAACAGCGTCAAGACCCGGGTGCGTGAGGCGCTGAGCAGCTATATCTACCGCCGCACCAAGCGCAGCCCGATGATCCTCCCCATTCTGATGGAGGTATAAGCCGGAAGCCGCCCCGCCGGGGCAGGCAGACCAGGAGGCAGAAGATCCCATGAAACAAAAACCGAGATGGACGTTAGAAATGCTGATCGCCGCGCTGGCAGTGCTGTGTGCACTGCTGACACTGGCGCTTCTGGTGCAGCGGCCCGCGGGCTGGCCTGCGCTGGCGGTGCTGGTGGTGCTGTGGGGCATCGGCATCTGCGTTTTCCGGTATCAGCTGCGGCGCTGGACCGCCAAGTGGGTGGCTGGCGGCAGCTTTGAAAATTCCAGGACCCAATACAGCCTGGAATCCCTCTCTCAGCCGGCAGCTCTGCTTTCGGGTGAGACGGTGCTGTGGTATAACAGCCGTTTCCGCACGGCGCTGCTGGGCGGCGAGGACCGGCTTGCAGGCAGGGCACAGAAGCTGCTGCCCGGCCTGGACACCGCACAGGCCCGCGCCCCGGAGGGGCAGCAACTCAATCTGGCCGACGGTGTGTGGAATGTGCACAGCAGTACCGTGCCGGGCGGCAGCGAGAGCATGACGCTGCTTGTGTTCAATGAGGAAACTGCCCTGCGCAGGATCGAAACGGAATATAAGGCCAGCCGCCCGGGTTACATGGTGTTTCTGGTGGACGGCTACGACGATGTGTTCAGCGATATGCTGGACAGTGAGCGCGCCCGCCTGCTGGAGGGCATCAACCGGGTGCTGGAGGATATGATCGGCCGGGGCACAGGCTTTCTGCGCCGCGTTGCCAGCGGCCGCTATATCGCCGTGGTGGAAGAGCGCCATCTGGAGCAGTATGCCCAGCGCGGCTACGATGTGCTGGATAAGATCCGTGCCCTGGACCCCAGCGTGAACCTGTCCATCTCCATTGGCATCGGGCGCGGGGCCAAGACCCTGCGGGAAGCCCAGGATATGGCCGTGCAGGCGCTGGATATGGCGCAGGGCCGCGGCGGCGATCAGGCCGCGGAGATGACCCCGGACGGCTTCACCTTTTACGGCGGCGTGAGCCACGGCGTGGAAAAGCGCAGCAAGGTGCGCAGCCGCATCGTGGCCGACCAGCTGGTCAGGCTTGTCAAGGAGGCGGACCATGTGGTTATCATGGGCCACCGGATGAGCGATCTGGATGCCATCGGCGCTGCCGAGGGCGTGCTGCGCATCTGCAAGATCTGCGATGTCCCGGCGGTGATCGCCGTCAGGCGGGATGCCACGCTGGCGGGCAGCCTGATCGATGCCCTGTGCCGGGCCGGGCAGGCGGATGATTTCATCGACCCCAAGGCGGCGCTGCCCATTATCTCCAAGAAAACGCTCTGCGTGGTGGTGGATACATACCAGCTGGGCCTTGTGGAAAGTAAGGAGATCCTGGAAAGGTGCGGCAAGGTGGCCGTTATCGACCACCACCGCAAGGGTGTGGGCTTCATCGAGCATGCAGACCTTGTCTGCCACGAGCCCTATTCCTCCTCGGCCAGTGAGCTGGTCACGGAGCTTTTGCAGTATGTAGGCGACCGGGACGACAAGCCCAGCCGGGTGGAGGCCGAGGGCCTGCTCTCGGGCATCATGCTGGATACCCGGGACTTCACCCTGCACACCGGTGTGCGCACGTTTGAAGCCGCCGCCGCTCTGCGCCGTTACGGTGCGGAGACGGAGCGGGTGCGCCAGCTCTTTGATGTGACCATGGTGGAGTACAACGCCAAGGCAGACCTTGTGGAGGCTGCCCAGATGTACCGCAGCTGTGCCATTTCCGTCAGCGGCGAGGTGCCCCCCGAGGCCCGTGTGGCCATTGCGCAGGCTGCCAACGACCTGCTGACCATCCAGAATGTGGAGGCAAGCTTTGTGGCTGTGCAGGTGGGGAGCGGTGTGAATATTTCCGCCCGCAGTCTGGGAGCGGTCAATGTTCAGGTCATCATGGAAAGTCTGGGCGGCGGCGGCCACCAGACCATGGCGGCGGCCCAGCTCAAGCATATCACCCCCGAGGCAGCCCGGGCACGCATCCAGACCGCCATTGACCAGTACCGTGAGAGCCAGAAGAAGCCGCTCTCCAAAAATGAACCTGAATCCAGAAAAAAGGAGAAGCAGGGATGAACCATTACGATTATCTCATCGTAGGCGCAGGCCTTTACGGTGCGGTGTTTGCCCAGCAAGCAAAAAAGGCGGGCAAAACGTGCCTTGTCATTGATAAGCGCAGCCACATTGCCGGGAATATCTACACCGAGGAAGTGGAGGGCATACAGGTCCACCGCTATGGTGCCCACATCTTCCACACCAGCAGCAAGGCAGTGTGGCAGTATGTGAACCAGTTTGCGGAGTTCAACCGCTACACCAACAGCCCCGTTGCCAATTATCACGGCGAGATCTACAATCTGCCCTTCAATATGAACACCTTCAATAAGATGTGGGGTGTGGTGACCCCCGCCGAGGCCAAGGCAAAGATCGAGGAGCAGAAGCGGGAAGCGGGCATCACCGACCCGAAAAATCTTGAGGAGCAGGCCATCAGTCTGGTGGGTACGGACATTTACGAAAAGCTCATCAAAGGCTACACCGGCAAGCAGTGGGGCCGCCCCTGCACCGAACTGCCGGCTTTCATCATCAAACGCCTGCCGGTCCGCTTTACCTACGACAACAACTATTTTAACGCGCTGTATCAGGGCATCCCCGATGGCGGCTATACCGCTATGGTGGAAAAGATGCTGGAGGGCATCGAGGTGCGGCTGAATGTGGATTATCTGGCCGACCGGGAGAACCTGAACGCACTGGCCGACAAGGTGGTCTATACCGGCCCGGTGGATGCCTACTTTGGCTACCGGCTGGGGGCCCTGCAGTACCGCAGCGTCCGCTTTGAGACGGAGGTGCTGGACACCGACAACTACCAGGGCAACGCCGTGGTGAACTATACCGATGCCGAGACCCCGTACACCCGCATCATCGAGCATAAGCACTTTGCGTTTGGCACCCAGCCCAAAACGGTCATCAGCCGGGAATACAGCGCCGAGTGGAAGCCGGGCGATGAGCCGTATTATCCCGTCAACGATGAAAAGAATGGCGCGCTTTACGCAAAATACAAAGCGCTGGCCGATGCCGAGACAAAGGTCATTTTTGGCGGCCGGTTGGGCGAGTACAAGTATTATGATATGGATAAGGTGATCGAAGCAGCATTGGATGCGGCGGGGAAAGAGTTGGCGTGAACTGCTGATCGCCGCACGAGGGGAGTTTCTCCGGCAAGTGTCCGCTGGGGTGGGACCCTGTTGCCGCGCAGCGGCAATAGGGCGGGCGATGGAATGGCCCGTTTCACTTGCGGGAGAAAGCTCCCGGAGATGCGGCAGCCCCCGACCGTTGACGGAAACGCGCAATTGCTGTATACTAGCCATAGAAATCCACCGGTTCCCCGGTGAGAAGTGAGGGATAACACCATGAAAGTGATTCTGAAGCAGGACGTAAAGGGCATTGGCAAGAAGGATGAGATCCATGAGGTCTCCGACGGCTACGCCCGCAACTTTCTGTTCCCGCGCAAGCTGGCCGCTGTGGCCGATGCTTCTGCGGTGAATATCGCACGCGGCAAGGAGGCCGCTGCGGATTTCCACGAGGCTGAAACTGTGGCCGCCGCACAGGCTGTGGCTGCAAAGATCGAGGGCAAGACCGTGACCATCAAGGCCAAGGGCGGCGCATCCGGCCGCCTGCACGGCAAGGTCACCGGCAAGGAAGTTGCCGAGGCTCTGGCCCAGCTGGCCGGTTCTCCCATTGATAAAAAGAAGATCGAGCTGGAGACCAAGGACATCAAGGATGCCGGTGTGTTCAACGCAAAGGTGCGCCTGCATGTCGGTGTTGTGGCTTCCTTCAAGATCATGGTGGAAGTAGAACAGGCCTGATTGAAACGCCATCTGCGCCCCCTGCCTTCAGGGGGCGTTTTTGGCGTTTTGGGAAGCTGGCCCAGTATGGAGGGGGATGAACCATGCCCAACGAACAACGATATTATTCCAATGAACTGAATCTGGAGAGTGTGGGCATCAATCTGCCCTACAATATGCAGGCCGAGCAGAGTGTGCTGGGCGCGGTGCTGCTCAAGCCTGAGACCCTGACCGATCTGGTGGAGATCATCCGGCCGGAAATGTTCTACACCCGGCAGAACGCCCAGATCTATTCTGAGATGCTGCGCCTGTTTACGGCAGACCAGACCATCGACTTTGTCACCCTGCTGGATGCCGTCATCTCCGATGGCGTGTTCCCCAGTGCGGACGAGGCAAAGGTCTACCTGACCGGTCTGGCCGAGACAGTGCCCAGCATCTCCAATGTGAAGGCCTATGCCCAGATCGTGCAGGAAAAGTATCTGGTGCGCCAGCTGATGGGCGTTGCCAAGGACATTCTGCAGGACGCGGGCGATGAGCCGGACGCTGACCTGCTGCTGGAAAACGCCGAGCAGCGCATCTACGAGATCCGCTCCGGGCGGGATTCCAGCGCGTTGACCCCGCTTTCCTCCAGCATGGTGGAGACGCTGACCAACCTGCAGAAGATCAGCGGCCCGGATGCCGACAAGTACAAGGGCATCCCCACCGGCTTCCGTCTGCTGGATACCGTCCTGACCGGCCTGGGCCGCGGCGACCTCATCATTCTGGCCGCCCGCCCCGGTATGGGCAAGACCAGTTTTGCGCTGAACATCGCCACCCGCGTTGCCATGCAGCAAAAGGTGCCGGTGGCCATTTTCAGCCTGGAAATGACCAAGGAGCAGCTGACCAACCGCATCCTTTCGGCGGAAGCTGGCATCGACAGCCAGGCTTTTCGTACCGGCGCTCTTCGCAGTGAGGACTGGGAGTATCTGGCACTGGCAACGGAAAAGCTCCACGATGCCCCCATCTATATGGACGACACCTCAGGCATCACCATCACCGAGATGAAGGCAAAGATCCGCCGGGTCAATCAGGACCCCACCCGCCCCAATGTGGGCCTGATCGTCATCGACTACCTGCAGCTGATGACCACCGGCCAGCGCAGCGAGAACCGTGTGCAGGAGATCAGCTCCATCACCCGAAACCTGAAGATCATGGCTAAAGAAATGAATGTGCCCATTATCGCACTTTCTCAGCTGTCCCGTGCGGTGGAGAAGCAGGGCAACAACTCTTCTCACCGGCCCCAGCTGTCGGACCTGCGTGACTCCGGTTCCATCGAGCAGGATGCTGACTGCGTTCTTTTCCTTTACCGTGATTCCTACTACGCCAGCCAGAACCCCGATGGGGCAGAGGTGGATGCGGATACCGCGGAGTGCATCGTGGCAAAGAACCGCCACGGCGAGACCAGCACGGTGCCGCTGGGCTGGGATGGCGCACACACCCGCTTTATGGATGTGGACTTCAAACGCTGATGAACGACGAAACATCAAAATTGATCGCAAAAGTAGAACGCTTTGCCCGGCAGGAGCAGCTGTTTGCGGCTGTGGAGCCGGGCCGGGCTCTGCACCTGTGCGCTGCCGTTTCGGGCGGGGCCGACAGCATGGCGCTGCTGCAGGTGCTGCTGGAGCTGCGGGAAGCTTTTGGGTATCCCCTTACGGCCTGCCACGTCAACCACGGCCTGCGGGGTGAGGCTGCGGACCGGGACGAAGCTTTTGTCCGGGCCGAGTGTGCCCGGCTGGGGGTGCCGCTGACAGTTTTCCGCCCGGCAGATGTGGGAATGGCTGTGCCGCCCCATGCCGGGGAGGACTGGGCCCGCAGACTCCGCTATGCCTGCTTTGCCCAACTGCTGGCAGGCGGGATAGACTGCATTGCAACGGCCCATACTGCTACTGACCAGGCCGAGACCCTGCTGTTCCGGCTGGCCCGGGGCACCGGGCTGCACGGGGCAGGGGGCATCCGGCCCAGGCGGCCCGGCTACTGCCGCCCGCTGTTGGGCCTGACCCGGGCCGAGACCGAAGCGCTCTGCGCCGCCTTCGGGCAGGGCTGGGTGACGGACGAGACGAACGAGTCCGATGCCTACGCCCGCAACCGCCTGCGCCATGGGGCCGTTCCGGCCCTGCGCAGCGTCAACGCTGCGGCAGAGGAAAATCTGGCCCGCTTCTGTGAAAAGGCGGCCCGCGCGGATGCCTACTTTGCCAGGCAGGCAGAACAGCTGCTTTCCATCGCGCGTCTGGATGCAGCCCAGACTGCCCGCAAGGCCCCGAAAGCCAAGGCAGCATGGCGGCTGAAGCCGCTGCAGGGCGCGGACCCGCTCATTCTGGAAGCGGCGCTCCACAGCCTTGTTGCCCCGGTGCGGGATGCCGAGGAAAAGTACATCCGCCTGCTGGCAGAGCTGGTGGAGCAGGGGAGCGGGGCGGTGCAATTGACCGATATGGTCCGCTTCTGCGCAGGCAGCGGGATGCTCTGGCAGGAAGAGGGCCGGCCGGAAGCGGCTGCGGCCCCGGCGTTTTCGCTGCCGTTTGCCCCTGCCGATGGGGCAGAATTTGCCTTGCCCGGGGGCCAAACCCTGAAAACACGGCTTTTTGTAAGCGGTTTTCGAGAAAAAACACAGGGTGTTCATAAAAAAGACTTAAAAAATCGGGCGGATTATGCTAGAATAACCTTGTTATATTCTGCCCTTACGCTGCGCACCCGTCAACCGGGAGACCGGTTCCGGCCTGCGGGGCGGGGGCTGAGCAAGCCCCTGCGCAAATGGATGAATGAGGCAGGCATTCCTGCCGGAATACGAGAGGGCCTGCCGCTGCTGGCGGCGGGCAGTGAGATCCTGTGGGTCTGTGGGGAGGGCTTTGCCGAGGGGCTGGCCCCGGACGAGGAGACTGTACAGATCTTGCAGTTGGAATTGGAAAATGGAGGAACAACCCATGAGCATGAATGACGATATCAAGAACATCTTGGTCAGTGAGGAAGCACTGAAAGCCAAGGTTGCCGAACTGGGTGCACAGATCAGCAGGGATTACGAGGGCAGAAACCTTGTCCTCGTCTCCATCCTCAAGGGTTCGGTGGTCTTTATGGCCGACCTGATGCGGGCTGTGACCATCCCCTGCAGCATTGATTTTATGGTCGTGTCCAGCTACGGCGGCAGCAATACCACCACCAGCGGTCTGGTCAAGATCATCAAGGATCTGGACGGCGACCTTTCCGGCAAGGACGTGCTGATCGTGGAGGACATTCTGGATACCGGTGTCACCCTTTCCAAGCTGGTGCCCATGCTCAAGATGCGCAACCCGAATTCCGTGAAGATCTGCACCATTCTGGACAAGCCCAGCCGCCGCAAGGCCGACATCCAGCCCGATTACGAGGGCTTCCAGGTGCCGGACGAGTTTGTGGTGGGCTATGGTCTGGACTACGATGAGAAATACCGCAACCTGCCCTATGTGGGTGTGCTGAAACCGGAAATCTACGCATAACAAAAACGAATTAGAACTGGAGTTGATCCCTTTTGCAACCGAAACGACCTCGCTTTAATCCCCTGATCCTGGCGCTGGCACTGGCCGGTGTCCTGATGATCTGGTCGGTGCTGGGCACCAGCGACAGCAGTACCGGCGGCTCCACCATGAGCTACTCGACTGTGGTGCACTACTTTGAGAACAATCAGGTCACAGCCTTTACGCTGGACCGCAACACCAGCATCATCACCCTAACGCTGAAGGAGGGCAAGCAGGAGCTGCCCGAAACCACAGGTGCCACCGCTGCCACACAGGCCTCCGGCGGTCTGCTGAGCAATATGTTCTCCTCCTCCACCTCTTCCGTGGGGGCGACCAGAAACGATGACGGCACGGTGACGGTGCGCTACAAGCTGCCCTACGCCTATGTGTTTATCGAGAACGTCCAGCAGTATATCGATTCCTACGACGCAGCCAACCCGACCGCGCCCATGGAGTACGATTACACCACCCTGAAGGAGTCCATCCCCTGGATGGAGATCCTGTTCTACCTGGGAATGCTGGGCTGCACCGGCTTCCTGCTCTTCTCCATGATGCGCGGCGGCGCTGGCGGCGGCGGTATTATGAACGTGGGCAAGGCCAAGGTGAAGGACGAGCACGAGAACAAAAAGACCGCGACCTTTGCCGACGTTGCCGGTGAGGACGAGGAAAAGGAAGAGCTGAAGGAGGTCGTGGAGTTCCTCAAGAGCCCCGACAAGTTCAACACGCTGGGTGCCCGCATCCCCCACGGCGTTCTGCTGGTGGGCCCTCCGGGTACCGGTAAGACCCTGCTGGCCCGTGCCTGCGCCGGTGAGGCAGGGGTGCCCTTCTACTCCATTTCCGGCTCCGACTTCGTGGAAATGTATGTCGGTGTCGGCGCGTCCCGTGTGCGTGACCTGTTTGATAAGGCCAAAAAGACCATGCCCTGCATCATCTTCATCGATGAGATCGATGCCGTGGGCCGTCAGCGCGGCGCAGGTCTGGGCGGCGGCCACGACGAGCGGGAGCAGACCCTGAACCAGCTGCTGGTCGAGATGGACGGCTTTGAGGCCAACGATGGTGTCATCGTGATGGCAGCCACCAACCGTGCCGACATTCTGGATAAGGCACTGCTCCGTCCGGGCCGCTTTGACCGTCAGGTCTATGTGGGTCTGCCCGATGTCAAGGGCCGCGAGGAAATCCTCAAGGTCCACACCAAGAATAAGCCTCTGGCTCCCGATGTCTCCCTCAGAGTCATCGCACAGCGCACCGCAGGTTTTGCGGGTGCTGACCTGGAGAACCTGGTCAATGAGGCCGCTCTGCTGGCTGCCCGCCGCAGCCGCAAGGCCATCACCATGGAGGACATCGAGGAAGCTTCCATGAAGGTCATGGCAGGCCCTGAGAAGAAGAGCCGTGTTGTGACTGCCGAGGAAAAGAAGCTGACCGCCTACCATGAGGCGGGCCACGCCGTGGCAGGCTTCTATTGCAAGCACCACCCCCGCGTGCACGAGATCACCATCATTCCCCGCGGCCAGGCTGGCGGCTACACCATGTATCTGCCCGAAAAGGATCGAAGCTATGTGACCAAGGGTGAGATGTTCGAGGATATCGTTTCCAGCCTGGGCGGCCGTGTGGCCGAGCAGCTGATCCTGGAGGATATCTCCACCGGTGCCTCTAACGACCTGCAGCAGGCAACCAACATTGCCCGCCAGATGATCACCAAGTACGGTTTCTCCGAGCGTCTGGGCCCTGTGGTCTACGGCACCTCGCAGGAGGAGACCTTCCTGGGCCGTGATTTCACCCAGGGCAAGGGCTACAGCGAGAGCACCGCTGCCGAGATCGACGGCGAGATGCGGGATATCATCGATGAGGCTTACGAGACCTGCCGCCGCACCCTGACGGAGCACATCGACCAGCTCCATGCGCTGGCACAGGCTCTGATGGAACGCGAAAAGCTGAACGAGCAGGAGTTCAACACTGTGATGGCCGGCGGCAAGCTGCCCCCGCGTGATGGTGACGAGCCTGCACAGGAACCCGCCGCACCGGCAGCCCCGGTGGAGACCGCAGAGCCTGCCGAGAGCGCAGAGCCCGCTGAACAGGCGGAGCAGGCCGTGCTGGGCGAGGAAATGCCCGACCCGGCGCAGGATGCCCCGCAGGAAAACGAATGATCGAAGGGAGCGAGTGTCGTGGAGGAAAATTTTAACCCGGTCGCACGCACCCGGGCCAACTATTATACCCCGGGCAGCCCGGTGCAATTCGTCTGTGTGGAACTGCTCAAGGGCGAACTCAGCGGCGAGAACGCAGTCTGCCTGACCTTCAAGAACATCTCCAAGGTTATCCTGACTGCGCTGGAGATCCACTTCAAGTGCAAGGGTGTGGACGGTATCATCCTGTGTGAGGATGCCTTTGAATACCGCGAGATCGAGGTCAAGCCCGGTGAGAGCTTTGGCATGGACGATGCCGTGTTCGTGACCCAGAAGGCCATCACCAGCGTGGATGTGGTCCTGAAGAACGTATACAGCGGCAAAAAGGTCGTGCATCTGGATGCCATCAAGCGCGTCCGCCTGCCGGCCCCGCGCCGCCTGAGTCCGGAGCTGGAAAAGGCACTGGAAAGCCGGATGAACCGCAGCGGCCTCAAGTATATGCCGCAGGTGTTCGAGAACGGCTGGTACTGTGCCTGCGGTTCCTTCCACCCGAAGGAAGAGGACACAGTCTACTGCACCGAGTGCGGCTGTGACCGCATCCTGCTGCAGAACGCCCTGAACACCCTGCTGCAGCCCGGCCAGAAGGCCGCCCCTGCAGAGCAGGCCCCGGCGGCAGAGGCCACCCGCGTGGTGAGCGCCGCTCCGCAGGAAGAGCCGACCCGCATCGTGGCCAGCGCGCCGGTGCAGTCAGAGCCCACCCGGGTCGTCCCGACGGCCCGCCCGGCAGAGCCTGTCAGCGCACCGACCAGCTTTGCACCGCCGGTGGAACACACCCCTGCTCCGGAAGCAGAGCCTACCCGGGTGCTGGATGCCGCCACCCGCGCGGCGTTCCCCGGCAGCGGTGCAGCGGCTGTGGATGACGAGGGCACCCGTGTGATGCCTGCTGCTGCCCGCCGTGCCGCCCCGGCCCGCCAGCCGGAACCCGAGGTGGAGCAGTACGATGAGGAGGACGATGCGGAAGAGAGCCGTGACGGCATTGCCGAGACCCTCGTCCGCTGGGTCCCGCCCATCACCGCCATCGTCTGCGCAGGCATTGCGCTGTGGGGCTTCGTCTATTATCAGTTTATGATGTAAATGAATGACGGAGGAGGCTGCGCTTCCTCCGTTTTTTGGTTGTACGAAGGAGAAACGTTATGCCTGACGAAGCACTGCAAACCGCTTTTGAGATCAAAACTACCTGCGATGAGATCAGCCGCAAGCTGCTGCGCTGGCACTGGGAGAACAAGCCCGGGGAGCACAGCCTGGGAGCCCTGCTGGATCACATCCGCACCCGCCAGCAGGAGAGCCCCGAATATTATGACCGTCTGCCCGATCTGGCGGGCCGGAACAGCTGGCAGCAGCTGGATACCACCCTGTGTATGCGGGTGCTGCTGGACCCTGAAAAGGATGCGGCCCGCCCGCTGGATCTGCTGGGCAATACGGAGCACCCTGCAGCTGCCCGCCGGGCCTGCAACGCGGTGCGCACTGCCCGCAATGAAGCGGCCCATGCCTCCGACCGCACGGCGGCTGCGCAGGCGGCGATCCTCTTCAACGAGGCCGTGGAAGCACTGGAAGAGGGCTATGCGGGCGCGCCCCTGCGCACCAGTGAGCTGGGCCAGTATTACCGGCTGGCTGAGGATTATCTGAGCCGCTGCGGGGCCAAAAAGCCCATTGCGTCGGCGGCCCCGGAAGAGAAAGCCCCTCGCGCGGCAAAGTCCGGCCAGAGCACTGCGGGCAGGAAAAAAGAGGGGACTTCCGGCAGCGCTTCCCGCCGCAGCAGCGCAAAGCAGAACACGAGCGGCCGCAGCTCCGGCGGCAGATCCCAGAACCGGAAGCAGGGCGGCAGCCGGAACAGCCGTGCCCGGGCCAGACAGCAGCAGAAACAGGCCAACCGCACCGTTTTGCTGGTGCTGCTGGCGATCCTGGCCGTGGGCCTGCTGATCCGCGGATTTACCATGAACTGGCAGTGAAAGAATGAGGATACCATGAAGCAAAAATTGATTTTTCTGGATATTGACGGTACTTTGCTGCCTCCCGGTGAGATGACCGTTCCGGCCAGTGCCGTGGAGGCCATCCGGCAGGTCCGGGCCAACGGCCACAAGGTGTTTCTGTGCACCGGCCGCAACCTGCGCATGACGAAACCGCTGCTTGCCTACGGTTTCGATGGCTTTGTCTGCTCTGCAGGCGGCTATGTGGGCTGTGATGGGAAAATTCTCGTGGATCTTCCCATGGAGCCTGCGCAGGTCGAGGGCCTGCGGGAGGTGCTGGGGCGTGCAGGTGCCGAGTGCACACTGGAAGCCCGGGATGATACTTACGGCGGCATCAGGATGATCGAGCGGTTCGCTCATTTATTCCCCCGCAAGCCGGGGCAGCTGAACAGCGAGGCCGAGCGCTGGCGCAAAACGATGGAGTATGGCATGACCATCCGGCCCATTGAGGAATACCACGGGGAGCCGGTTTACAAGGTAGTGTTCATCGCCCCCAACGAGGCCTGCCTTGCTGAAGCAAAGCAGCGGTATGAGGATCAGTTCATCTTCTGCGAGTCCCGGCTGGGGGATACCCCGTCGGCCATCGTCAACGGGGAGCTCATCAACCGCAAGTTCAACAAGGGCACCGGCATCAAGGCCATCTGCGATGAGCTGGGGCGTTCGCTGGCCGATACCATCGGCTTTGGCGACAGCGACAATGACCTGCAGATGACCGATGTGGTAGGCATCAGCGTCTGCATGGCCAACGGCTCTGACAACCTGAAAAAGCTCTGCGACCGCATCTGCCCGGCTGTGACGGAGGACGGCGTGGCAAGGGAGTTCAAGACTCTGGGCCTGATCTGAGCGCAGTCTTCCACAAAAGAGATGATAACAAAAATTCCCGCTCCATCGAGCGGGAATTTTTGTTAAAGAGATTTATTTCTGATGGACTGCCTTGTGATATACCGCGTAGGCGATCACGGCAGAGAGGGCCTCTGTGATCCAGAAGGCGTGCCAGACACCGGTAGGACCCATGCGGCCGCACAGCACCCACGCAATGGGCATGATGAAGATGATATAGCGGCAGAGGGAGATGACCAGCGAGGGCACGCCCTTGCCCAGACCCTCCAGTGCGCCGGAGGAGGTGGTAGACACTGCCGAGACGATGAATCCCAGGCAGATGATCCGCAGGGCGGTCTGGCCGATGGCGATGGTCTCGGGGTTAGAGGTGAACAGACCCATCAGCGGGCCTGCAATGGTCAGGCAGAGCAGGGTGCCAATGGCCATGATCCCGGCGCTCAGGCCCAGTGTCAGGTTGTAAAGCCTGGACACACGGCCATGCTCCCGGGCACCGTAGTTGTAGCCCACCAGCGGGCGCATCCCCTGCACGATGCCGTTGGCCGGCAGGTAAAGGAAGGTCTGGAGTTTGTAGTAGATGCCCAGCACCGTCACATAGCTCTGGGAGTAGACCGCCAGCAGGCCGTTCAGGAAGGTGACCAGCAGGCTGGGCAGGGCCAGATTCAGGATGGCCGGTACGCCGATGGCATAGAGCTTGCCGTCAAGGGCGGCATCGAACCGCAGGCAGCGGCGGGAGAAGCGGACGGCGACTTCGGTGGTGCAGTAGACATAGAGGTAGACCACAAGAGAAACGGCCTGCCCGATGCCGGTGGCAAGGGCCGCACCGGCAATGCCCAGGGCGGGCACCGGCCCAAGGCCGAAAATAAGGACCGGGTCGAGGGCGATGTTGGTCACGCAGCCGGTGATCAGCGCCACCATGGCAACGTTCATCCGGCCCACGGACTGGAAGATCTTCTCAAAGGCGAGGTCTGCCATGTTGACCAGCGAGAACAGGAACACGATGGTGGAGTAGGTCACGCCCATGTCCACCAGAGCGGGATCGGTAGTGAAGCGGCGCAGGAAGCCGGGCATGATGGCAATGCAGAGGACCATGCCCAGCACACCGTGCAGCAGGGAAAACATCATGCCGTGGGTGGCGGCCCGGTTGGCGTTTTCGTGGTCGCCTGCGCCGAGGTAGAGCGCGATCTGGGCATTGATGCCGATGCCGAAGCCGATGGCCACTGCATTGACAAAGTTCTGGATGGGAAACACCAGCGAAAGCGCCGTCATGGCCTGCTCGCTGATCTGGGCCACAAAGAGGCTGTCCACGATGTTGTACAGGCTGTTCACCAGCATCGAGATGACGTTGGGCAGGGCCATGGAGAGCAGCAGCGGGAACACTGGTCTGGTTTTCATAAAAGTATCGTTCATTTTCATTGCTCCTGAGGGTCAGATTTGGATTTGAAGGCAAAGCAAAAGCCACACAATGGCTTTTGTACCATTGTGTGGCGAAAAGTTGCAAAATGCTGTAAAAATCCACACGATATTTTATTGGTTCAAAGATACCACATCACAGGGATACTTGTCAAGGACTTTTTAAAATAAAAGTATGACTTTTTGCAGCTGGCCCTTGCCCTTGACAAGGGGCGCGGCGGCGGTAAAATAAGAACAGAACGCACAAAAGGAGGATTTGCCATGAAATGGATGATCGCGTCGGACCTGCACGGGTCGGCTTACTACTGCCGCAAAATGCTGGAGGCCTTTGAGCGGGAGGGTGCCGACCGGCTGTTCCTGTTGGGCGACCTGCTCTACCACGGCCCCCGCAACGACCTGCCCCGGGAGTACGCCCCCAAGGAGGTCATCCCCCTGCTGAACGGGAAAAAGGAGAAGCTGCTCTGCGTGCGGGGCAACTGTGATGCCGAGGTGGACCAGATGGTGCTGGAATTCCCCGTGCTGGCCGATTATGCGGTGCTTCCGGTGGGGCGGCGGCTCATTTATGCGACCCACGGGCATATCTATCATGTGAACAATCTGCCGCCGCTGACCCCGGGAGATGTGCTGCTGCACGGGCATACCCATGTTCCGGCCTGGACAGAGTTCGGGCAGGGAAATCTTTACCTGAACCCGGGTTCTGTGAGCATCCCCAAGGAGAACAGCCCCCACAGCTACATGACCCTGGAAGGAAACACGATGCAATGGAAAGAGCTGGAAAGCAGCGCTGTTTTCCATGAACTGACCCTTTGATAAAGTCCCCCGGCCGGTTTTGCGGGCAGCTTGAAATTTGCCCACCGGTATGGTATGATAAAAAAGAAAACAGATCGGCAAAGTTCCGCAGAACAGTGCTGTGCGGGGCAGGAGCCTTTTTGTTTCCGCAGCAAGTTAGCCAAAACTAACAAAATGACGAAAACAGCGGGCTGGACTTGTGCAGTTTGACAGGGGGGCCCGCAGATACAGTATGGAGGGAACAACAATGGTAGAAACGATCCTGAGGGTCGATGGTATGATGTGCGGTATGTGCGAGAGCCACATCAATGATGTGGTGCGCAAGACCGCCCGGGTGAACAAGGTGACTTCTTCCCACACCAAGGGCGAGACGGTCATCATCTCGGAGCAGCCGGTGGATGTGGAGGCGCTGAAGGCTGCCATTGCCGAAACGGGCTACACCGTGACCGGCGTGCAGACCCGGCCCTATGAGAAAAAGGGCTTCTTCTCGTTCCTGAAAAAGTAACAGCCCGGTGTTTCTGGCCGGGCTGATCATGCAAAACAGGAGGTATCTCGTTATGAGGATCTTGGTGTACGGCGCAGGCGTTCAGGGCTGTCAGCTGGCCCACAGTCTGGCACAGAACAAGAAAAATGTGGTCACCCTGCTGGCCCGGGGCGAGTGGAAGGAGGTCATTGACCAGAAGGGCCTGACCATCCGCCACATGCTCCAGAGGAAAACAACGGTGGATCGGATGCAGACAATAGACGTGCTGGCCCCCGAGGATGTGTATGACCTTGTGTTTGTCACGGTGCAGGCCGGGCAGCTGGCCGATGTGCTGCCCATCCTCAAGGCAAACCGGAGCCAGTACTTCATCTTTGTGGGCAATGATCCCTATGCGCAGGAGATGCTGCAGGCCATGCAGCGCCCGGTGGATAAGATTGCCTTTGGCTTCCAGAACAATGCGGGCCGCCGGGAGCATGACCGGCTGGTCAGTGTGCACATGGGGATGGGAATGACCGTCGGCGGCGCAACCGCACCCCTGTCCGGCGCGTTCCGCCTGCGGCTGCAGGCTGCTTTTGAAGGCACCCACTACAAGCTGACCTATTACAGCGATATGGACGAGTGGCTCAAGAGCCACATCGCCTTTATCCTGCCCTGCGCCTATGCCTGCTATGCGGTGGATGGGGAACTTTCCCGCACCACAGTGGAACAGCGCAGGATGATCGTGGATGCCGCCTGGGAGTGCTGTGAGATGCTGAAAGCGGCAGGTGTTCCCGTGAACGATGCGGAGAACACCGACCGCTACCGCGAGGGCACCAAACAGCGGAAAAAGACCGAGCGGATGGTCTACTGGATGGCGCAGACGGTTGTTGGGAAGTGGTGCATTTCGGATCACGCCATGCGCGCGGTGAGCGAGATGCAGTATCTGGATGAAGCGTTTGCCGCCCTGCGCGCCACCACATTGGTGGAGATGACTGCCTGGGATGAACTGCACAGGTCCCTGCCCAGAAAGAAGTAAGAGCCGGAAAATGTCCGGAGCATGAGAAAAAGCCTGTCGGTTTTTGCACTGACAGGCTTTTTTCTATTGGTTCAGTGCCCAGAAGGCGGCAAGCTGCTGCTCCAGCTCTGTGGTGCTGCGCAGGTATTGGAGCTGGTGCCAGTGGCGGGGGAACAGGCGGGTGTATTCGGCGCGGGCAAAGCGGTCATCCAGCAGAAGCACCACGCCTCTGTCTTCCTGCGTGCGGATGACCCGGCCCGCCGCCTGCAGCACTTTGTTCATGCCCGGGAAACGGTAAGCGTAGTCGAAACCGGTGCCGCCCGCCTCGTCATAGTAACGGCGCAGGATCTCCTGACGGGGGTTCACCTGAGGCAGGCCTACCCCCACGATGGCGCACCCGATGAGCCGGTCGCCCACCAGATCTACACCCTCGCCGAAGATGCCGCCCATGACCCCGAAGCCCAGCAGCGTTTTTGCGGGGCTTGGGCCGAACTGTTCCAGAAAGGCCGCCCGGGCCGCGTCGTCCAGACCACTCTCCTGGGCCAGCGTTCCGATGTCCGGGTAACGGGCGGTGAAGTCCTCATATATCTGCCGCAGATAGGCATAGCTGGGGAAAAAGGCCAGATAGTTGCCCACCTTGGCCCGGGCCAGTGCGGCCAGCGCATCCGAGACGGCCTGCACGCTGGCCTCCCGGTCCCGGTAGCGGGTGGAGATGCCGGGCAGGCAGTAGAGCCCCAGATGTTCGGGCGGAAACGGGCTTTCCAGTGCCACAGCCCGGGCATCGGGACAGCCCAGCACGGAGCGGTAGTAGCCCGGCGGGGTGAGCGTTGCGCTGAACAGTGCCGCAGCCCGCCCGGCGGCAAGGCTGGCATCCACAAAGGGGGCAGGGTCAAGGCAGAGCAGCTCCCATTCCAGCTCGCTGCCCCGGGCTGTCAGCTGGGTGACAAAATGCGCGTCGTACCGCTCTGCCGCCCGGGTGATATCCTGCACCGCAAAGTAGAGCTCCAGCAGCTGGGCGTGGGCATCGGCCTCCGGGTTAGCCTCCAGCCAGTCCTGCAGGGGAGCCTGCAGGCTAAACAGCAGTCGGAGCAGCTCCTTCGGCAGTTCTTGCAAAAAGACCGTGCCATCCCGCGCCAGCAAAGGCTCCGGCAGCGGGAAGGCGGCTTCTGCCGGTTCGGTGTCCAGAAGGCTGGTCTGTTGGGTGAGATCCTCTGTCGGCGATTCGGTGGGTGCTGAACCCCGGCGGGGGGCGAGCTTCGTTACCGCCCGGCGTGCTTCCAGAAAGCCCTTGTCTGCCTTTGTCAACGCAGTTTTCAGTGCGCTTTTTCCTTTGCCGATGGCCCGTCTGGCATCGGTCAGGCTGCTCTTGCAGAACCGTGCCGAGTACATGGCTCTGGCCCGGTCCGGCAGGTTGTGGGCCTCGTCGATGAGAAAAATGTAGTCGCCCGCCGCATCGAAAAAGCGCCGCAGGTGCACGGTGGGGTCGAACAGATAGTTGTAGTCCCCGATGACCACATCACACCACTCGCTCAGGTCCAGCCCCAGCTCAAAGGGGCAGACCCTGTGCCGCCGGGCGGTCTCGGTCAGGGCGGCCCGGTCATAAGGGACGGCGCTGTCCAGCAGGTCGGCCAGCGCATCCTTCAGCCGCTCGTAGTAGCCGTTGGCGTAGGGGCAGGCTTCCGGCAGGCAGGCGGGACGGCCCTCAGCATCCTTGCACAGGCAGGCCTTCTCCTTGGCCGAAAGGGTCACGCTGCGCAGGGAAAGCGCCGGGTCTGCCGCCCGCAGACGGGCCAGTGCATCCTCAGCAGCGGCCTGTGTTGTGTTGCGGGCGGTCAGGTAGAAGATCTTTTCCCCCTTGCCCTCGCCCATGGCTTTCAGGGCAGGGAAGAGGGCGCTCATCGTTTTGCCGATGCCGGTGGGTGCCTGGCAGAACAGCCGGGTACCACCCTTCTGCTCTGCCTTGCCCGCAGCACAGGCGCGATAGACCTCCCCGGCAAGGGCGCGTTGCCCGGGACGGTAGGCCGGAAACGGAAATTGCAGGGCCCCAAGGCTCCGGTCCCGGGCTTCCACCCAGTCCAGCTGCCGCCGTGCCCAGGGAAGATACTGCCGCAGTAAGTCGTTGAGAAACGCATCCAGCTCAGCGGCAGAGAAGTGCCGGGTATAGCGGATGATCTCATCGGTGTCGATCTGGTAATAGGTCAGCCGGACATCCAGTGTTTCCAGCTCCCGCTGCTCGGCGCAGATGGCCCCGTAGACCATGCCCTGCGCCCAGTGGCAGGGGTTCATGTCCTCCGTGATGGCATCGGTGGGCGCGGCGGTGGTCTTGATCTCGTCGATGACCACCGTGCCGTCCTCATCGGTAAAAATGCCGTCGGCACGGCCCTCGATGGTGAACCCGATTCCCTCCATCGTCCGCTCTGCCGTGAGGAACACCTCGGCGGCGTAGCCTTCACCCGCCGCCTTCTGGAGCCTGCGGTGGATGCGTGCGCCCTCGTTGGCCCGGTCAAAGCCGGTAAAGCGGCTGTCGATACTGCCGGTGCGGAGCAGGAACTCCACCAGCTCCCGGACAGAGAGACGGATGGTTGGCATGGGGTTCACTTCCTTTCTCTTGAAATTCTGCGCTTCGGTCAGGTTGTACAGAGCAGGGCCTACCCGAGACCCAGGATCTTTTGACAATTTGCTGCAACAGCATTCACCTGGTCAAAATCCACGGCGGCCCGGTAATAAGTCTCCAGCTCATCATGGCAGTTCTTGGCCTGAGCCATCAGGGCGACAGCCTGATCGATGAGCTCGGAGGCAGCACGGTCATTAAATCGCAGGCGGGCGCGGAAGCCGGACAGGTTCTCCCGGTCCACAAAGCGGGTACAGCGCACGGCCTGCACGCCGGGCAGCTGGATGGGATGCCAGAGGTTGTCGGTCAAAAAAGCCAGCCGCAGGGCCGGGATGAAGATGTGGTCGATCTGATCTTCAGGGTGCATGGCGCAGGGGCAGGTGATGATGTGGTAGCCCCGGGCCAGCGCTTCGGCCCGGATGAGTTCCAGCAGCAGGCGGGAGACCGCCCCATAATCATCCCGGAATACCACATACCGGTCGGCCAGCGCTTCCACCGTGCCCCGGTAGAATACCATCCCCTTGGGGGTGATGGCTGAAAGCAGCCGCAGCTCCTCGCTGGCGGTGCCCTCGGTGCGGGGAAGCAGCCGGGTGCAGAGACGCTTGACGTAGCGGCGCACCTTTTCAAAGTTGGCGCTGCAGGCCTCGGCCCGGCGGCTGTCCAGCATCAGGCTGCCCGCCGATGCGATATACCGGGCTGCCCGGCCCCGCAGGGCGGCATTCCGGGCAAACAGGGCCTTGACCTCGTCCCGGTGGGGAGCCAGCTTTCCGGCATCGATGGTGTGGTACAGGCTCACCACCAGCTCATCAGCCCCGGGCGCGTCCGGCTCCACCACATGGGGCGCGGTGGCATCGATGATGGCGCGTTTCTGGTCGAGGAAGATGACTCCGTCCAGACTGTCCGGGTCGCTGGCACAGTGGATCTTTTCGATGCGCTGGCCCTGCTGCTCGGCGGCCTGGGCCAGATGCTTCATCAGGGTGGATTTGCCGCATCCCGGCCCGCTTTTGATGAGAAGCATCTGCATCCCGGGCTCCCGGCGCAGCGGCTCAAAATAACCCTTGAAGCCCGCCGGTGTGGTGGCCCCCAGAAAGAAATCGGGGGAACGGCTTTGGATCGTTTTCATATCAGAACACCTCACTTTTGCTTTAGGGTATGCAAAAATGAAGGAAGATGATACTTGGAAACGGCCTTGCCCTCTCAGTCTCGCTCCGCTCGCCAGCTCCCCCAAAGTGGGAGCCCTTGGCAGTTTTTGTGAGCTTCATCTTTCTGCCAAGGCCTCTCCCTTCGGGAGAGGTGGCATTGCGACAGCAATGACGGAGAGGGTGAGCTTGTTAATATGTGTGCCCGCACACCTCGTGGATCTTCTCCCGCAGAGCCACAAAATCCGCAAAGGCGGCGGGTTTGTTCTGTGCCTGCCGGAGCAGGGCGGCGGGGTGGAAGGTGCCCATGAACCATACGCCGTTCTTTTGCACAAAGGTGCCGTGCTCCTTGGTCACGGAGAAATCGGTGCGGATCATCCGCTGGGAAGCGATGCGGCCCAGGCAGACCACGATCTTTGGCTGCAGCAGCTTGAACTGTTCCCGGAGCCAGGGCATACAGGCCTCGCTCTCGGTGGGCAGCGGGTCACGGTTCTGGGGCGGGCGGCATTTGACGATGTTGGCAATGTAGCAGTTTTTGCTCCGGTCCAGATCGATGGCAAACAGGTATTTGTCCAGCAGCTGGCCGCTGCGGCCCACAAAGGGCAGGCCCTGCTCGTCCTCGCTCTGGCCCGGGCCTTCGCCCACGAACAGCACCTCAGCAGTCTGGACACCCTGCCCGAACACCACATGGGTGCGGTCAGTGCACAGCTCACATCTGCGGCAGGCAAGGCACTCGGCCTTTAATGTATCCCAATCCATAGCAGTTTGATCTCCTTGCAGCTGAATGATAATTTGTTCACAAATAAAAAATGGTTTTCTCCTAAAATAATAGCACAAAAAGCCAATTTTGTCTTGAACTTTTTGCCGGGTGTGCTAGAATAAAAGAGAAAGGCATCCTTGTGTCCAACAGGCACCCGGATGTGAATTTTGGATAGTTAATTCGGAGGTAATCAACAATGGCTGATATGTTCGCACCGCTGGTAGCACAGCTGAAGGCAAACCCCAAGACGATCGTTTTTACCGAGGGCAATGACCCCCGCATCCTGGAGGCAGCCAGCAAGCTGCTGGCCGAGGGCGTTCTGAAGGTTGTCATGGTGGGCAACGAGGCTGAGTGCAAGGCTGCTGCTGCCGCAGGCAATTTTGATATTTCCGCTGCTGAGATCATTGACCCTGAGAACTACGCAGGTTTCGACGAGATGGTGAACACCATGGTCGAGCTGCGCAAGGGCAAGCAGACCGCTGAAGAGTGTACCGCAATGCTGAAGAAGTCCAACTACTTCGGCACCATGCTGGTCAAGATGGGCAAGGCTGACTGCCTGCTGGGCGGCGCTACTTACTCCACCGCTGATACCATCCGCCCCGCTCTGCAGCTGGTCAAGACCAAGAAGGGCGCACACCTGGTGAGCTCCTGCTTCATTCTGGACCGTGACTTTGGCGAAGAGGGCCTGAAGCGCATTGCCATGGGCGACTGCGCTGTCAACATTGATTACACCGATACCGTTGATAAGGCTACCGGCGAGGTCAAGATCGCTGCATCCGCAAAGCTGGCTGAGGTGGCCGTTGAGACTGCCAAGACCGCAAAGCTGTTCGGCATCGATCCGAAGGTCGCAGTTCTGAGCTTCTCCACCAAGGGTTCCGGCAAGGGCGGCACCGTTGCTCTGAGCCATGACGCTACCATAAAGGCTCAGGAGATGGACCCCGAGCTGGCTGTGGACGGCGAGCTGCAGTTTGACGCTGCCGTTGCTCCCGAAGTTGCACAGGTCAAGTGCAAGGGCAGCAAGGTCGCTGGCCAGGCCAACACCTTCATCTTCCCCTGCATCGAGGCCGGCAACATCGGCTATAAGATCGCTCAGCGTCTGGGCGGCTACGCTGCCTACGGCCCCATTCTGCAGGGCCTGAACGCACCCATCAACGACCTGTCCCGTGGCTGCAACGCTGACGAGGTCTACAAGATGAGCCTGATCACTGCCTGCCAGTCTTAATCTGCGAATTAAGCGCTTTTGCCCCCTCCGGTTTTGCACCGGAGGGGGCTTTTGCTGTATAAGGGAACGTGCAGCTTCGTATTTCCTAAGCGATGTCGGTAAGGTTTAATACTTGCATTCTCTCCCGAAACATGCTATAATAATCAAGCACAAAATGTGCCATGCCGGACAGCGCCTGCTGCGTGGTTCGGCATACGGATGCGGGCCCTGTACGATGGGGCCGCTGTGAACCAGGTCAGGTGGGGAACCAAGCAGCCTTAAGCGGTGTGTCCCGTGCGTTTCAGTCAGCCTGCATCCGTATGCCGAGTTACGCAAGGCGGGGGTCAAACCCCGTCAGCGCTGCCCGGCTTTTTTGTTGAAAGGGGAGAAGCAGATGTATCGAGCCCTGTACCGCAAGTGGCGGCCCCAGCGGTTTGAGGACGTGGTGGCCCAGCGCGGCATCGTGACCGCACTGCGCAACCAGATCGCCACAGGCCGTGTGGGCCACGCTTATCTGTTTACCGGCGTGCGCGGCACCGGCAAGACCACCTGTGCCAAGATCTTTGCCAAGGCAGTCAACTGCCTGCATCCCCAGAACGGTGACCCCTGCGGTGAGTGTGAGATCTGCAGAGGCATCGACAACGGCAGCATTCTGGACGTGGTGGAGATGGACGCGGCCTCCAACAACGGCGTGGACGATATCCGTGATCTGCGTGATGAAACAGCTTACACCCCCAGCGCCTGTCATTATAAGGTATATATCATCGACGAGGTGCACATGCTCTCCACGGCAGCGTTCAATGCCCTGCTGAAAACGCTGGAGGAGCCGCCCGCCCACGTCATCTTTATTCTGGCGACCACGGAGATCCAGAAGGTCCCCGCCACCATCCTTTCCCGGTGCCAGCGGTACGATTTTACCCGCATCGGCCCCGAGGATATCGCCCAGCGTGTGGAGTACATCGCCGGGCAGGAGGGACTGGAGTTGTCCGGCGAGGGGGCAGAGCTTATCTCCCGCCTTGCCGATGGTGCCATGCGTGACGCACTGTCCATTCTGGATACCTGTGCCGGTGTCACGGCAAAGATCGATGCGGACGTTGTCCGCCGGATGGCAGGTGTGACCGACCGGGGCTATCTGTTCCATATTTCGGATGCGCTGGAAGCGCAGGATGCCGCCGCGGCACTGGCACAGCTGGCTCAGCTGCGTCAGCAGTCGGTGGATGTGAAGCGGCTGACCGAGGAGCTCATTGCCCATTACCGTGCGCTGATGCTGGCGGCCCTGCCCGGCGGGCAGGCACTGCTCTCGGGTGTATCTCCGGAAGAGGAAAAGCTCTATCTGGAAAAAGGCCCCCGGATGGGGCAGCGGGAGGCGATCCGGGCCATCCGGGCGCTGGGCAACGCTTTGGAGCACATGACCCGTGGCAGTGACCAGCGGATAGAGCTGGAACTGGCCCTGTTCAGCCTTTCGGAGCCGCCCCAGCAGGTGGCGGTACAGGCTCTGCCCACCGCCCGGCCTGCGGTCCCTGCACAGGAGGCCCCCAGACCGTTTGCGTCGGCACCGGTCAAGCCTTTTGTATGTGCACCGGCGGCATCGGCTCCCGTGCAGGAAACTTCTGTGGAACCGGCACCGATGCAGCAGTCTGAGCCGGAACCGGCACCTCAGCCCGTGGAACCGCCCAAGGCAGAAGCAGCAGCTTCTGCGGAAGAAGAGCTGCCGCCCCTGCCGGAGGAACCGCCGGTAACTTCGGAGGCCCCGCCCCCCTGGGACGAGCCGGCCCCGGCTGCGTCTCCGCAAAGAGAAGCGCCTCCGGCTCCCGCGCAGGAAGTGCCTGCGGCCCAGCTTCAGCCGGAGCCCAAGCCGGAATATACGGCTGACCCGGCGCTGAATAAGCCCCGCAAGGTGGCGGCAGAGGGGATCAATCCCTTCCCGCAATGGGCAGAGGTCATCAAGCTCCTGCAGGAACAGGATCCCATGCTCTACACCTACCTGAAAAAGTCCAAGGGTTACTTTGATGGTACCCGGGTGCTTATCGATGGCGGAAAGACCTTCCGGGATTTTATCCGCGCCAACAAGGAAAGCCAGAAGCTCATCAAAAAGCTGATCGCACAGGTGTCCGGTGTGGCAGTGCCCATCGGCCCCTATGAATCCAAGACAGTCAATCGCGCTTCGGCCAACGCCGAGGAATCCCTCCGCAAGCTGGAACAGCTGGGGCTGGAGGTGTCGATTGAGGATAGTGAACGCAAAAAACGATAAATAAAAGGAGAACCAACCATGAAAGCAAGAATGCCCGCAGGCTTCGGCCGCCCCGATATGAACTCCCTGATGCGTCAGGCCCAGAAGATGCAGGAAGATATGAAGGCCAAGCAGGCAGAGCTGGAAGCTGCTGAGTACACCGGCAGTGCATCCGGTGAGATGGTCACTGTGAAGATGAACGGCAAGCACGAGGTGCTGAGCATCACCATTAAGCCTGAGGCCGTGGACCCCGATGATATCGAGATGCTGGAAGACCTGGTGGCTGCTGCCGTCAATGCAACCGTCAAGCAGGTGGATGAGACTGCCGAGGCTGAAATGGGTAAACTGACCGGCGGCCTGAACATTCCCGGCCTTTGATCAAAGTGGAGGAGCACCATGGGTTATAATGCAGCCCCGCTGGAAAAGCTGATCGAAGAGTTCAGCAAGTTCCCGGGCATTGGACGGAAGGGTGCGACCCGGATGGCCTATCAGGTACTGAGCATGTCGGATCAGGATGCCGCCGCACTGGCAGCTGCGATCCAGAACGCCCACACCAAGCTCCACCGCTGCCGTGTCTGCCAGAATTATACCGAAGCCGAGCTCTGCCCCATCTGTGCCAGTGCCAAGCGGGATCGCTCTGTTATCTGTGTGGTGGAAACGCCCCGTGACGTGCAGGCGTTTGAGCGCACCCGGGAGTACCATGGAATGTACCATGTGCTCCACGGTCTCATCAGTCCCATGGATGGCATCGGTGCCGAACAGCTGACGGTCAAGGAACTGCTGGCCCGTCTGGGAGATGGTGAAGTGAAGGAAGTGATCATGGCCATGAACCCCACCGTTGAAGGCGAGGCAACGGCCATGTATCTGGCAAAGCTCATCAAGCCCCTGGGCATCAAGACCACCCGCTTGGCCTATGGCCTGCCCGTGGGTGCCAGCCTGGAGTATACCGATGAGACGACCCTGTACCGGGCGCTGTCTGGCCGGGGAGAACTGTGATCATTTGTATTTCAAAGCCCTGCGTTTGCGCGCGGGGCTTTGTGCTGTTTATGGGATAAAAAAGAAACACCCGGCCGGGGAAATGAAACAAATTCAAGAAATATAGAAAAAACTCAAAAAAGATGCAAAAAAGTGTTGACAGAAGGCTGGGGATGTGGTATTATACTTGAGCGCCAAGGGCCGCCGGAAAGAATGACTTCTGAAAGCGGCAGAAGCAAAGCGAAAGAACCAATATGGATACGTTGAAAAAACGAACCACATGTTCGAAAGAATCGAAAAGCTTCTGAAAAAAGTGCTTGACAAAAAATCACATCTGTGGTAAAATAATCAAGTCGTCAGCCGCTAAGGCTGAGGCGCACAGGACCTTGAAAATTGAACAATATCGAAAAACTTGTAACGGAACCTATTTTCGTGTTGGAAAAACACGTTAAACAATTCCAAACAAAGTAATTCACACAGGACGCAAGCGAT